>OBIA01000237.1_pt1 | contig 41443 bp, 38 predicted proteins | sample 1519911 | NCBI WGS metagenome assembly OBIA01 (sample SAMN04209236, study PRJEB22552) | human gut metagenome | biome: gut; material: feces | host: Homo sapiens | place: USA: Oklahoma | reverse complement strand
CGCCAGAGCCTCTCCCTTTGGGAGAGGTGGCACGGCGCAAGCCGTGACGGAGAGGGCGAGGACGCTTACGGGGTACTTTCTCCCCTTTCCCCACGCCGGATTTTATGCTACAATACCGGTAACAAAAACGTTTGGAGAAACGCCCATGCTTTATTATGCTGCCCCCATGGAGGGGTTTACAGACCGGGTCTGGCGGCAGACCCATCAGAAATGGTTCGGCGCAAAAGGCGCTGCCGACCGCTATTATGCGCCGTTTATCTCCCCGCCGGAGAACCGGGTGCTCATTAAAAAGAAGATGGCAGAGCTTGCCCCGGCGGCAAATCCCGGTGCGCCGGTCATCCCGCAATTGCTGGCGAAGGACGGCGAGCTGGCTGCTTGGATGATCGGGCAGCTGCGGGCGCTGGGCTATACTGAGGTGAACCTGAATCTGGGCTGTCCCGCCGGGACGGTGACCGCCAAGGGCAAGGGCTCCGGGATGCTGCGGGACCCGGCCAAGGTAGACGCCTTTCTGGACGGGGTATTCTCCCACACCGAGGGACCTGTCTCGGTCAAGACCCGGCTGGGCGTGGAGAAACCGGAGGAGTTTGCCGCCATTCTGGAAATTTATAATCGCTACCCCATCTCGGAGCTGACCATCCATCCCCGGGTGATGCGGCAGCAGTACCGCGGACAGGCCAATCTCGCCGCCTTTGCGGCTGCGCTGCCCCGGTGCACCATGCCGGTGTGCTACAACGGCGATGTGACCACCGCCGCCCAGCTCCACGCGCTGGAAGAGGAGTTTCCCACCCTGTCCGGCATCATGGTAGGGCGCGGGCTCATTGCAGACCCGGCGCTTTTCCGCAGGGCGCGGGGCGGTGCACCCGCCGCCAAGGAGGAGCTGCGGGGCTACCTGACCGACCTGTACCACGGCTACACTGAATTGTTCGGCAGCGCGGGCTGCGCCATCAGCCGGATGAAAGGGCACTGGTTCTACCTCATCCACTGCTTTGCCGGGGCGGAAAAGCTGGAAAAGCAGCTGAAAAAGCTGCGGGAGCCGTGGGAGTACGAGGTGGTGGTGAACCAGATCTTCACCCTGCCGCTGGTGAAGCAGATATCCATATAAAAAGCTGTACAAGGGCAGCAGCCTCGCCCTCTCCGTCTGCTCACTACGTTCGCATCCACCTCTCCCAAAGGGAGAGGCCTTGGCAAAGAGATGAACTTTGCGTGGACTGCCAAAGGCTCTCCCTTTGGGAGAGCTGGCAAATCCGACAGGATTTGACTGAGAGGGCGAGCATGCTAAAAGCAAAAGCATCTGCAATAAAAAAGCCCGCCGTCTTATGCAGACAGCGGGGCTGAAAAGGACAATATTACACGTTGAGGTAGCTGCGCAGCATAGCCTGCAGCAGGTCGTCACGATCCACCTTGCGGATCATGGCACGGGCGTTCTTATAGGTCGTAATGTAGGTAGGGTCTTCGGACAAAATGTAGCCCACCAGCTGATTGACCGGGTTATAGCCTTTTTCCTTCAAAGCATCGTACACCTGCTGTACGATCTCGTGGATCTCATAGTCCTTTTTATCGTGGATGGAGAAAATCGCGGTTGCGTCTCCCACGCAATACACCCCCTTCGGTTGAAACTAGTCTCATTGTACACGAAATGCGCCGAAACTTCAAGATAATTACGCCGGATTTGCACATCCTGTACAAAATTTCCAGCAATGTTCCGGCAAGATGAACGATGTCCGGGCGGCATTCTGCCCGCGAAAGGAGCCTTTGTATGCTTTACGGCATCGGCTGCGACCTGTGCAGCCTTTCCCATCTGGAAAAAAGCCTTTCCTCTGCCCACGCAGCAGCCTTTGTGCGCCGGGTGTACGGCCCGGCTGAGCAGGCGGCGCTGGGGCTTTTGGAAGGCTCTGCTGCGCCGCTGAACGCCCACCGCCTTGCCAGCGCCGCCGCAGATTTTGCCGCCAAGGAAGCCTTTCTCAAGGCGGCAGGCACCGGCCTGCGGGAGCCTTTTTCTCTATGTGAGATCGAGGCCGTCCGGCAGGAAAACGGTGCCCCGGCCTACCGCTTCAGCGGGCAGACCGCCGCATGGGTGGCGCAGCACCGGCTGCGGGCCCGGCTCTCCTTAAGCCACGAGGGCGGCATGGCGCTGGCCTTCTGCACGCTGGAAGAGGAAAGCTGACCGCCCTTTGTGCATACAATGGAATATCGCCCCCGCACTGCATAAGCCGCACCCGGTCTGCGCATACTGAGAGCAGACAGGATGCGCCGGACGCATCACATAGCGGGGCACATCCTCCAGACAAACAGGAGGGAGATTCCATGGAGGTACACAGAGGAGAAGTTTTCTACGCCGATCTTTCGCCGGTGGTGGGCTCGGAGCAGGGCGGTGTGCGCCCGGTGCTGATCGTACAGAACGAGATCGGCAACCGGCACAGCCCCACTGTGATCGCGGCAGCCATTACATCCCGGCTGGACAAGACCCGCCTGCCCACCCACATCAACATCCGGGCGGCGGACACCGGCCTTGCCAAGGACAGCGTGGTGCTGCTGGAACAGATCCGCACGCTGGATAAGCACCGCCTGCGGGAGCGCGCCGGGCAGATCACCGCCGCCGACCAGAAGCGGGTGGATCAGGCGCTGGATGTAAGCCTTGGGCTGAGCTCGTACTAAAAAACAAACGGAAAGATTATTTATAATTTCGGGACACCGGAGCGTCTGCGGACGCTCCGGTGTCCCATTTTCACGGGAAAGGATTTGTGAAACCCCACCTATAACAAAAGGTAAATTTGCGAAAAAGACGTGACGAAACGGCGCAGATGTGGTATCGTTAAAGGGTAGATTTTTGTTCGGAAAGGATTTCTTTGCTATGACCCGGATCGCTTTCTGTGATGACGATGCCGCCCTGCTGCATCAGATGCAGGATTTTCTGGAGCAGTACCGTGCCCTGCGGGGTGTGCAGCTGGAGCTGTTTTCCTATACAAAACCCATGGAGCTTCTGGCAGATATCGAAGCCGGAGTACGCTTTGACGTGTTGTTTTTAGATGTGCTCATGCCCGGCATCAACGGCATCAATGCCGCCCGGGAGATCCGCCAGTACGACACAGCGGTGCAGATCATCTTTGTCACTTCCTCTTCGGAATTTGCCGTACAGTCCTATGTGGTAGGCGCATACTACTACCAGCTCAAGCCCATCTGGAAGGACAGCTTTTTCCGCCTTACCGATGCCGTGCTGGCCGAGTGCCGCAAACGCACCCAGCACAGCCTGATCCTGCGCTGCAAAAGCGGCGTGACCCGCATTACGCTGGACAGTCTGGAATACTGCGAGGTGCAGGGGCGCACGCTGGTATTCCATCTGCTGGACGGCACCGTCATCGAGAGCAGCGGCAGCATGGACGAGCTGGCACGGCAGCTGGCAGATTACCCGGGCTTTCTGCGCCCGCACCGCTCCTATCTGGTAAACATGGAGTACATCCAGAACATCACCGCCAAGAGCATCACCATGGAAAGCCTTGCCGAGGTGCCGCTGCCCCACGGGCGCTTTACCGCCGTGCGGGATCAGTATCTGGAATACGCCTTTGCGGGAAAGAAGGTCGTCCTGTGACCGCCCCGGGCATTCTGCCGGAAGTGCTGGACGGTGCAGCAGTAGGCATTTTCGGTATCCTGCTCAGTGCGGCGTTCTGCCCCATCCGCTGGACGGGCAAAAAGCGCTGGGCGCTGGCGGGCTGCACCGCCGGGCTGCTGGCACTGCAGGGCATCTTCTACTTTGGCACCAGTCCCACGGCTGCCCAGTACCTTTACCCCCTCATCACCCACCTGCCGCTGTATCTCGTACTGGTGCTGTTCAGCGGACAGAAGGTCTGGCCGCTGGTGGCGGTGCTCACGGCCTACCTGTGCTGTCAGGTGCGGCGCTGGGCGGCGCTGGCCGTGGCGCTGTTCTTCCCGCAGCATCCGCTGGTGCAGCCGGTGGCTGAGCTGCTGTTCACCCTGCCGCTGCTGTTGCTGTTCATCCGGTTCCTTGCCCCCTCCATGCGGCAGCTTTCCCGCTACCCGGCTTCCGTGCAGTGCCAGTTTGGCATCGTACCGCTGGTGGGTTATCTCTTTGATTACATCACCCGTGTCTACACCAGCCTTTTGTCCGGTGCAAACCCGGCGGCGGTGGAGTTCATGTTCTTTGTGTGCTGCGCAGCCTTTTTGTGCTCTATTTTGCGCGCCTCCCGGGTGGAGCGGCAGCGCATCCAGATGGAGCAGCTGCAGACCAGCCTGAACTTGCAGGTCACGCAGGCCATGCGCGAGATCGAAGCACTGCGCCTTTCCCAGCAGCGCGCCAGCACCTACCGCCACGACCTGCGCCACCATATGCAGTTTCTGGCAGGCTGCATCGAGAATGGCCGCACCGAGCAGGCGCTGGGCTACATCCGCAGCGTGTGCAGCGAGATCGAGGCCGGCAAGGTGACCGTCTACTGCGAGAACGAAGCTGCGAATCTCATCTTTTCTGCCTTTGCAGACCGCGCCGCCAAGGCCGGGGTACAGTTCACGGTGCAGGCAGGCATCTCGCAAAAGCCGGCCGTCTCGGAGAGCGATCTGTGCGTGCTGCTTTCCAACGCACTGGAAAACGCCCTGCACGCCGCCGTGCGCTGCCGCGAAGCCGGGCACGAAGCCTTTATCGAGACCTCCGGGCACGAAAAAGGCCACAAGCTGTTTTTGCAGATCACCAACAGCTGTCTGCCGGACGTGCAGCTCCGGGATGGCATCCCGGTCACCGACCAGCCCAGCCACGGGCTTGGGGTGCGCAGCATCTGCGCCATCTCAGAGCGGTACGGCGGCCTGACCAGCTTTGCCGCAAAGGACGGACAGTTCACCCTGCGGGTAATGTTATAAGATAAAAGGGACTTGAAAACGCCTGCGGCGTTTCCAAGTCCCTTTTTTATAGGAAGATATTACAGCTGCTGCTTGCCCAGCACGTCAGAGGTAGGGGTCTGGAACACCGGGATGCCGGCATAGGGGTCGGCAGCGGTGTCGGCGGGCAGGCTCTTCATATACTCATCCATGGCGACAGCCACCTTCTTGGCAACGGCCACAGCCTCCACCACGGTGCGTGCGCCCATGACGGCGTCGCCGCCGGCAAACACGCCCTCGCGGGTGGTGCGGCCGTCCTCGCTGACGCTCAGCAGACCCTTCTGGTTGGTCTCGATGCCGGTCGTGGTCTTGACGAGGTTGCTCTCAGAGCCCTGACTGACCGACACGATGACGCCGGTGTGGGGGTACAGAGTTTCGCTGCCCTCCACCTGCGTGAACTTGCCGTCCTCGCCCTTGACGGTGTCGCGGCAGATCAGGCCGTTTTCCCGGATCTCCACCGGTGCCTTGCAGAAGCGGAAGCCCACGCCCTCCAGCTTGGCGTAGCTGACCTCGTACTCGGAAGCGCTGATGCAGCTTTCGTCCCGGCGGGCGTAGCAGGTAACATGGCGGGCACCGTTGCGGATAGCGGTGCGGGCGCAGTCCATGGCGGAGTTGCCCACGCCGATGACAGCCACGTCATCGCCCAGACGGAAGGCCTTGGAGTTTGCCAGATAGTCGATGCCAAAGGCCACGTTGCCAAGGCTCTCGCCCTTGATGTGCATGGCGTTGGCCTTCCACAGACCGGCACCGATGAACACGCTCTTGTAGCCGTCGCGGAACAGGTCATCAATGGTGATGGTCTTGCCGATGGTGGTGTTGGGGCGCACCTTGATGCCCTTCAGCTCCAGATGACGGTACTGGAAATCGTCCAGCACGCTGTCCGGCAGGCGGTAGTTGGGGATGCCGTAGCGCATCACGCCGCCGATCTTATCCCGGGCGTCAAAGATAGTCACGTCATAGCCCCAGCGCGCCAGCAGCACCGCAATGGTCAGGCCTGCCGGGCCGGAGCCCACCACAGCGACCTTCATGCCGTTTTTCGGGGCAGGGCCTGCGGTCATCTTGTTGGCGTAGGTGGTAGAGATATAGTCCTCGATGATGGAAAAGTGCACCGGGTCGTGGCTGGGCATCCGGTTGCGGATGCAGTGGCCCTCGCACTGCTTTTCGTGGTTGCACACCAGACTGCACACGGTGGTCAGGGGATTGTTTTCAAACAGCATCCGGCCTGCATCGTCCATCTGGTTTGCCTTGAGCAGACGGATGACCTCCGGGATATTGGTGTGGATGGGGCAGCCCTCCTGACACATCGGCTTTTTGCAGCCGAGGCAGCGGTTGGCTTCGTCCAGAACATGAAGTGCCATGGGTTCCTCCTTGTGTTTCCCCTGCGGGGACAGTCGTTTTTTACAAGCTCGTTGTATCCAACATTGCATTGCTTTAATCATACACCCGAACTGCGCCGGATACAAGAGGGCACAATATAAAATTTTTGGCGTTATTTTTTGTCAATTCGTCAAAAAGATAATTTTTTGACGATATATCCCGCCCATCGGCTCCGGTTTTGCCCGGCACAGCGCACCAAGGTCGCTGGCCCTGCTTTGGGCGGCAGCCATTTGGGTGCAGGTCCCGTTTTCCCGCGCAAGCCGCGCCAGCGAGTGGGACAGCGGCAGCGCCGTCTCCCCGGGCAGGGGCAGCGCTTCCTTGCGCGCACCCAGCAGGTGCAGGTAGGGCGGCAGCGCCGGGGTCTGGACGGTGTAGCCAAGCGCCGCATCCATCGCCAGCCGCCGCATTCGCGCCCGGGGGTAGCGCACGGTAGTCAGGGCGTCCAGCAAAGCGGGCAGGCTTGCGGTCTCCCGCACGGCGTTTTCCAGCCGGTGCTCCAAGCCCTCGGATACCCCGCGCACCGCGGCAAAGGGGGCTTGCTCTGTGCAGGCAACCCGCAGCAGTGCCAGCTCGCAGTGCCCCATGACTGCAAAATCCGTATACCTTCCGTCATATTCCGCTTGTATATACAATTTTAGTGCCTTTTCCGGCACATAGGGAGCCAGTGCCGCCGCGCCGCCCTCCGCCCAGAGTGCCCGCAGGGCGCTGGCGCTGGCAAAGGCGGTGTGGCCGCTTTCGGTCAGCGCCTGCCCGTGGTCTGCGCCCTGCCGGGGCAGGGCGATGGGCTGCATTTCTACATTTTGTTCTATGATGGCTTTACAATACTCTACGGCAAGATTATTGTTGGGCTTGTCCAGCAAGGCGGCAATGTCCGACCCTGGGCATAGCGTCTGCACCGCCGCCTGCCGGGCGGCGGCAAAGCTGCGTGCCCCGGCGGCAAGCTGCTGCCTGAGCGCGCAGCGGTATTCTTCGCTGCACAGCACCCGGGCGGCTTTTTGCAGCAGGGCGGTGTCCGGGGTCTCTGCCCCAAAGATCAGCGCATCGCACCCGGCAGCGGCCAGAATGCGCACGCCTGCCCGGGCAAAGGCCTCGGCACCGGCGCAGGCGCAGGGCGCGGGCAGGGCAAACACAAGGTCTGCCCCGCAGGCCAGCGCCGCCTGCACCCGCACCGTCTCCGGCAAAAGCGGCAGCGCACCCCGCTGGGTAAGCCCGCAGCTCATGGCAACAGCCACCCGCTGCGCCCCCAGTGCCCGCGCCTGCGCAAGCTGCCAAGCGTGGCCGTTGTGGAAGGGGTCGTACTCCGCAATGATGCCTGCAAACTTCATGGAACTGCTCCTTTTCGCCAAAAGATTGTTAAATTTATATCGGATATACAGAAAAATCCTGCCGTCTCCGGGATTTGTGGGCAGGATGTACAAAAACCTTGTACACAAGTTTTACCGCTTTGCCCGGGTTGCGCCTTGAAAAGCCGCCATCCCTATTATATAATAAACATAGGAATCTGTAAAATTCTGTCCGCAGGTTTTTCAGGCTGCGGACGGTACAAAAATTTTCAGGAGGCAACACAGATGAAAGTTCTGGTTATTAACTGCGGTTCTTCTTCCCTGAAGTATCAGCTGATTGATATGGACGGCGAGAAGGTGCTGTGCAAAGGCCTGTGCGAGCGCATCGGCATGGAGAGCAGCATGATCACTCACGAGGCCAACGGCACCAAGGCTACCACCCCGGCGATCTTCCCCACCCACACCGAGGCTTTTGCCGAGGTCGTGAAGAAGATGACCACCGGTGCAGGCAAGTGCATCAATGACGTGAGCGAGATCGACGCCATCGGTCACCGCGTCGTGCACGGCGGCGAGAAGTTCAAGAGCAGCTGCCTGATCACCGATGAGGTCATCAACACCCTGCGTGAGCTGAGCCCGCTGGCTCCCCTGCACAACCCCGCCGGTATTCTGGGTATCGAAGCCGCCCGCAAGGTGTTCGGCAACATTCCCATGGTAGCCGTGTTCGACACCGCTTTCCACAGCACCATGCCGCCGAAGGCTTATATGTACGCCATCCCCTACGAGTACTACGAGAAGTACGGCGTGCGCCGCTATGGCTTCCACGGCACCAGCCACAAGTATGTTGCCCACAAGGCAGCCGAGTATCTGGAGGAGCCCATTGAGCGCCTGAAACTGATCACCTGCCATCTGGGCAACGGTTCTTCCATTGCCGCAGTCGATCAGGGCAAGGTGGTGGATACCTCCATGGGCATGACCCCGCTGGCCGGCCTGATGATGGGCACCCGCTGCGGCGATCTGGACCCCTCTGTGGTCAACTACCTGAAGTACACCCTGAACATCACCGGCCACGAGCTGGACGAGATCCTGAACAAGAAGTCCGGCCTGCTGGGCATCTCCGGTGTTTCCAGCGACAAGCGTGACGTGGAAGAGGCTGCCGAGGCCGGCAACAAGCGCGCACAGCTGGCTTCCGATATGCTGAACTATCAGATCAAAAAGACCATCGGCAGCTACATTGCAGCCATGGGCGGCGTGGATGCCATCGTCTTTACCGGCGGCATCGGCGAGCACGATGCCATTGCCCGTGCAAAGATCTGCCACCACATGGATTGGCTGGGCATCCGCATCGACACCGAGAAGAACAAGCACCCTGTTGGCGATGTGTGCGAGATCACCGCTTGGGGCGCAAAGGTGCGCACGCTGGTCATTGCTACCGACGAGGAGCTGATGATTGCCCGCGACACCAAGGAAGTCATCGAAGAGAAGTAAGCTTTTCCCAAAGGGCTTTGCAGGGGCTGCTGCACATTCTGTGCGGCAGCCCCTTTTTGATATTTCAGAAAATCGGCAGTTTCTTTATTGTAGCTGTTTTTACTTTAGCATCCTCGCCCTCTCAGTCAATGCCTATCGGCATTGCCAGCTCTCCCAAAGGGAGAGCCTTTGGCAGTCCACGCAAACTTCATCTCATTGCCAAGGCCTCTCCCTTTGAGGAAAGACTTCCCCCGGCCGGGGGAAGATGTCGCGCAGCGACAAAAGGGGGAGTGTGGCACGGCGTAAGCCGTGACGGAGAGGGCGAGGGCGCTGACCTTGTGCAGTATACCGCTTTTCTATCTTCCGGCGGTGATTTTACCCAAATATATGCTGTCGGTTTGTGCCATGTGTACAAATAAAAGGGCGAACGGTTGTTTTTTGGTTGACAAATCTCAAAAATAACGGTACAATAGGAAAGTCCTCAATCCGAGGGCGTTTATCTATTCAAGCCCCTGGTAAGCTTACTGATCAGCGCGATGGTCCCAAAACCAAAGGTATGGTTACAATCCTTCCGTGGGCAAGAACTAACTAAAGAGGAGATACTACTATGTTTGAAGACAAGACTCTGGTCTGCAAGGACTGCGGTAAGGAATTTGTTTGGACTGCCGGCGAGCAGGAGTTCTACGCTTCTCGCGGCTTCGAGAACCAGCCCCAGCGCTGCAAGCCCTGCCGTGACGCCCGCAAGAACGGCGGCGCACGCAGCAACAGCGGCGAGCGTCAGATGTTCGATGCTGTCTGCGCAGCTTGCGGCAAGACCTGCAAGGTTCCCTTCCAGCCCCGTGAGGACCGTCCGGTCTACTGCTCTGACTGCTTCGCTCGCATGAAGCAGAACTAAGCGCTGATTTTCATTTAAATCGGTAACAAATCCCCCCGCTGCCTGCTTGGCAGCGGGGGGATTTTTGCGTTCCTCTTCAGGTATTCTTGCGCTGATTTACACCCGAAAGCATCAGCACTGTGCGGTACAGCCGCAGCTTGAGCAGCAGCAGCTTTACCCGGTCGTTCCGGCTCTGCATGGCGTGCAGCGGGGTGCTGCGCACCGCTGTGCGCACCCGGGGCTTTTGCAGCGCACTGCGCAGCCAAGCAGTCTGCTCGGCGAGGGAAAGCGGGCTGCACCCAAGGTTCTTGACCCCCATCATCAGGTCGCGGATGGTACAGTAATTGGCCTTTGCGCGGTGCATGGGACTGTCCAGCAAGCCCCACGCGGCAACGGTGTCCCACACCGCATCGCTCAGGTAGAAGTTATCTTCCAGCCGTTCCGGGTGGTAGCTGTTGGTCAGGCTGCCCCGCCGGGCGATGACATAATGGTACAGCGGCTTTTCCAGCACCACCAGACAGCCGGGGTTCTGGCGATAGAATGCTACGAAAAACATTCCATCCTCACCCAGCTGATGGGGAGGAAAGCGCAGATGGTGCTGTTCCAGAAACGCTCTGCGGTACATTTTGTTTGCAGCCAGATACGAAGACGCCATCTTGTCGAAATGCTCCTTGAAGGGCTCGCCCCGGTACACGCCGGAAAAGGTATAGTGGTCGGTTTCAGAGTGCAGCAGCTTTCCGTTTTCATCGCAGATGTCGTAAAACATCCCAAACTGCACACAGTCTGCATCCGCGTCCCGGACGGTATGGTACAGCACCTCTGCGGCGTCCGGCTCCACCCAGTCGTCCGGATCCAGAAAGAAGATATATTCTCCCCGGGCAGCATCCAGACCCGCATTGCGGGCAGCGGCTACACCGCCGTTGGGCTGGTCAATAAAGCGAAACCGCACATCCTCGGCAGCAGCTTGTGCGCACAGCGCGGCGCTGCCGTCCTTGGAGCCATCGTTGATGAGAATAGCCTCGAAGTCGGTCAAAGTCTGCGCCCGCAGTGAGCGCAACGCCCGGGGCAGCAGGCGTTCCATATTATAAACAGGCACTATAAACGAAATACAGGGCATGATCCCAACTCCTTGAAATGATTATCCCGGCAGGCCGAGCCGACGCAGCAGCGGACGCAGATGCAGCCGACCGGCAAGACGGCAGAACAGGTACGGCACTACCAGACTGACCGCACCGCATACGAGAACTGTCCCGCCCGCAGAAACGCCCAGTTTTTCATACAGCACAAGCCCCGGCACTGCGCAGCAAAAGGGCTGATGATACAGATAGAACAGCATGGTGTTCTGCCCCAGCGGAACCAGCCGCCGCAGGGGCTTTTGCAGCAGCACACACGCCGCCCAGATGCCCACACAGAACCCGCTGACCTTAAAATAGTCCACCCATGTGCGCACAGCTTCTGCAAGCAGACCGTCAGGCCAGACCATAGTGGGGAACAGCAGTCCCCACACCACCCACAGGCCGCACAAGGTGCCAAAAAGCATCAGCGGCTTTGCGTGCTGTTCGGCCTTTTCACGCGGGAGCACGCAGCCCAGAAAGAAAAACGCGCCCTGCTGGAGATAACTTTTCACTGCCCAGAACCATTCGGTGAAAAGCAGCTGATAGCACACGGGCAGCGCTACCACCAGCACCAGCTTTGCCGCCCGGGCTGCTGCCGGGGACAAGGCTTTGTCCAACAGCCATGCCGTGAGGACAAACCAGAACAGCGTAGGCAGATACCACAGATGAAAACCATAGGGGTTCTCGTTGCGCAGCACCAACCAGAGATATTCCGCAGGCTGTTTTAACTGGTATGCACCGCCGGACAGCAGCGCCCGCACCGGCGGCACCAGATTTGCCAGATAAAACAAAAAGTACAAAAAAGCCGAATATATACCCCATGGCAACAGCAGACTGCGTGCCTTTTTGCACACGTATTGCCGGGCGGAAAGGCTGCGGTTCTTCTGCATGGTCAGGGTGCAGCCCATACCGGAGAGCAGGAACAGCAGCGGGACATGGAACCGGTAGACGAAGGTATAAGAAAATGCACACCATGGGTGTGCTTCGCGCATGGATATTCGAAAGGTGTGGCCGTAGATCACCAGCAGCAGGCCGATGGCCTTAGCAATGTCGATGTGATCCAGACGCTTGGTGGTTTGTGTCATCTCTGTCAGCCCTCCTGCATCAGAATATGGATGCGGTCCCGCATCTCCTGCCGACTGTCCGGCATCCACACCTTGGGCTTCGGGGGCTTTTTGCGCTCCATTGCATAGGCAAGGGTCACCAGACGCAACGCCATCGTGCTCCAGAAATAAAAGGCGGTATTATCGGTCAGGTAGGTCACCGTCATATAGCCCAGTTCGCACAGATACAGCAGTGTGGTCTGCTGGTCTGCATAGCGCTGCCAGAACAGCGGGGTCAGAATATATTGAATGCCGGACCAGAGCAGAAAACCCGGAAAGCCCATTTCTACAAAGACCTTCAGGATATCGTTGTGAAAAGGAAAGGGTTGGTTGATAAGTCCCGCATCGTACCACTGGCTAATGATGGTATCCACATATTCAAAGCCATGGCCAAGATAGGTAATGGAAAATTCATAGTAGGGGTTTGCCATGCTCCACAGGTAGTCCCGTCCCATCATATCTACGCCAACACTGTTCAAAAGCCTTGAAATGATGCCATTACGCACACAGTAAAGAAATGCCAGAAAAAACAGGATGCAGCACCCGCCCACTGTCGGGTAAACCCAGCTGGGCACCTTGCGCTTACGGAAAAACAAAGCAATCAGAACAAACAAGAGCACTGCCGGAATGGCGCTGCGCTTCATACCGACCAGAAAAAACCAGCAGCAGGCAAGCAGATACCGCCGACGTTTGCGTTTTTCCTGCCGGGTGTCATGGGGCGCAAAGACGGTATAATACAAAACCATCTGTCCGAACACAAAGGTCAGATCATGGATCTCCAGCTGCAGCGCGTAGCCGTCTGCATCGCCGAAGGTGACCAGACAGGTGATGAGAGACTGGAGGCTGGCTGCAACGCCATATCCGGGAACGCTCATCAGCATGATGGCAGTGTTGGTAATACAGATGCTGATGGTGAACAGTTCGATTGCCTTTTCCCGAAACAGATAGACCAGCGCCACAGCAGTAAGGATGGCAATGCTCTGGAACAAAAGCTTAGAACAGCTGCGGATCATGGAGGACACCGCAGCAAAGCTTTCGATCCAGATGACTATCGACCAGAAAAACAGCGCCACCATCAGGGACATATACAGCAAGGTGGGCTTCCAGATCTCCCGGAAACGCTTTTCGTCCGGGTAAAACAGAGCGTACAGCACCGCCAGCCCGATCACCCCCAGCGCAACGGCCTTGGGCAGACCGCCCACTGCGCTGTTGATAGGCTTCCACTCCCCCAGCCCGGCACCGGACAAAAAGACCACGCAGCCGATGGTCAGCAGCCTTTGCCACAGCGGGCTGTCCCTATAAAATAAAGAGGCCGGCGTTTTCCGGCTGTAATCCTTTTTGGTCAGGATCTGATCCAATGTGCGCATGAAAAAGGGTTCTCCTTTTGTAGCGGGTGTTCCCGCAGGTGACTTATGTCTCCCCGCCCAGCTGCAAGTACTGCTGCTGTAAACGGGCGGCGGCGATGTTGATATCGTAGCCCGCCTGCCGGATCAGCGCTGCACCGGCAGAGCGGTCACAGGGCTGTTGGAGCATCCGCTGCAAGCCTGCCGCCCAGTCTGCATTGCTGGCAGAAAGCGGGATCTGGATGGCGTGGGGCGAAAGCAGCACTTCCTCCGGCACTGCGTCCGAAAATACGCACCCCAGCCCGGCAGCCTGCGCCTCGATGCCCACCACCGGCAGACCCTCGAAGCGGGAAGGCATGACGAAGAGATCCATCAGCTGGTACCAGTCTGCCACATTGCTTTGCAGCCCGGCAAACAGGATATGGTCTGTGATGCCCAGTGTCTGTGCCTGTGCGCGGACAGCCTGCTCCAGCCTGCCGGTGCCGATAAGCACCAGCATCGCCCGGGGCTCCAGCTGCAAAAAGGCGGCAAAGATCTCGAGCAGACGCTCGTGGTTCTTGCGGACGTCAAAGCGTCCTACATGGCCCAGCACCACCCGGTCTTCCAGCCCGTAGCGCGCCCGCATTTCGGCGCGGACGGCGGAGTCGAACCGGAAAGTCTCCGGCTCGATGGCGTTGGGAATGATCTGTCCCCGGCGCTCCCAGTCTGCTTTGCCAAAATAATAGATGCCCGCATCCCGTCCGCAGGCCCACAGGTGGGTGGCCGCGCCGGGCAGCAGCTGCTTGCAGAACATCTTCAGCGGCCACTTGTAGTCCCGGACGATCCAGATATTATGGGCGTGGGCAATGCGCACGGGCAGCCCGGCCTTCTCCGCGCCCTTCAGGGCGTACAGCCCCATGGCCTCGTTGTGGGCGTGCAGGATGCGGATGCGGGGGTCTGCGGTCACAGTCTGCTGCACAAAGCGCAGATACGCCGGGTAATGCAGCGGGTCAAGTCCCGGGCTTTGGTAGATGTGCCCGCCCAGACGGCGGATCTCGTCATCGTAGTCGCCGGGCTTTTTCTTGTTGACGATAAAATCAAACTGGACCTTGTCGCGGTCGATATGCCGGTAGTAGTTCATCAGCATGGTCTCGATCCCGCCGCGGTCCATATTGCTGACCGAATGCAGCACTCGTATCATAAATTTCTCCCTCTATCTGTGTTTGCAGCCCTTATGTCAGGTTTTCTGCGGCAGCGAGATACTGTCCATAGTTTTTCGCCGCCAGTGCCTGATGCAGTGCCAGCAGACGGCTGTCCTGCACGCAGATATCCTGTGGGGCGTAGTACGCAGCATACATCTGCTGCATCACCAGAAATGCCGCCTGCTGGACGGCTTCGTCCAAACGGGAGAGCCGATACCATGCCAGCGCGATGTGCTGTAACAAAAGCTGCTGCACCTGCGCAGAGTGCACCTCTTTTTTCTGTGCCAGTTCTGCCATCAGATACCGCATGATCCATACGGTATCTACCGCCTTTGCCTTTTTGCGGGAGCGCATTGTAATGCCCAGCGGATTCCGGTAATAGTTATAGACATACGCCGGGATCAGGTAATGGGCAGGCCGGAAAGGGCCGATGCAGAAGGCAAAGATCGTATCCTCGAACCAGTAGCCCTCCGGGAATTTCAGATGTGCAAAAATGCTGCTGCGGATCACCTTGCCCCATGCCATGCCGTAGGGGGTCTGTCCGGTTTCGTCAACAGAGCCCTCCCGGTAGCCGGTCCGACCAAAGACAAGACCGTGCCCGGTAATGTTGATGAATCCGCCCTGCACAATATCTGCATTCGTCTCCATCGCTTTGGACAGCAGCGCCTCTACGGCACCTTTGCGCAGGGTGTCGTCCGAATCCACAAACAGGATGTATCTTCCTCGGATATGCTCCAGTGCGCGGTTCCGCGCCCCGGAAAGCCCGCGGTTAGCCTGTGTGAGGATCTCTACCCGGGGGTCAGCGCGGTATCGCTCCAGCAGCTCCGGTGTTTTGTCGGTCGAGCCATCGTTGACCAGTGACACAAAAAATGTGTATCCGGTCTTTTGCGAAAGAATGGAGTCCGCACAGCGGACAATGGTGCGTGCAACATTATAGCACGGCACAATGATGTGCAGGTCGTACTGCGGCGTTATCTGGTTGTCAGCTTGTACGGTCCCTGTGGGGATCGGTGCAAGAGCTTTCAGGTAGTCCTCTGCGGCGGCGGCATCAGCAAACACCAGCGCAGACGGGACTGCGGCGGTGCGCCGTTTCCCGTAAGTCAGCTTTTTCAGCAACTGTTTCATCTACACTCTCCTGTTTTTCCGTATGCGTAGCTCCATACAGAAAACAATTTTTCAGTTTTCAAGAAGTCCCAAGGGCAGAGCCGCCCTCCTCTGCGATCAGGGACATCTTTTTCTGCGCCGTGCGCACCAGATCCCGCACATTATAGATATTATCCTCCGAAGAGGTCGCCCATGCGGCGGTGAACAGGATGGGGTACTCCGGGTTCAGCTTGTTGTACTCGTCCACCTGACTTTGCAGGATGCGGATCATGACCTCTGCCTTCCGGCTGCTGCACTCACCAAAGAAGGCAAGGAACTTGCCCACGCCGTTGTAGCCAACCACGCCGTCGGTATCACCCATCAGCTGCAGCAGACCGGAAAAATCCTTCAGGATGCCATCGCCTACATGGTAGCCGAAGCGGCGGCTCATATCGGACAGATTATCCAGCTGCAAAGCAAAGCAGGTATAATCTTCCGGCAGGATGCGGTCTGCCATACTGCTGATATAAACATTGAGCTTTTCGCGGTTGGGCAGCCCGGTCTTTTTGTCCACATACAGCAGATAATCCACGATATCGGAGATACGGCCCAGCAAAACGGCACCGCAGCAGCCGATGACGAAGAACAGCACCAGCGCCAGCATCAGGTACAGCTTGACATTGATGGCGGCAGCCACCTGCACCGAGCTGATCATCTTCAGATAATCCGCGCTGATGTACAGGTTCAGCTCCTTGCTGCTGGTATTGATGATCTCGTAGTAGCGCTTCAGCTGTGTCTCGTAGTCATTGATCAGGCTTTCCATCTTGGCGTGCTGCTCGTCTGTGCCGCCAAAATCCACGTTGCGGAAGCTTTGCAGGATCTCTTCCTGAAACTGCCGGTCGATCTGGCTGGCAGCCACCTGCTGTTCCAGTGACACCAGTTTCAGCACCAGACCGTCGTAGGTGGTCTGTGCCTTATCGCCCGCGCCCTCCAGCTCGATGTTGCCCAAGATGTAGTCCGAGGACACCACCTCGCCCCGGTCGGTAAAGTAGTTTTGCAGCAGGTCGGCGTTCTTGTACACATACTGGTCGGTCAGAGCCCACAGGCTGTCCCGCTGCTCGGTGGAGATCTGTTCGTTCTGCTTTGCAGTCTCGATGCAGTTGGCCAGATACTCCTGCAGCACCGTGCCGTCCCGCACCTGCGGACCGTTGAGCACATAGGCGTACAGCTCTGGGATGGTGTATTTTTTAAAATCGGAATAGATATCGCACAGGTCTGCATAGGTGTAGCCGGTGCGGGAGGAGCGGAAGTCCGGGTAGTGCTCCCGCTTATTCAGCAGATAGTCCTGCATCTCGTTGGTATCGTTTTCCAGAATGCGGATGCACTCGTAGTAGTCGTAGCCGTTGTCCAGCAGACCGGAGGATGGGTTGAGCGAAAGCTTCTGCTCCACATATTTTTCCGTATAATAGGTGCAGTAGCTCTGGATGATAGCATCCAGCATATTGCGGGCATAGCCCGCGCCCAGCGATCCGTCTACCACAAGGCTCACCTTGTAGGTGTCGGGGAAATAGGTCACCTCTTCGCCCTTATCCAGCAGTGCCTCATTGATAGTCTGCTGATCCTCTGAAATCACCGGGGTCACCGAAATGTTGGAACGGATGGTGCTCAGCCGCCCGGAAGCGCCCAGCGCATCCATGGCTTGCGAAATGACCGTGGAGGAATAGATCTCGTTGACATCCAGCTCGCTGCCGTCCGGGGTGTAGCCGTCCGAGATACCGTCGTTGGTATAGCGGATGATGACCGATGCAGTGTACTTCTGCCGACCGTCCGCATACAGGTAGATGGCGGCCGCACCTGCCAGCGACACCAGAAAGATCAGCAGGCTGAAACGCTTCAGATAGCGCAGGATCTCAAACTTTTTCATTTGTGGTGCCTTACCTTTCTGCGTTTCCGTTCGTGGAGCAGCCATGCGCCGCCCAGCATCACGGCAACAGACTCCATCAGGGTCTTTTTCGGGCTCAGCCGCTGGATAAAGGAGGATGAACCGTAGCTAAAGGTGATATAGTTCTGGGATTTATACTTGACGTAGGCTTTGTCCAGCACGAACAGCTGCTCCGAGATCTCGTTAATGGCAGCTTCCAGCTTGTTCACCATGGCCTGTGCCTCGGCCAAGCGCGGCTGCCCGGCATCCAGCTCCCGGATCTTCTGGATCACATAGTTCGTGCTCACGATCTCGGACTGGTAATCGGTGGCATCGGACAGAGAAGCGTCTGCCGAGCGCGCCAGCGCGTCCATGGCGGTCTTGGTGCGGGACATATAGTATTCGCTGTCCTCATCCACGGTGGGGATCATCATGATGGAGGTCATGGACTTTTCGTAGATGGAAATGCCCTTTTTATCGGCGTCATAATAAGCCTGCTGAGTGCGCATGGCAAGATCGTCGATTTTGTTCTTGTATTCCAGAATGCTGGTCAGCATGGACGGGTCGCGGGCAACGCCGCCCTCAATGACAAAGGCCATGGCATTGGGTAGATCGTAAGCTACCAGATTGTTGATCTTTTTACCCAGCGTGGTAAAGTTGTTGGTGGCAGAGTCGGGGTTTGCCTCGTCCGTAAAGCTTTTGTTCTCCTGCAGACGAGCGTTCAGGTAGCGGTTCAGCCCCTCAGCGCGCACCTCCAGCTCGTTCAGCCGCAGATAAGGCTCACACGCAGAGGTCACGTCCAGCTTTTCCTTCAGCAGGCTCTGGTTGTCGCAGTAGTTGCTCTGAAAGATCTCCCGGTAGGATTCGCACACGCTCTGCAAAAGATCCGTAGCCTTGCGGCTGCCAAGCTCCAGTTTGCGGGTATTGATGGAAAGATAGTAGTTGGTGCTGATATACTCGCTGCCGTTGGCGCTGCCGGTGCCTTCCGGGCTGAGATAAAGGCACTGGGCCAGCTGGGAGGCAGTCAGGCTGTCCTGCAAGCCCACCCGCCGGATGGCGCGTTCCATCACCTCGTCCGAAACGATCTCGTAGGCGTTGAAGCGGGTCTTGTTGGGGTTCATGCCAAGCGCCGCCTCGGAGTAGTTGAAGGAGATGCTGGCGGTGGCGCTGTCCGCACTTTTGAAATAGTGAACCAGCCCGAACAGACAGCACAAGGTCAGCAGGCAGAAAAACAGACGGTATTTATTGATCCAGATATGGCGCAGCGCCTGTTTGATCTTTTCTTTGATGTCATCCATGGCATTCTACCCTTTTGCAGCGGCCTGCACGCGCGGTGCAGACTGCTTAGTCGATGTCAATGACCGAAAGCTCCGGCACGTTATTGATGCGGGGCACCCAGCTGGAATCGCCCAGTCCCCGGCTTACAATGAGGGTGGCGTTGTTGGCAAGCCCATAGCTGCCACCGGCATAGTCGGGCAGAAAGCCCTCCTCGGCGCTATAAAGCGGGCCGATCTTCGGCAGACGGACGATGCCGCCGTGGGTGTGCCCGGCCAGACCCAGTTCAAAGGAATAATTTTCCAGATGCTCAGGAAAGTAGGTGGGAACGTGTGCCAGACAGATGCGCAGATCGTAGTCTGTCTGCGGCTCCACGCTGTCCATAAAGGTGCTTGCTCCGTAATTATAAAAGTCCTCCGGGCTGCCCTCCACACCCAGAATGCTGATGACATTGTCGCGGACGGTATAGCGCGCTTCCTGATTGCGCAGGATGGTCACCCCGGCGGCGGTGAACTTTTCCACCAGAGCCTGATCGCCGTTCAGAAAATACAGCTCGTCCTCGTGGTTGCCCAGCACCCCGCATACCGGCGCGATCTCGCTCAGCTGACTGCACAGGGAGAGCATATTATCATAGCTGGAACCTTCGCCGTAGGTCACAAGATCGCCGCCCAGCAGGATCAGATCCGGGGCAAGGCTGTGGATATCCTGCACCAGCTCGCAGTTATCCTGCCCGTACTCCCGCAGATGTAAATCGGTGAGAAAAACGACCCGGCAGCTCTGGGTCAGCTTGCGGGAATGGATCTGATAAAACTCTGCGGTATAGTGGGTACGGTTATAGCAGATATTCTGCCACAGCGCCCCGCCGATCAGAGCGAGCAGAGCAATAAAGATCAGCAGGGTCAGCAGCACCTGCTTCCACCGGGAAGCCGGCGCCTGTGCGCCGCCGCCGCTGTGTCTGCTGTTTTGCACTGCGCCTTTTCCGTGCTTTGCTTTGATAAAGGCCACATCCTTTCTGTGGGGGAACGTTGCAGGGAGACGCGCGCGGCACAAGACCGCAGCCCATCTCTCCAAAAACGAATACAAGAATTGATATATAAAGAAATTATAACATATTTAGAGTAAAAAGCAAAGAGTGCATCTCTGCCATGAGCGGACTTCACATTTGGGAGTTTCCCATAAAAAAGGGATGCCGCAGCGCAGCATCCCTTTTTTGCATATTTGCGGATCAATCGTCGTCGCTGTCCAGCTTGAGCACGGCGGTAAAAGCTTCGCTCGGCAGGGAAACGCTGCCCAGCTGACGCATCTTCTTTTTGCCTTCCTTCTGCTTTTCCAGCAGCTTCTTTTTACGGGAGATATCGCCGCCGTAACACTTGGCCAGCACGTCCTTGCGCATGGCCTTGACCGTCTCGCGGGCAATGATCTTGCCGCCGATGGCTGCCTGCACCGGGATCTCGAACAGGTTACGCGGGATGTTGTCCCGCAGCTTTTCGCAGATGCGGCGTCCCTTGGCGTAGGCGTTGTCCCGGAACACGATCATGGACAGTGCGTCCACGGGGTCGCCGTTCAGCAGGAAGTCCAGCTTGACCAGATCGCTCTCGCGGTACTCCTTGAACTCGTAGTCGTAGCTGGCGTAGCCCCGGCTGCGGCTCTTGATGGCATCAAAGAAATCGTACACGATCTCGCCCAGCGGCAGCGCGTAGTGCAGGTCCACCCGCACATCGTCCAGATACTTCATATCGATCAGCACGCCGCGCTTGCTTTGGCACAGATCCATCAGGCCGCCCACATAGTCGTTGGGGGTGTACAGATGCACATCCACAAAGGGCTCCTCCTGCTTGACGATGTTGCTGGGGTCCGGGTAGCTGGAGGGGTTGTCGATCATTTCCACTGTGCCGTCGGTCAAAGTCAGACGGTAGCGCACGCTGGGGGTGGTGGTGATGATGTCCAGATCGAACTCCCGCTCCAGACGCTCGGTGATGATCTCCATGTGCAGCAGACCCAAGAAGCCGCAGCGGAAGCCAAAGCCCAGCGCGGCGCTGGTCTCCAGCTCAAAGGTCAGGGAGGCGTCGTTCAGCTGCAATTTTTCCAGCGCGTCCTTCAGGTCGGGGTACTTGGCACCGTCGGCGGGATAGATGCCGCAGAACACCATGGGCTTGACCTGACGGTAGCCGGGCAGTGCTTCTGCGGTAGGGCGCTCTGCCAGCGTGACGGTATCACCCACGCGGGTGTCCTGCACCGTCTTGATGCTGGCGGTCAGGTAGCCTACCTCACCGGCCTGCAGCTGGGCACAGGGGGTCAGGGCGGTGGCACCCATGTGACCCACCTCCACCAGCGTGAACTCTGCGCCGGTAGCCATCATGCGGATGGTGTCGCCGGGCTTTACCGTGCCCTCGAACACGCGGATGTAGACGATGACACCCTTGTAGCTGTCGTAGATGCTGTCGAAGATCAGCGCCTTTAAAGGTGCGTCCGGGTCACCGGTGGGAGCGGGGATATCGCTGACCACACGCTCCAGCACCTGATCGATGTTCAGGCCGGTCTTGGCGGAGACGCGGGGCGCATCCATGCAGGGCAGGCCGATCACGTCCTCCACCTCCTGCGCCACCTCGTCCGGGTGGGCGCTGGGCAGGTCGATCTTGTTCAGGATAGGCACCAGTTCCAGATCGTGCTCCAGTGCCATATAGGTGTTGGCCAGCGTCTGCGCTTCCACGCCCTGTGTAGCGTCCACCACCAGAATAGCGCCCTCGCAGGCAGCCAGACTGCGGCTGACCTCGTAGGCAAAGTCCACATGACCCGGGGTGTCGATCAGATTGAACTCGTAGGTCTTGCCGTCCTTTGCAGTATAGTTCATGGTCACGGCACGCGCCTTGATGGTAATGCCGCGCTCGCGCTCGATATCCATGTTGTCCAGGATCTGATCCTCCATGGTGCGCTCGTCCACGCTCTTGGTCAGTTCCAGAATGCGGTCGGACAGGGTAGATTTGCCGTGGTCGATATGTGCAATGATGCAGAAGTTGCGGATGTTGTCTCTTGCCATGTAGTTCCTCCGGGCAGCTTTATGCTTCTAAGATCCAGTCCTCCACGGCCACGATCTGTCCGTGGTCGCGGTAGACGCGGGGCACGCGGCGGGATACGCCGCACAGCACTTCATAGGGAATGGTATCGGTCTTGCGGGCAATGGTCTCTGCGGTGTCGCTCACGGTGCCGCCCCACAGGATGGCTTCATCGTCCTCGCGTACTTCCGGTACATCGGTCACGTCCACCATCATCTGATCCATGCACACCCGCCCCAGCACCGGGCAGGCCTTGCCGTGGATCTCCACCACGCCCTTGCCGCAGCTCAAAAGCCGGGGGTAACCGTCGGCATAGCCGGTGCAAAGGGTGGCTACCTTAGTGGGCTTTTCGGCAGTAAAGCGGCGGCCGTAGCTGGCGCACTGGCCGGGCTGCATCTCCTTGATCATGCTCACCACGGTCTTGAGGGTCATCACCGGCTTAAAGCGCCCAAAGCGTACCTCGTCGCTGGGGTCGTAGCCGTACAGGATGATGCCGGGGCGCGCCATGCAGCGCTCCCGGGGCAACCCCTCCGGCCAGTCCGGGTGCAGCATGACCCCGGCAGAGTTGTCGCAGTGCACAAGGGCGGGTTCCCGCCCGGCGACCTTCAGTGCGTGGAAGGCTTTCACGAACAGTGCGTGCTGTTCGGCGGTATAGGCCACATTTTCCGGGGCGGTGTCATCGGCCACGGAAAAATGCTGGAACAGGCCGGTCATTTCCAGCCCGGGCAGCGCACAGGCTTCCAGCATCTCCCGGATGGCGGCGTCAAAATCGGTGCGCAGGGCAAAGCCGATGCGTCCCATACCGGTATCGGCCTTGAGGTGGATGTGCACCCTGCCGCCCGCCGCCACGGCAGCTTCGCTCAGGGCGCGTGCCTGCGCAAGGGAGTAGCAGGCCACGGTGATGTCGTTCTGGATCAGGGCGGCGGCGTAGGCGGGCTGCACATGACCCAGAATGAGAATGGGCAAAGTCTGTCCCGCCTTGCGCAGCTGCACAGCTTCGGTCAGGCAGCTGACCGCCAGCCATGCGGCGCCCTCCTCGGCGAACACCCGGGCGCACTGTACCGCGCCGTGGCCGTAGCTGTCCGCCTTGACCACTGCGCACAGGGGCAGTTCCCCTGCCCGGGCTTTTACCTCCCGGAAATTATACCGAAGGGCCTCGAGGTCGATCTCGGCCCAGACGTGTTTTTCAAACGGTTGTTTCTGCATGATCTGTTTCCTTTTTTGGTACGATAAAGCTGCCCCGGCCCGTGTGGACGGGACGCCAGCCGTCAATGCCGCTCTCCTGCAAGGCATGGAGGGTCTTTTGGCGGAAGGCGTGGTCGGTGCGGCAGCGCTCCTGCACAAATTCTTTGGTCTGTTCCCGCACGGTAACGCCGTCGGCGGGGCAGCGGCTCTTCACGATGGGCAAACCCGCCTCCCGCACAGCGCACTGCACCTCGTACTCGGTTGCCAGCAGCATGGGACGGATGAGGGTGAGGTCCCGCTGGGAGAGATAGGTCACCGGCGAGAAGCAGCCGATGCGTCCCTCCCGCCAGAGGTTCATATAAAAGGTCTCCACGGCATCGTCCAGATGATGCCCCAACGCCACCTTGTTGCAGCCCAGCTCCTGCGCGGCGGTGTGCAGCGCACCCCGCCGCAGCTTGGCGCACAGGGCGCAGGGGTTCTTCTCCTTGCGGTACTCGAACACCACAGGGCCGATCTCGGTGCGGCGCACCTCGTAGGGGATGCCGTGCTGCCGGAACAGCTCTGCCAGCGCGGAGTAGTCCATGGGCTGATGGTCAAACTGCGGGTCCAGCGTGACCGCCACCACCTCGTAATCGAAGCCGATGTACTTGCGCAGCATGGAAAGGCCGATGGTCAGCGTCACGCTGTCCTTGCCGCCGGAAACGCCCACCATCACCCGGTCGCCGGGGGCGATCATTTCATAGTCCTGCACGGCCTTGCGCATCAGGCCGCAAAGCCGCTGCATTGCACGAAGATCACTCATGACAGGCTCACACTTTCTACCAGATTGACCACATCGCTGATGGACGCCAGCTTTGTCAGCGCCGAAACATAGACCACATCGCCGCTGTCGTAGGTGATGGTGGCCAGCACGGCGTAGTAGGTGCGGATATCACAGCGCACCGCCTCTACCGTTGCGCCCTCCACGGTCAGGTTGACCTTGCGGGGCTTGATGACGCCGTAGGCCTGCTTGAGGTCGGCTTCCGAATCCTCAATAAAGTTGTCGTAGTTGTCGGCGGTGCCACGCTGCAGCAGCACGGCCTGATAATCCTCGCTGTCTGCCGTATCGGCGGTGGCAAGTTCCAGCACGGTGCCGAGGGTTGCGTCCTCGGTCATGCGGCACACGCTCCACACGCTGCTGTCGTAGTAGACAGAGACGCCGTTCGTGCCGGTATAGTGGGTGTCAGGTGTCGCAGGGGTCTGCCGGTTCACCAGCAGGGTAAGCACCATGTAGGCTGCGATGCCCAGACAGATGAAAATGGCCATCGCTGTCAGCAGTTTGGAGCTGCGGCGCTGCGCCGAGGAAGTGCGGTCGATCTCATTTGGCATGGATGTATTCTCCTTGTGTTGGCAAGGCGGCGGTACGCCGCCCATATCCTTTATAGTATACCACAACCGCAGCGGGATTTGTAGCGGGCAAATGGCAAAAATATGCCGGGGCGGGCAAAAAACTTTTGCAAAAATCGAAATTCAGAAATCAAGAGGATTCAAGAGAAAACAAGCGATTTTGAGAGTTTCAAAAAATTCCGCTGAAAAAATCCAAAAATCATGTTGACAGGCGCGTTTTTGTGTTGTATACTGACACTCGCGCCCCAAAAGGACGCCTGAAACGTACAAAAAGCTTATCAGGAGGAAATAGATATGAGCACTACTCTCGTAAAGCCCGCTGAAGTCGAGCGTAAGTGGTACCTGCTCGACGCTGCCGGCAAGAGCCTGGGCCACGTCGCTGCTGAGGCCGCTGTTCTGCTGCGCGGCAAGCAGAAGGTCGATTACACCCCCAACGTGGACTGCGGCGATTTCGTGGTTGTCATCAACTGCGACAAGGCTGTTCTGACCGGCAAGAAGGCCGAGCAGAAGTTCCACATCACCCACAGCAAGTACATCGGCGGCCTGAAGAAGGTCCAGTACAGCAAGCTGATGGCTGAGAACAGCGATCTGGCTATGACCTACGCTGTCAAGGGCATGATCCCTTCCAACACCATCGGTGCTAAGGCTCTGACCCGCCTGCACTGCTACCAGGGTGCCGAGCACGCTCACGCTGCTCAGAAGCCCGAGAAGATCGAGTTCTAAGAAGGAGGCAATCGAATATGTACGAAACCAAACCTTATTTCTACGGCACTGGTCGTCGTAAGGATTCCGTTGCCCGCGTTCGCGTTTACACCGGCACCGGTAAGATCACCATCAACGATCGTGATATCGACAACTACTTCGGTCTGGAGACCCTGAAGCTGATCGTCCGCTCTCCGCTGGTCCTGCTGGGCCTGGAGGGCAAGTACGACGTCGTCGTCCGCGTTTCCGGCGGCGGTGTTTCCGGTCAGGCTGGCGCTATCCGTCACGGCCTGAGCCGCGCCCTGCTGCAGCAGAGTGACGAGAACCGTCCTGTGCTGAAGAAGGCTGGCTTCCTGACCCGCGATCCTCGTATGAAGGAGCGTAAGAAGTACGGTCTGAAGGCTGCACGTCGTGCACCCCAGTTCTCCAAGCGCTGATTATATTTCAGATGCATCTCTACGGCTCTGCTTCGGCAGAGCCGTTTTTTTGTTGCCCACCTTCCCGGAGAACTGGGGAGCACGACTGCGCATCTCCGGCGGTTGCCCCGCAAGGGGCGAGCCGGAGGCGCTTATAAATCCTTGCTCAAGCATCGCGTGCAGGGCGCAGCCCTGCCAGCGATGCTCCCCAGTTCTCCAAGCGCTGATTATATTTCAGTATGCAACTTTACGGCTCTGCTTCGGCAGAGCCGTTTTTTGTTGCCCACCTTCCCGGAGAACTGGGGAGCACGACTGCGCATCTCCGGCGGTTGCCCCGCAAGGGGCGAGCCGGAGGCGCTTATAAATCCTTGCTCAAGCATCGCGTGCAGGGCGCAGCCCTGCCAGCGATGCTCCCCAGTTCTCCAAGCGCTGATTATATTTCAGTATGCACTTTTGCGGCTCTGCTTCGGCAGAGCCGTTTTTTGTTATCCTTTTCTCAGCAAAGCGAGAGAGCCCCTGCACAGTTTGCTGTGCAGGGGCTCTCTCGCTTTTCACTTCTCCTTCCGCAGCTTTTCCAGATAGCCGTCGGCCTCAATGGCCTCCGGGGTGAAGGAGTTATTCTTCCACCAGCCCGCAAGGGCGGCGGCCACGGTCAGACCGGTGGTCACCAGCTGCTCCACGGTGGCGCTCTCAATGGGCAGCATGGGTTTTCCGCAGGCGCTCAGCACCTGATTGGTCAGTGCCAGCGCCAGCGCAGCTGTGCGCGCCAGCGTGGCGGCAGAAATTTTGCAATGGGTATCGTTCATAGCTTCAGTTCCTCTCTTTCTCCAGATCTGCGATGCGGTGGTTCGCCACCTTCATCTGTTCTTCTAAAATGGGTACGCGGCGGGCAAAGTTGTTATGCTCCCGCACCTCCCGGGTCAGCTCCTCCAGCTTGGTGTCGGTCACCGCCTGACTTTTGCCGTTGGCGATCAGCACACCGATCAGGGTCACTGCACCGGCAAGGATGGCCGAGATGATGCTCTCCATCGCGCTCACCCCCTCCACCGGGCTTTTTCTGCCCGGGTGTCCACGTGCACCCAGCCGGCGGCTCTGCCCGCCTTTGCCGGGTATCTCCCCACGCCGCCGCAGCCGTGCAGCAGGCGCTCGGCGCAGGCGGCTACCTCCTCTACGCTTGCGCCCTGCACCCGGATATCTGCCGCCCGTCCGTACAGATGCTGGCTGAACCTCGTCCCGCCCGCTTTGGCGTTGTGCGCCGGGGTGCGGTAGCCGCTGGTAATGGTCACCGCCTTGCCAAAATGCGCCCGCAGCTGCTCCAGAAGTTCCACCAGCGCTGTGTCAACGAAAACCGGGTCGCTGCCGTCTTTACAGCGGAACTCCTGCACCCTGAAATGGGGCGAGAGGTACGCTTCGCCGTCCCGGGCAAGAGAGTATGCCTGCAATGCCATTGTGTCCCCCCTTACAGCCGCTTCAACAGTGCTGCGATGGGCTCCATGTAAAACCGCTCGTAGCCTGCCTTGTTGGGGTGTGTGCCATCAAGCGTGTACTTGTCGCTCAGCTCGCTGACGCCGTGGGCACCCATGGGCGGGGCGCATTCCTCAATATCCACATAGGGCACACCCCACTTTTTAAGCGCCGAAAGGATCGCGGGCTTGTAGGTCTTGTACCAGTTTTCGCTGCTGGCAAACAGTCCGCCGTGCGGGAACACATAGGCCACACGCTTATCACTGCGTTTTTTGGCCAGATAGTCCAGCATCGCTTCCAGCGTACCGATCGTGTCCCCCGAATAGAACGCCGGATCAAAGCTTCCGTTCAGCGCGCCTAGCTTGGCATTGTTCCATGCATCATTCACGCCGCCCTCCAGCAGGATGTAGTCTGCCTTTTCCAGCTCCGTAGAGCTTTTCACGGTCATGCCGATGCTGGTGCGGTAACCGCCGTTCACATTGTCAGGGACCAGTGTCGCCAGCGTTGCACCGTCCACCGCTTCGTTGATCAGCTGCATTCCGTACCGGTCTGCAATGCACTTGCCGTAGCCGCCCGCGCTGCCCTTGCCATAGGCGATGCTGTCGCCTGCAACGTACAGTGTTTTTCCTGCCAGCGGGTCAATGATCTGACCGTTGATGTCGTATATCTCCATCTTACCACCCCTTATTGATATATGCTTTTATCCGGTTATCACTCAGCAGGCCCTTGTACACCTTGCACTGATACAGTGTGCCCGGCCAGAACTGCTGCTTTTTGCTGCCGTCCGCGCTCTGTGCCGCACCGATCAGGAAGGTCTGGGGAACATCGGTGATCGTGCCGTTGCTGGTCAGCCATTCAGTCATCGGGCAGTAGGTGCTGCCGCCGCGATATTTGTTGCCGTCAAGCTGCACCACATACCGCGTGCGGGTCTTGAGGTGCTCGATGCTGTCCGACAGGGTAACGCCGCCGTAGTTGTAGTAGGCGAACTCCGTCTTATTATTCAGCGGGCTGCTGGTGGAGTTAAAGCCGGGCAGGTTGGCGGTGCTGCCGGTCTCGGTCAGGCAGTGCAGGAAGGCTGGCCATGTGCTTGCATCAAAGTTGTCCCCCGCCTTTGCGTCCACCAGAATGGTGTACTGCGGCGACTCGGTGGAAGCGTGCTCCAGCAGCTTCAGACCGGTGTCAAAGCCGCTGGTCAGCTCCGTTTCGGCGGGCAGAGTGTAGATCAGCTGTGCTGTCTCCGCCTGCGCAATATTCACCGTGCAGCTGGCGCTCTTGCCGCCTGCCGTAGCTGTCACCGTGCAGATGCCGGCCTTCACGGCAGTCACCGTGCCGCCTGCCACCGTAGCAAGGCCGGCGGGCGAAACGCTCCACCACACCAATTTGTTGGCAGCGTTCGCGGGCAGCACCATGGCGGTCAGGGTCTGGCTCTCGCCCTCGCTCAGGTTCAGGATCGCGGCGCTCAGGCTCACGCTCTGCACCGGAATGTCCTGTGCACTGCCGCCCCACTCTGCGCGCAGGGCATTCAGGGCAGACTGTGCATCGCCGGTCTTGTAGGCCGCGTTTTCAAACAGGGTCAGCAGCAGTTCCTTTGCACCTGCGGTAAAGCCGCCGGCTGCTGCAATGCCCTCCTCCATGTGGTTCAGGTGGGCAGCCGTCAGGGTCTGGCCGTCCACAAAGTTTTGTTTTTCGTAGCTCATTCGTTCCTCCCTAAGCTCATTTTTCCAAGGATCGCCCGTCCCAGCACGGCAAAAACGTTCTCCTTCGGCGGCTGCGGGGCGCTCCACAGTGCTTCCAGACGGGCATAGGCCGTCATGGCTGCGTCATTGCCCGCCGCCAGAAGCCGCAGCACTGCCAGCAGCGCCTGTTTTTCCTCTGCGGAAATGCCGCCCGCGCCCAGCAGCCTTACCAGCGCCTCCCATGCAGAGGTAGCCGGTGCGGGCAGTGCACCCTCTGCCGTGCCGCTGTTGGCACACACTTTGCACCGCACATCGGCGCTGGTCACGGTGCGGCTGCCGTCCGACCCCTCAAAGGTGATGCAGCCCGCACCGGGCACGGCCGTCACCGCCGCCGGAACCTCCAGAACGCCGTTTTCCACAAGCTGGGCTGCACTTGCACCGGGGGTGTGCCAATGGGCGCACACGGTCAGTCCCTTCCACTCGCCCCGCTGCTCGATACGCAGCCGGTAGTTGCCCCGGTTGCCCGCATACCCCAGCAGCAGCTGCCCGCCGGGCACGGCTGCTGCGCCGTTTTTGTCCAGCCGGATGGTCATCTCGTTCATGCCGCACCACCCTTACACATACTGGTAGCCCTCTACGTTGAAGGGATACTCAAAGCTGAGACTCGTGTCCGTTCTCACAACGCCTATGCTCAGCACGCCGCTGTCTGCAAAGCTGATCCGCACAGGCGCTGCGCCGCTGCACTTGACGCCGTTGCTCAGATCAGAGCTTGTGCCGCCCACCATGGCCACCGCTGTGCCGCCCCGCACGATGCGGGTGCTGCCGTAGTCCGCAGCAGCGGCGACCGGGTTTGCGTCGTTTTCTGCCGTGGGTGCCACCATCCGCACCACAATGTAATTCACCGTGCCCGGCACGGTCAGGCTCGTGGCAGATTTGCCCGCAACGCCTGCGCCGGTGTAGACCAGTTTTCCATCCATATTCATCATCCTTTCCAGTCGTTCCAGTTTTTCTGTCAGGCTAAAGCCCAGTACCGCGTTCAGGTTTTCTCTGGTCACCTCCAATGTTCCGTCTGCGCCCACAGTCACTCCCCGCCCGGCCTTTACGCCGCCCAGCACGGCGGCGGTGGCACACGGCAGCGTGTAGGCCGTTCCGAATTTCCGGTCAGCTTCGGCCTTGGAGTAGAACCGGTCATCTGCGCCCAGCTGCAGCAGCGCTGCCGCCTTTTCCTGCGCCGACCAGCCCGCCGCCCCGGCGGCGCTGGTCAGCGCTTTTTTTACGCCGTAGGGCAGCAGCGCCGGGGTCAGGGGCGCATAGGCTTCGGTCATGCGGTCCAGCTGTGCCGCTGTGGCGGGCACGGTGGTCAGGGTGGCGTCTGCCCGCACCGCAACACCGTACTGCCCGTCTGCACGCACTGCGCCGGACGTTTTCGCTGTGGGCACGGTCTCGCTGCGCACATAGGGGCGCAGATCCGGCAGCGGGGTCGTGTCCGTCTGCACCGCACCGGTGGCACTATTCACGCTGAGGATGCGCACCACCGCGCCGGGCAAAGGCTGTGCCGGGCGCGGCACCGCCGCCACATCCTGTGCGGTCAGCCGCACCGCGCCGCCCTTGCCGTTCACGCTCAGCACCCGTCCATCGGCAGGGGCATAGCTCTCGGCCCGCAGCGCAGCGGCCTCCGCCCGCTTTGCGCAGGCGTCGGCATCGGTGCGGTCGGCAAGGATCTTGTCCGCAGCCTTTTGCGCCAGCGCCGCCTGCACGGCCGTGTCTGCCGCACCGTTCTCGGCGCGGCGGGCGCTCTCCGCTGCGGCGCGGGCGCTTTCCAGCACGCGCGCCACGAACTGCTCGTACACCGAGGGCGGCAGCTCCTCACTGCCGCCGTCCGTGGGCAGGGTGGCGTACACGTCGTAGCTGCCGGGGCGGGTGTAGGCGGTGTAGCCGCTGCTGCCCATGGCGGCCAGCATCCACTGTCCCCGCACGCTGCCGGTCAGGCGGCGGTCCACCGTCACGCTGCCGTCGGTGTCCAGCGGAATGGCGGCCAGCTGCACCCCGTCGCTGCGGCGCAGGTACAGCGCCAGCGTGCACTCCGCCCACGCTGCGGGCAGGATGAACTGCAGCCGGTCCACCCCCTCGGCGTTCTGTGCGCCAAGGTGCAGCCGGTGCGGGCTGGGCACAAATTCGGTGCCGCCGCACTGCTGTTCAAGGATCTCGATCTCCATGCAAAACCTCCTTTTCTGTTTGCTGTCCCGATTGTACCGCCGGGGGCGCAAAACTATCCAGTGTGTACAGAAAATGTGAAATTTTCTGTTCTTCGGCATTTTGCTAAACGGGTTTTCCGCCCCGCAGAGGCAGGCCGTTTTCCCCTGCCGGAGCAGGGTAATTCCCCCGCAGGTTTTCCATGCAAAACCCGCGATGTGGGGCAGCTTGTTTTGGGCGCAGCGGCAGTATCTGCGGCCTTATTTGCAGGAAAAAAAGCCGGTGCAAATGTTAAAAATTCATGAACAAATCATGCGCAGAAAAAAGGCAAAAATCAGAAGGAAACCACCTAAAAACCAAAATATAAAAGAAAACACTGTGAAAATTGCACAAAAAACTATGTTACAAATCTAACAAAATGCGAGACACAGATTTGACAGATGCTTTACGGTCTGGTAAAATACCGTTTGTGCAACGAACGTTGCAGCGTTTAAATTCTATCTGGATGAAGTAAAAAGCCGTCCTGCGTACGGCACGGCATGGGCAGATGCGGCTCGTGCCGGGGCAGTTTTGTGGTCTGCCCAAAGCGGATTCCAACCTGTAATACGATGCTTCTTCTTTTACCCAAAGAGAGCATCGTATTTGACTGTGCGGCGCTTATATCCCCAGCCGCCGCAGTCCGGGCGGCCGGGGTGCCGATGCAATACCCGCGGCCGCACCAAATACGACAAAGAGAGGAGTTGTCTCGTATCGCTTCCGTTAAATTGAAGAAAGCAGTTACTGCCGCAAAGCAGGCAGTATCTCCCCGTGTGCTGGCATTTTGTGTCATGGTGGTATGCCTTGTGGCTACCCTTGGCGTCACCGCTGCAAATCTGCGGCTGACCTACGTCACCGACTCCAATGGTGCGCGGCAGGTTCTTGTGACCGATGCCGCTGCTTCCCCCGCACAGGTCATGCACCTTTCCGGCATCCGCTCTGAAGAGGGCGATGAGGTCTACTACACCGCGTTCAGCGGCAATCTTGCATCCCTGAATATCGAGCGCGCATTCTCCGTCAGCATCACCGCCGACGGGCAGGAATACCCGGTCAAGCTGGTGTACGGCACCGTAGCCGATGCGCTGGAGCGCGCCGGCATCACCCTTGAAGGGGACGACTACACCGAGCCGGCGCTGGATCACATCGTGACAGCCGGCAGCAAGATCGTGGTCCACCGCGTGGACTACGAAGAGCGTGTGGAGACGCAGGCTATCCCCTACGACACTCAGTATGTCTACACCAGCCTGTACTTCCGCAACACCGGCCGCACCACTACTATGCAGCACGGCGCAGCCGGTCAGCAGACCGTGACCACCCGCGACCGCTATGTGGACGGCGAGCTGGAGAACAGCACCGTTGTGGATACCACCACCACGGTGGAGCCCACCGACCACGTCATCAAGACCTACGGCGCAGGCGCACCGGTGTCCCCCTTGACCGGCGCGGACGGCACCACCAACGCCCCTACCTCTTATAGCAAGGTGCTCACCGGCAAGGCCACCGGCTACTATTCCCGTGGCGGCAAGGGCTCTTCCGGTCTGGGACTGGGCTACGGCACCGTGGCTGTGGATCCGGACGTGATCCCCTACGGCACCAAGCTCTACATCACTTCCACCGACGGCAAGTTCGTCTACGGCTACGCCGTAGCCACCGATACCGGCATCGCCGTCCAGAAGGGGCAGATCCTTGTAGACCTGTTCTACGAGACCTACGCCGAAAGCGTTATCAACGGCGCCATTCAGGTCAACGTCTACGTTGTGGACTGAGAAACGAAAAACAATAACCACTAAAAAATCGGAGCACCTGCAGGTGCTCCGATTTTTTTATTTTCACGGGAATTTAAACTCCCTCAGTCAAAACCTGCCGGTTTTGACAGCTCCCTCGGAGAGGGAGCCTTTGGCAATGCGGGACAGTTTTCCATTCAACGGAAAAGCCACCGATTACGCCAGAGGCCCCATCCCAGAGGCCGACTTCCCCCGGCCGGGGGAAGATGTCGCCGTAGGTGACAAAAAGGGGAATCTGGCATCGCGCAGTGATGCCTAGGGGAGTTTGCTTTACCGTTATGAGCACCTTCTTATTTACAAAAATGTCGCATCCGAAACTCTTTCTTCTTTTTTCGCAACGCTTTCGCCGGAACCGTTTGTCAAATGAGCAGTTTACACGATGTCGAGCTGCAAATTTTGGATGGTATGCCCACAACATACAGAGAATGCCAGAAAATTTGTGTTAATTGTATTTGATTTTCGGACAAAAAGTCTTGCAAAAATGGTAAAAACCTTTTAATATAAAAGAGTACAAAGCTGCGAAAGCCGCTTTCGGCTTCCGCACGGGGAGGAGCAGTCTATGAAACCGACCGAAGAAAAGATTCAGAGCAATACATCGGATCTGCCGGTGTACCTGTTCAAGCAGGGCAATAACTGCGAGGCTTACCGCTACTTCGGCGCACATCTGGAAACACGGGTCGGGGAGTCCGGCGTTGTGTTCCGTGTATGGGCACCGCACGCCGCAGCCATCAGCGTTGTGGGCGACTTCAACAGCTGGAAGCCCGGCAGCCATCCCATGCGCAAGGTGGATGGCGATTCCGTGTGGGAATTGTTCATTCCCGGCATGAAGGAATACGATGTTTATAAATATTGCGTGACCACCCGCGCAGGCGACCTTGTCTACAAGGCCGATCCTTACGCTTTCCACGCCGAGACCCGTCCGTCCAACGGCAGCAAGGTCTACGACCTGTCCGGCTTTGCATGGCACGACGCCGCATGGCAGGCCGCACAGAAAAAGGCGGATGTGATCAACGGCCCGATGAATATCTACGAGATGCACGCCGGCAGCTGGAAGCTGAAGGAGGGCGGCAAGCCCTACAACTACTCCGAGCTGGCGGACGAGCTGATCCCGTACATCAAGGATATGGGCTACACCCATGTAGAGCTGCTGCCGGTGATGGAATATCCGTTTGACGGCAGCTGGGGCTATCAGGTCACCGGCTATTTTGCTCCCACCAGCCGCTACGGCACCCCCAAGGACTTTATGGCCTTTGTGGATAAGATGCACGCCGCAGGCATTGGCGTCATCATGGACTGGGTGCCCGCCCACTTCCCCAAGGATCAGTTCGGACTGTACAATTTTGACGGCGAAGCCTGCTACGAGGACCCCAACCCCAAGCGCGGTGAGCACAAAGAATGGGGCACCATGGTGTTCGACTTCGGCCGCAACGAGGTGCAGAGTTTCCTCATTTCCAGCGCACTGTACTGGCTGGAGCAGTACCACATTGATGGTCTGCGGGTGGACGCCGTGGCTTCCATGCTCTATCTGGACTACAACCGCAAGCAGGGCGAATGGGAACCCAATAAGGACGGCGGCAAGGAGAACCTTGAAGCCATCGCCTTCCTGCGCAAGCTGAACAACACCGTGCTGGGCCGTCACCCCCACAAGTACATGATCGCCGAGGAGTCTACCGCGTGGCCCATGGTCACAAAGCCCGCTTCGGACGGGGGTTTAGGCTTCAACTTCAAGTGGAACATGGGCTGGATGAACGATATGCTCAGCTACATGAAGACCGACCCGCTGTTCCGCGCCGGCAACCACAACAAGGTGACTTTCAGCTTCTTCTACGCTTTCAGCGAGAACTTCGTCCTGCCCATCAGCCACGATGAAGTAGTGCACGGCAAGGGCAGCCTGCTGAACAAGATGCCCGGCGAGTACGACGACAAGTTTGCCAACCTGCGCACCTTCTTCGGCTACATGATGGCACACCCCGGCAAGAAGCTGCTGTTCATGGGACAGGAGTTCGGTCAGTTCGCCGAGTGGAACGAGACAAAGCAGCTGGACTGGATGCTGCTGGACTACGACAAGCACGCCGAGCTGCAGAACTACGTCCGCACCCTGAACGCCTTCTATAAAGAGCACCCTGCCCTCTGGCAGATCGATTACAGCTGGGAGGGCTTCCAGTGGATCGTGCCGGACGACTCGCAGCAGAGCGTCATCGCCTTCCTGCGCAAGGACGCCGCCGGCAAGCAGATCCTTGTCATCTGCAACTTCAACCCCGTCCTGCGCGAGGGCTACACCCTCGGCGCACCGGTGTCCGGCACTTACAAGGAAATTCTGAACAGCGATGATGCCGCTTTCGGCGGCTCCGGCACTGTGCACAACAAGCCGCTGCGCACCCACAAAAAGCCGCAGCACGGCTTTGAGCAGAGCATCACCGTTACCCTGCCGCCCATGAGCACCCTGTACTTTGAGGTGCCCACAAAGCGCACCCGCAAGGCAGCAGAGGACAGCACGGACAAACCGGCAAAAAAGACCGCCAAAAAATCCACCGTCAAGGGCGCCGTGGAAAAGGCGGTAAAAAAGACGACCCGCAAGGCCAAAGCCGAGCCGGACGCCGACAAGCCGGTAAAAAAGACCCGCACCACCAAGGCCAAGGCCGCCGAAACGGCGGATGAAAAACCGGAAAAAGCAAAAAAGACCGCTGCCAAGTCCAAAGCAAAGCCCGAGACGGCAGCGGAAAAGCCGGTAAAGAAAACCGCCGCCAAGGCAAAGACTGCGGCAAAAGCAAAGCCTGAGACCGAAGCAGAAACCAAACCCGCAAAGCGCACCCGCAAAGCAAAAGCACCCAAGGAGTAAGGATGCCCACACGGATGCACGCACGAACATTCTGATCTGTTGACTATCATTTCCAAAACGGAAATGCTAAAGGGGAGAATAAAGCTATGGCAAAAGAAATCGTGGCAATGATCCTTGCCGGTGGACGTGGCTCGCGCTTATACGCGCTGACACAAAAGACGGCAAAACCTGCGGTGTCCTTCGGCGGTAAGTACCGCATCGTGGACTTCCCGCTGTCCAACTGCGTCAACTCCGATATCGACACCGTTGGTATCGCAACGCAGTACCAGCCCCAAAAGCTGAACGAGTACATCGGTAACGGTCAGCCTTGGGATCTGGACCGTCTGCACGGCGGTGTGCACACCCTGCCCCCTTACGAGCAGGCAAACGGCACCGACTGGTACAAGGGCACTGCAAACGCCATCTACCAGAACATCGGCTTCATCGACAGCTATGATCCCGAGTACGTCATCATCCTGTCCGGCGACCAGATCTGCAAGCAGGACTACGCCGACTTCCTGCGCTTCCACAAGGAAAAGGGCGCAGAGTTCTCTGTGGCCGTTATGGAAGTGGACTGGAAGGAAGCTTCCCGCTTCGGCCTGATGGTGGCAGACGAGACCGACCGCATCACCGAGTTCCAGGAGAAGCCCCCGGTGCCCAAGTCCAATCTGGCATCCATGGGCATCTACATCTTCAACTGGGATGTGCTCAAGAAGTATCTGATCGAGGACGAGGCCGACCCCAACTCCAAGAACGACTTCGGCATGAACATCATCCCCGCCCTGCTGCGTGACGGCCGCAAGATGTACGCCTACCGCTTTGCCGGTTACTGGCGCGATGTGGGCACCATCGACAGCCTGTGGGAAGCCAACATGGAAGTGCTGGACCCCGAGAACTCCGGCATCGATATCTTTGATAAGACCTGGAAGATCTACAGCCGCAACCCCGTGCTGCCCGCCCAGAAGATCGGCGAGCGCGCCGTTGTGCAGGACTCCCTCATCACCGAGGGCTGCAAGATCTACGGCAATGTCAAGCACTCTGTGCTGAGCGCAGGCGTCGTTGTGGAAGAGGGCGCTACCGTTGAGGACGCCGTGCTGATGGACGGTGTCGTGGTCAAGGCAGGTGCCGTGGTCAAGCGCTGCATCCTTGCTGAGGACGTTGTTGTGGGCGCAGGTGCAAAGGTCGGCGGCGATGGCGCTATTGCCCACGTTGGCACCGGTCTGACCATCGGCGCAGGCGCTACCGTCAAGGAGGGCGCAAAAGTGTTTGAATCCGTCAAGGAGGGTGTGGAAGTATGCTGAGACAGAACACCAATGCGTTGGGTATCATTTTCCCCAACAGCTATGACAATACCGTTCCCGAGCTGGTGACCGAGCGCGCAATGGCCTCGATCCCCTTTGCGGGCCGTTACCGCATGGTAGACTTTGTGCTGTCCAGCATGGCCAACTGCGGCATTTCCAACGTTTCCATCGTGGTGCGTAAGAACTACCACTCCCTGATGGATCATCTGGGCACCGGCCGCGAGTGGGATATGGCCCGCCGTCACGGCGGCCTGAACATCGTGCCGCCCTTTGCAGAAAAGGGTGTGCGCATCTACTCCGGCCGTGTGGAGGCTCTGGGCTCCATTCTGAGCTTCCTTGAGCACCAGAAGGAGAAGTATGTGGTCATGAGCGATGCCAACATCGCCGTCAACTACGACTTCAACGCCCTGCTGGCTGCCCATCAGGCCAGCGGTGCCGACGTGACCGTGGCCTATCAAAAGACCGAGATCCCCGAGGGCCGCAAGAACGATAACTACACCCTGACCATTGATTCCGATGGCCGCGTGACCGAGCTGCTGTTCAACGACTACCGCTCCGGCGTGCAGAATCTGGATCTGAACATCTATGTGCTGGAGCGCGAGACCCTGATCAAGCTGGTCAAGGACGCCACCGCCCGCGGTCTGATCTACTTCGAGCGCGATATTCTGGCACACAACGTCAACATCCTGAACATCCATGCGCTGGAGTACACCGGCTATGTGGCTCATGTCTGCGACATGAAGAGCTACTTTGACGAGAACCTGAAGCTGATCAAGGACGAGAATCTGGAGGCACTGTTCCCCAAGGGCTGCCCCATCTACACCAAGATCCGCGACGATAACCCCACCCGTTACGTCACCGGCTCCAAGGTTTCGAATTCCATTCTGGCCGACGGCTGCGTCATCGAGGGCACCGTGGAGAACTGCGTGCTCTTCCGCGGCGTCAAGGTCAAGAAGGGTGCTGTGGTCAAGAACTGCGTCCTGATGCAGGATACCGTGGTCGAGCCCAACGTGGAGCTGGACTGCGTTGTCACCGACAAGAACGTGAAGATCACCGCCGGCAAAAAGCTGTCCGGCACCGAGAGCTTCCCGGTCTACGTCCAGAAGAACCACACCGTCTGATCGATGCAATATCCATAGGGGCGGCTTCCTCCCCGGTAGCCCCTCTTGAGAGGGGCGGGGGCATCTGTGTGCCCCCGCCTGCTCTTTTGTATGCAAGGTTCGCGCCGCTTTTCATAGCGGCGGGGAGCGCGAACATCTGCCTGTATCATGGAAGGAGCGAATCCTATGAAGATCCTGTATGCTGCTTCGGAAGCCAATCCCTTTGCCAAATCCGGCGGTCTGGCCGATGTGGCAGGTGCTCTGCCCAAAGCGCTGGTCAAGGACGGCGTGGACGCCCGCGTCATCATGCCCCTGTACGGCGATTTGAAGTACCGCGATAAGCTGGAATACGTTACCAACTACTCCGTGCCTGTGGGCTGGCGCAGCCAGTATTGCGGCCTGTTCAAGGCCGATGTGGACGGCGTGACCTACTACTTCCTCGACAACGAGTATTACTTCAAGCGCCGCGGTCTGTACGGCTTCTACGATGACGGCGAGCGCTTCGCCTTCTTCTCCCGCGCCGTGCTGGAGACTTTGTTCTACATCGACTTCACCCCCGATATCATCAACTGCAACGACTGGCAGACCGCTCTGGTGCCGGTGTACCTGAACCTGTACTATCGTCATCTGGACAAATTCAACCGCATCAAGACCGTGTTCACCATCCACAACATTGCCTATCAGGGCAAGTATGGCACCGATATTCTGGAGGACACCTGCGGCATCGGCCACCGGGACCAGCATATCGTGGAGTACGACGGCTGCGCCAACTTCATGAAGGGTGCCTTCGAGACTGCCGACAAGATCACCACCGTCAGTCCCACCTACGCACAGGAGATTTTGGACCCGTGGTTCAGCTACGGTCTGGACGCTCTGCTGCGTGAGAAGCAGTACAAGCTGTGCGGCATCCTGAACGGCATCGATATGGACGCCAACGACCCCGCCACCGACAAGAACATCCCCTTCAATTACAGCATCAAGACCTTTGAGACCGGCAAGGCCAAGTGCAAGGAAGCTTTGCAGGACAGGTTCGGTCTGAATAAAGACGGCAGCCCCGTCTTTGGCATGGTCAGCCGCATGGTTGGCATGAAGGGCTTTGACCTTGTGCAGAGCATCGCTGACGGTCTGGTGGACCGCGGCATCCAGCTGGTCATTCTGGGCAGCGGCGAGAGCCAGTACGAGAACTTCTTCTCTGACCTGTGCGGCCGTCACCCGGGCCGCGTAGGCACCTACATCGGCTTTGAGCCCAAGCTCTCGCAGGAGATCTACGCCGGTGCAGACGCCTTCATCATGCCCTCCAAGAGTGAGCCCTGCGGTCTGGCACAGATGGTGGCCTGCCGCTACGGCACACCTCCCATCGTCCGCGAGACCGGCGGCCTGCGCGACTCCATCCACGACAGCACCATGGGTGACGGCAACGGCTTTACCTTTGCCGGTTACAACGCCCACGAGCTGTATGTGGCCTGCTGCAACGCACAGGATGCCTACAACAACAAGGAAAACTGGAAGAACCTCGTGCGTCACTGCATGGAGTGCGATTTCAGCTGGGACGTTTCCGCCAAGAGCTACGAGGGTCTGTACAACGAGACTGCAAACCTCTGGTAAGCGCCTGAATCCCAAAGCACCCGCCGGGGCTGCCGCACAAACGTGCGGCAGCCCCTTTTTGCTTCTTTTTCCGCTTTTTTACATTCTGCACAAACTTTTCTGCAAAGTTTGTGCAATGATGTGCCCGCAGGCGCACAATGTGTGTTTTCGGCGCACATTTATGGAATCAGTCTTAACAAACTATGAAATTTTACTATATTTCGGTGGAGAATTGATTGCAATATCCAACGTTTTGAAGTATACTGAGGGCATAGATTTTTTGCTGCCTGTCCATCTCTGGCAAGACTTCCAGATACTGGAACACAGGCAGCACCCGCAGAAAGGAGCGGCGCAGGACTTGAAGGGCTGGTACAAAGCTTTAGAGGATCTGGTCTGGCTGACCCAGCTGGGGCTGAATATGCTGCTACCGCTGGTGCTCTGCCTTGCCGGATGCTGGTGGGCTGTGGAGCACTGGGGCTGGCCGGAATGGCTGTTTTTGCCCGCTGTGGGGCTGGGGCTTGCCGCCGGGGCGCAGAACTTCTGGGTGTTCTGCAAGGAACGGCTGGAGCGCTCCAAACACGAAAAAAATCATCGGGTGGGCTTTAACTCCCACCAGTAATGGAGGTCCGTTTTTATGAAATTGCAGCCGGAATCCAAAAAGGAGCTGCTGCGCATCGCCTGCGGCGTGTCCTTATGCACCGCCGTGATGTGGGTGGTGTTTGCAGCACTGCATCTGGTGGGCTGGGTGGTCTTTGACTACCGGGTGCTGCTGGGCGGCATCATCGGTGCGCTGGTGGCTATCGGCAACTTTGCCGGCATCTGCTTTGTGGTGCAGAAGGTCATTGACGAGCCGGACGAAAAAAAGCGTAAAGCGCAGCTGCAGATATCCTATAATACAAGGATGCTGCTGCAGGCGCTGTGGATCATCATAGCCATTGCGGCTCCCTGTTTCCAAGCGTTTGCAGGCGTTCTGCCGCTGCTGTTCCCCAGAGTTACGATCTATTATCTCCAGATAACCGGGAAGTACAAGCCGCTCACACCCCCGCAGGAGCCGGTGGACATCGCTGTGGAAGATGACCCCGCCCCCGCCAAGGCGTCTGCGGTGCAGCCCCGTGACGAAGGGGGTGAACAAGAATAAATGGAACTGAACGGCGCAAAGATCCTGTATACCATCCACACCAACATCCCCCTGCTGGGTGATTTTAAAATCACCCAGACCTTGGTAACCACTTGGATCGTCATGGCGCTGCTCTCGGGTTTTGCCATCTGGCTGGGGCACGACCTCAAGCTGGAAAATGTGTCCAAACGACAGGCCGCAGCCGAGTTCATCGTAACACGGCTGGAGCAGTTCGTGCACGACAACATGGGCTTCCACTTTGATCAGTATATCCCCCTCATCGGTGCCATCTTTGCACTGAGCATCGGGTGCAACCTGATCAGCGTCATCGGCCTATGGAGCCCCACAGCCGACCTGAACACCGAAGCAGCGTGGGCCATCGTGGTGTTTGTTCTGATCATGTACTACAAGATCAAGACAAACGGCATTCTGGCCTATATCAAGGGGCTGCTCGATCCAATCTTTATCATGGCACCCATCAATGTGCTGTCGGAGATCTCTACCCCTGTCAGCATGGCGTTCCGTCACTTCGGCAACATCCTGTCCGGTACGGTCATCTCCACACTGCTGTACTGGGCACTGGCAAGCCTGAGCCACGTCATCTTTGGCTGGCTGCCGGGCTTCCTGAGTCAGATCCAGCTGTTCCAGATCGGCATCCCGGCCTTTACCGGTTTGTATTTCGACTGGTTCGGCGGCTGCATTCAGGCGTTCATCTTCTGTACCCTGAC
>OBIA01000235.1_pt1 | contig 41540 bp, 45 predicted proteins | sample 1519911 | NCBI WGS metagenome assembly OBIA01 (sample SAMN04209236, study PRJEB22552) | human gut metagenome | biome: gut; material: feces | host: Homo sapiens | place: USA: Oklahoma | reverse complement strand
TTTTTTTTAATTATTATTTTCTTATTTTTTGTCAGGAGGAGCAGGTATATGTCTTATATATACCTTTTTCTGGCCCCTTCTGGGAGTGGAGATTTTATTCGGAGTAGTCACTTCACCTTTATAGGGAAGATTTTATCTTGTAAACTTGTATCCCTCTGAATATTTGTATTTATTGAATCCCTTGGAAGTACCTGATTCTCTTACATTTTCTGTAATTGTATTTATTCCTATTTTTCTTGTAATAAATCCATGAAAGGCTTCCAAAGATTCCTCTAGCCATTCTGAAGTTACTTCATTTATTCCTTCATCAGCATCAATTCCCATGAAATCTACTAAATACTTGACACCTATAGCTAAGGCATCTAATCTCTTATGTATTAAGGCTTGTTCGCTACCCAAGCCCCATCAACAAGGTGTTTACCTTTCTTACCCCCTGATCTATTTAATGATCTAGGTAGGAACATACAGTTCTGCTTAGAATACACTCCAAGTGCCCCAACTCTATAGTCTTTATCCAAGTCATAAGGATCACTATTGAGTAGCCACTTGTCAAAATTAGGCAGGTCTTTGATATCTTCTAAGAAAGTAGCAAAACAGTGCCATTCAGGGGCTACTACGGCTCTACCATAGTATCCTCTAGCGTCCTTTTCAAAGTAGCAACGCTTGAGCATATTAGACCATAAATCTTTGGCCTTCTTCCACCAAGGATAGCGCTTAAGGATATTTCCAATGTAGCCTACCCCATATCTTGATGGTTTGTAAAGGTCTTTAACTTTGCCTGCTCTAACGTTATCTATGTTTACCTTCCTGCAACTACCAGTATTAGGGAAAAAGACAATCCAAGTCTTGCCTTTATATTGGGTAGCCTCAAGAGGATCACCTGTGTTGTTAAAACCTTTGTATGTTTTCATTATAGAAATTCTCCTATATAAATTTGTTGATGCTATATGTCACCATATAGAATAGACTATATCATCTAGTCTTCCGCTTCCTCTCGCTTGAGAGTACTCCCTTTAGGGATAGTCGTTACACGTTCCTATTGCTAGGCTTCGCTCGGTATTGTCTCAATAGATTCCTATAGAGGTTTCCACCGAATTCAAAAGATTTATTGACGACTGATTAAGTTAATCGTCATGAACTAGGGCACCCCTATCGGCAGTGATTCTAGTCATCTGATAGAATAGTGCATACTTGTAGTCACCTTCAGGGACACTATCGATATCTCTATTGATGCACTCTGGGGTAACTATCATCTTATGGTTACCTAAGACAGGCTCTAGGGTATCAATGATTCGTACTTCTTTCTGTCCTGTAGATTTAACTTCGGTGATGCCACAGTCCTTATAGGTTTTCCTAAGGACAGGTTCGAATAGCTTAGTGTACATGCCATCACCGAAGTTACCTTCAATGACTACCTCGTTAACCTTCCATTTCTTAGCAGTGCTAGCTAGTTTATTTAGGACTACATCAGAGTATCCCCCTAGTAGCCCTCCGGCTTCCATCACGTAGATGTAGCCGTTAAGGTAATACAATACTGCATAACCTGTTTCGTCTTTCGATTCTATGAAATTTCAACAGCTTTCCACCCTTTATGATGCTTACGGGCTCCCTTAGCTACCTTACGAAGGTTCTGAGGTGTAAGCCCATGTTCACTACAGAACCCCACAAGAGATTCTGGGGTGTAGGTGTTACCATCGGGGTCTGTAATAAGATAACGCTTACCAGTACCGTAGTTATGGGGCATATCCCCCTTCTTAAACCTAGTATCAAAGCATTCTCTACATACAGTACCTGTTCTACGTTTAGGCATTGGCTTGTCACACACGGGGCATCTAACAGTAGCAACATCGCCATCTGCCCTTCTGTTCCAACCCATATTTAGCTCAGGTCTCAACACATATTCCATGTTAAGAGCTTCAGCTTTAGGAAGCATATTAATAAGAGTTATCTCAACATTCTCTCTGCCAAGATTCCTAAGGATTTCTCCTACAGGACGCTTTGAGCAGAAGTGTTGCGAGAGTCTATAACTCAAAGATCTTCTAGTAATGCCTACATATCCACTTGACAGGTCGTTATTACCTTTTACGTGGATGTGGTACACTTTGTACAAACGGGTTTTAGCTCTAAAGTTGTTGATTTTCATATTTATGTTTAGTAGTTGTTAATTACTTTCTTATGGTCGCCCATAAGTCCAGACTATATCTTTTTCGCCCCTGTTTCCCACTAACACTCAGCGGTACATAATAGTCGTTACACCTTCCTAAATTAGGCTTGGCTCGGTATTATCTCTTAGAGACGTTCACCGAATTTAAGGGTTTTATTTAATGACGAGGCAAGACAGTTCACCACGTCCTGAAGGATCAACACACATCATCTTATAGGTATACTTCTCCATCTCTGGGGAAGCTGTGTGACACATATAATAAGCATCTCCCTTTAATCCCATTACCTTTGGGATTTCCTGTAGTGAGACCTTACGAACAGGGTCAGGCATCCACGTTAGTTTCATAGGTGCCTCATCTGTACTGAAGGTACCCACAATGAGATCTCTAAGTCTCAATGGATACTTATCAGCATCAGATAAGCTAGTGTCTAGCATGAACTGCAGCAGGAACCCAGCTCTTCTATAGGACAGCTCTCGTTTCTGTAGATCCTCTTCATTGAATCTAAGGGGATCTGTAGGTTTACCTGCATACTTCTCAGGATCACTGTCATACTTGTCTGCAATGAACTTAGCTAGACGTGCCCCATAGTTAGCTCTCTGGGTCTCATCATAAGGATATCTTGCAGGGTAGATGATAGCAGTGTACCCTCTATCCTGAAGCTCATTATAGAGAGACATTTCATTCTGAGGAGTACCAAGGTAAATGATGGTGCCATTAGGTTTGATAACAGCGTCAAACTCCTTCACTAACTCGAATAGCTGATCTCTCAATACCTGAGTGAAACTGTTGCTCGGCACCTCTACGTCATCACTAACAATGATATCTGCACGAGAACCTGTAAGCTGTCCTTTGATACCTACGGATTTAACTGAGGGGCTATGATCGGGTTTACTCGGGCCAACGTCAAAGAGGTTCTGGGTGTCTCTCTGTCCCTCTCGTGCCTTTAGGTGCTCTAAGAATGGCAGTTCATTAATGATCTTCTTAATAAAGGTAGCGTTTGCATCGGCTCTTTCTTTGTTAGCTGAGACAACCATAATCTTAAGCTGAGGATTCTTCCATAGGCACCATACTACATAAGCACAAGTAATGAAACTCTTAGCTACCCCTCGGAACCCCATAAGAATGAATCTATCATTAGGGGGATGCTGTAGTGTCTTAGCAATATCTACCTGAATAGGAGTAATCTGTGGCAACCCAATAGACTGCCACACTAAGCTGCAGAACAAAGGAAAACTATTAAAGTATGGAATCAATGCTTTAGTTGACAAGGCCATTAGCTCCATAGTCTAACTCAAAGTTCTCCTTAGTAGCCTTCAGTAAGGATGCTAATGCATTGTCTCCATCTTCACCAGCTTTAGGGACACAATTGATGCCATTTCTCTGCAGCTCCTTGATAATCGCATTGTACAGCTGAGGGTTACGTTTCTCAGGATCCTTGAGGTCACTCAGCATGTTCTCTAGCATGCTGTCCTGAATCAAGCTCAGCAAGCTCTCTCTGTCTAATGGTTCTTTGTTCTTCATTGATTCTCACTCTCCTAGCAGCTAGGTATGGAGATACCCAGTACTTTTTTATCATTGTTATAATGCCTACTATAGTGTACACAATGGTACCTATGTAGACCCAATCACTTAGGGCTACCCCTAATACGGTAACCCCAGTGACAGCTATAGGGGGAGACATATTAATAATCTCCTTTGCTATGGATCCCCCATCCTCTACTGTAGATTCTATATCTAGGAATCTCATTAGTTCACACCTAAGAGACTCCTAAAGTCAGCTTTCTTAAAGTGTGCTCCTTTAAGTAACTTTCCATCAGCTCTATAGGTAGGACAAAGGTTGCCATTGTCATCAACCATCTTGCTCATGAATTCCTCTGCAAGAGCCTTCATGCCTAACTCAAGAGGATACTTATGTTCAATAGCATACATGATGCAAACCCAGATAAGATCACAGAGTTCTTTGAAGTCCTCTGGGCAATCTGAAGCTTCCTCTGCCCATTCTTCAAACTCCTCAAGGATGAGCTTAAGATAGAGCTTTCCGTTCGTCCCTGAAGGGTGAGCCTTGTCGAACAATACTTGCATAGTGTCCGCAAGACCCTCCGTTGAATATTCTAAAGACTCGCTGATTGCTTGAGCCGTGGTATTCATGTTTTTCCTTTTTATCTAATTCAAATTTACCATCAATGAGAACATCAACATAATCCAAGATGGGTTCATCTTTGATATCCTCATAGGTACGTCCTGTCCATAACCAGATTCTCTTAGTGTCCCCATAGACATCCCTCACACGCTTCAGGATTTGCTCTACAGCGTGTTTGTTATAGGGCTCTAAGGGGTCACCACCTAAGATACTCAATCGTTCAATATAGGGCGATTTAAGAGCATCTAGGAGGGTGTTTATAGTGTTCTCAGTAAACGGTGTTCCATAGAATGGATTCTGGGCTTTCCAATTGAAGCACCCTCGGCAATCTAAAGAACACCCTGAGACAAACAAATCTACGCCTATGCCATCACCATTGGCCATACTACAGGTATCTAACTTAGCGTAGTTCATGGTTTACATTGACACTCGATCTTTAATTTCAGCTAACTTAGCATCATTCATACGAGTACTTCCGTTAGCTTTAGTGTACCCTAAATCAATTTTGTTAATCTGCATATTCCTATGCAGTTCAGACTATCTCTTCTATGTATTTGACAGTCAACTCAAACTTCTTGATATAGCCATTCTTCTTTTGCATATACCATCTAGCGAGATTATTGGTAGCAATACCTGTATCTCTAGAGAAGTCACCACAAGAGTCATAGTACAGCACTGTACCCGCCTTTGTAGTTACTTTGAGTTTCCTGCACAAGGAGTATCTTGCGTTCTCCTTGTGAGTCATCCATTCAAGATTTTCAGGGTGATTGTCGTCTCTGATCTTGTTTATATGGTTGACTTCTAGATCTTCCTTGTATCCACTTACGAACGCTCTAGCGACTAAGTAAGCGACAGACTTGTCTACACAGCAACCATTCAGTCGCATTCTGACACGCAAGTATCCTAACTTACTGTAGGGCGTTAGCTTATACATTTTCTTTTGGTTCTTAGTACCATAGATGTTGCCGAGTTCATCGGCGTAGTAGCTTGGATATTCTGGAATTTCTTTTAACATAATTCTCCTATATAGTCGTTACACATTTCCGTAGTCACGCGGGTTAGCACGGGATTGTCCGTTCTGGATGTTCCCCGTTTAGGGAGAATTTAACGTGAGCCTTTAAGTTAACCCACACACTCTGCTAATGACAGAGAGTTTACTAGAGCCACAATGTGGACACTTATTCATAGCATTAGTGGAGTGTTTATGGCAGTCTTCACAATAGACACTATCAAAGTTAATACCTTGATAGTACCCCTTCTCCATACCTCGGAGAACCAGAGCCTTAAGTGCCTGAAGGTTCTCAGGGTTAGTCACTCGGACATACTGAATGTGGCCTCCGTTGCACATATGGAACATCTTGTATTCAGCATCCTGTTTCTCAAAGGGAGTGATAGGCTCATTAACGTGCATATGGAAGCTGTTAGTGAAGTACTCTCCAAACTGATTATCTCCGGTGTACTCAGCATATTGTTTAGCTTGTACACCACAAAGGTTCTCTGCAGGCGTTCCATAGATAGCATAAAGATATCCATCTTCCTTCTTGAACTGCTCTACCTTATCATTGATATGCTTAAGTACACCCTCAGCAAACCATGGATCCTGATAGAGTGTCTTACCAGTAGCAAGGATATTAAGTTCATTGAGAGCAGTAACACCAAAGGATGCAGTCATGTATTCAACCAAATCACCAATCTCATCGTCTGCCTTAAGGTTCCCCTTATAGAACCCTCCTTGCATGAATGCCATAGGATTGGTACAAGCCTTAGTGTGTCTAATGAGATCATAGCGTTTCTTAAAGAATTCTCTGATGACTTCCATACGATCACTAAGGACATTGAAGAAATTCTTGTTCTCGTCCTTGGCAATCTGCCAGATCAACGGAAGGTTCAAAGACACAGCACCAATGTTGCATCGACCAACAGTAATAGCTTTGCCCTCCTTATCGTGCCATTCAGTGAGGTACGCCCGGCATCCCATCGGCGAAGTAATAGCTCCAGTACGCTTGTAGATGTCTGCAGCCTTACCATGGTTCAAGCTAAGATAATCAGGGTACATGCACTTACTGGAACACTTCACAGCAAGTTCAAAGAGCTCCTTGTGATCTTCATCTTCATTGATCTTATTTTCATCATAGAGGAAGACAAGCTTAGGGAACACCACCTGTTTACCTCCATGCCCCCTCATGCGAGTCTTAAGGATAGTCTCACCAATCATCCGCATGATGTCTCTATCAAGGTCATCCATCATGATGTCCCAAGTACCGAATGTAAGCGTAGTGAATGCGAAGTCACCGCGAGAACACGGAACAGTATTGAGCTTCAGCTCAAGGGACTGGAAGCCTTGTTCAAGTTCACGCCTGAGATCCCCCATAGCCATTGCACAGGATTCATCATATTCCATGTTGCATTGTTCGAAGTATTTCTTAAATGCGTTATCGTAGGTCTTCTTAGCATACGGAAGGAGAACCTTATCGATCTCTGCAAGGGTGAATCCACCGAACTGCTGTGCAGTAGCCACAAGAGTGATGTCACCGATAACCTGAAGGGCACTCAATACACTCGTAGGTTCCGTGTAGTCCACATTGGACATACTAAAGCCACCCCTAAGGACATTCCCAATGTCAAACAGGCAGCAATTGACAGAACCCATGAGCATATCTCGCATATCGTGAATGTAGATGTCACCACGCTTAGTTAACTCTTTTTCTTCCTTGCTAAGATAGAATTGTCGATAGAGCTCTTTTGTAAGGTATCCCTTAATGAGCGAGCCTTTTGTTGACACCAGAGAGCTATCGAAGTTAGCATTCTCTCTGTCCCCAAGAAGAAGCACGTTATCAGCTTCATCTTTAACTTTCTCAAATGATTTAGCATATGTATTCTTATAGTCTCTATACTCTTGGTATGAATTAGCTACTTCAGTTAAACCGAAGTACTTCAAGTAATGGATTACAGTCTTATGAAGGTCTTTAGTTGGAACATCTCTATCAATAATTAAACAAGAGTGAACTTTCTCAACCAGTTTGTTAAGAACATCAGGCTCCACATATTGATTCACTCTAGCAGCCGCTTTATAGACAGCTTCTTTGATCTTCTCTCCGTCCCAACCTTCTACTGTACCGTCTTTCTTAATTACTTCCAGTGCCATAGTGTATTTAGTTATTTACTTAGTCTGTTAGATAGACTCAGTAGTCCTACGTTAATTACTGTGCGTAAATCCTTTAGGACTACTGAAACACCCGAATTACTTGCTCTTCTCAAGGCTAATGAGATAGTACAAAGCCTTTAGGGCATCAGTCGAGTATCAACGAACTCAGGGAGTACCTGAGAGATCTTACTCAAACTGATCTTCATAGGAAATTATTATGTGCCCGTAGCAGGAGTATTCGTAGGAGCAGTCCACGAATTGTGCTTAGCCATAGGAGTCGGGCAGATCGCACTCATAGGCACAATGGTACCTGCGATACCAAGACCGAGACCTGAGCCTGCAACACCCTTAGAAGCAAATTCTGCCATAATATATTTCCTTTCTAGTTATTACTAGAGTTATATTTGATAACTTAATATAAGAAATGACTGAATCCCAGTTATCAAAAGATTCAATCACAAGGAACCCTAGGGTGAATTTTTAGTTGTTTTTAGTTTAGTTATGGGGGATAAGCCGCCGCACGAAACCCAAAATATACAGACCCACTGTACCAAGGTTTGTTTGAGATGCCAATCCACGAACGACAGAAAATCCCAGCATCTCGGCCCCAGTTAGCCCCTAAACCAACCTTCAAGCCATTCCGTGAGGTGAAATACTCTTGATAACTATCGTACCCAAATAGAGCAGTTGCTGTATATGCTCTAGGGACAATACCTGCACCAACCCAGTCAAGACCGCGGGTGCCATGTAAAATCCCGCCAAATCCTCTATGTCCGTCACCAATTCCAGTTAAATAAGAGGTGTGCAGTTTTTCATCAACAGCGTTATATTGTGTAAATTCGTGGGCGGTTGTTGTGGTATTCATAAACAAAACAGTTTTGGCTGACGGATTACACGCTCCTATTGTCCACTGGCCACACATCCCAGCTACGTCAGCAACACCGCTTGCTTGTCCGTTGTGCGTTGTTCTATTAAACGGTGTGCCCGACCCAGTTTTGGCGAATACGTTTCGGTAAGAGTGGTACGTGTATAAAATACTGTCATCGTTGTAGTCCCGGCCGTACTCTTCTGTTGCCCCTTTGGGGATGTTTGCAGTGTGGTTTGCATCATACCACGCACATGCGTCTGCACTTGTTGCGGCCTGTCCGTGTGCGAGACTTAATAATGAAATAGCCGACCATTGGTAACACGTAACCAGCGAGTAGTAATCGCCGCGAGCACGACTCAGCGTAATCGCATCATACGCCTGCCCAACTGTCCCTGAAAGCTGTTTTGTGAAATAAGGTTTGGTATTATCGTCGTCACACATCAGCCAATCGGCATTTTTCACACTGGCCGCCTGACCGTTAACGTTCGAGCAAAGATACTTATCAATAAAGAACGCGTTTTTCAGCTTATTGCCATCCACGAAAGCGCGGTGAAGAATCCAGCCATTCCCAAAGTCAGGCGAGGAAAACACCGCGTTATGTGAAAACTGAGGAAACTCCGTTGCGGCTTTAATCTCCAAAGCATCCACACCATCTCGACTGTAGGATGGCGCAGTGGCATTACCAAGGCGATAACAAAACGCGGGAATACAACACATAATTGAGCCATTAGTGTGAATGTAGTTCCCATAGTTATCACTAGTAGGATCTCCACAGCCTTCCATAGGAGTCAGCCTCATAGCAGTCAAGCCCGCAGGATCACCTCCATAAACCCCCACACCGAACCCCTGGAGTCCTGCAATACCAATGGATGACTTAGATTTCTTACCCCCAAGGAGCATCAGAAGTTCACTATTATCAACACTCATTAGATCCCTACCTTGGCTAGTGAACTAGCCTTAGCTAACTTAAGACCAATACCATCAGTATCCTTATCGAGTAAACTCTGAAGCTCAGGCCAAGTAACTTCTTTAGGGAAACCACTCTGCTTTGTGATATCTCTAAGAGCCTGTCTATAAGCCTTCACTTCTTCAAGATCTTTAGGATCACTCGGATAGTCAGGCATAACGAAGAAGTCAGTCTCCTCAAGTTTCTCATTTCTGTCTCTTCTGATTCTTTCAGCAAGTTCTTCATCAGTTGGGACATAATGAGGAACTTCAGGTTCAGGAATGTTTACCTCAGTAACACCAAAGTGTTTCTTAGTTTCTTCATTCCATTCACCAAAGACCATACGATCTTCATTCCAGATAACCTTACGGATAGCACCAAGACACTCATACTGGTTACCCTTGTAGTTATATTTAATCATTCTTAAGCCGCTCCTTTAACAACACCTGCGATACCATTATCGTTATTCCAATGACAAATCAAAAGACACGGAAAGGACAACTCAGGAGCTTCATCATTGACCCACGTCCAGTTTGACTCCAAGGTAACAGCACCTGCTGACATCTTCACAACCTTAGTCCAGGCCTGTCCTGTATCCCCATTCTTGACAGTAACAGTACCAGAGGTAGCATATTGTGAATCATTAGCAGAGGCATCTACAGTGGTACCTACAGCACTTGTGGAGTACCCTGAAAGAGCACCCCTATTACCAGTCTTAGGAATCTTATCATTGATGGTATTCAGAGTAGTCTGTAAGTCAGTCACATCAGCTACAGCATGAGTATGAGCCTTGTTAGCTTTACCTTCGAGACCATCTGTGAGAGCCTTAGTGGTAGCATAGTCCCCTTTAGGTTGCTTACCATCAAGGGTACTCTGAAGGTTAGTCACATTAGAGATACTGTGTGTATGACTTTCAGATGCCATGGGGTAGTTAGTACCAGCAGTACCACTCATGCCCACCCACTTCTTCTTTGTTTTATCCCAGACTAACTGACCTTCAACACCAGCATAAGCATTGATCTGTGCAGTAGTACCAGTTAATTGCTTTCTTTGTTTAATTGCCATAATTCACTTTAAGGGGTACCTAAGTCCCCGTAATCTACAAATCCTTCAAAAGTAGCAACACTAAGTTTACCATTAAGTGCACCCTGAAGACCAGTCACATCAGCTACAGCATGAGTATGAGCCTTGTTAGCTTTACCATCAAGGCCCTCTGTAAGAGCTGTAGTTGTCGCATAGCTCCCCTTAGGTTGCTTGCCATCGAGAGCAGTCTGAAGACCAGTAACATCAGCTACAGCATGAGTATGAGCCTTGTTAGCTTTACCTGCAAGACCTGTACTAAGAGCTGTGGCTGTAGCATAGGTACTCAGATCAGGCTTATTCTTAATGAAATCCTTCTGAGTACTATCGGACTGATTCCAGTCAGTCTGAAGCTGCCCTGTAGATGCCTGATTAGCATAACTTCTAGCTAAGTCTGCCTGTTTCTTAGCTTCATCTTCAGAAGCCTTAGCCTTATTTGCAGAGCTACTAGCAGATTCCTTATGGGTAGCCGCAGTGTCTTCAGAGAGCTTGGCCTCCTTAGCTGAGTTAGCACTTGCAGTAGCATGTGTGGTAGCTGACTCAGCACTCTTAGCAGAACTCTTTGCACTAGCATCTGCTTGACCAGCTGATGTACTAGCAGATGTTGCACTAGCTTCAGCTTCAGAAGCCTTAGTAGTAGCAACGGTAGCCTGCTCAGTAGCCTTAGTTACTTCAGCTTTAGCTAAGTTAACCTGCTTAGTACCCTCATCAGTCACATGCTTGACAGCTGAGGCAACAGCCTGATTGACCGCCTGACCACCATCAGTCTTAGCCTTGTTGGCATAATACTTAGCAGAATACTCAGCATCATCAACAGTGCCGTCCATCTTGTTAGCCCAGTCCCTAGCAAGACTAGCACTACCTGATGCACTCACCTTAGATGCCTGAGCGTTAGTCGCAGAGGCACCAGCATTAGTAGCACTTGTTTCAGCACTCTTAGATGCCTTCTCAGCTCTTGTGGTAAGACTAGTGACAGTGTTAACTGACTCAATAACCGTCTCAAAGTCAGGAGCTAAGCCTGCAACAGTACGGACTGACTCAATGTTGTCTGCAACAACCTTGATGTTACCACCAGTGATTGTCGGTAAGGGAACACTTGGGTTCCCTAAGTCACCATAGTCCTCATAGAGAGTATCTGAAAGAGACCCTGTAAGGTCGTTACCTACAATGTTAATGTTGCCAATACTATTTGAGTCAGTAACAACACTATCAATGTTATCAGCTACTACCTTAATCTCAGGAGCAATCGGGACAAGGACATTAGCTACTGAAGTAACTGCCTCTTCGGATTTCTTAGCATTAACTTCAGAGTCCTTGGCGTTCTTAGCACTAAGGATAGCCTCATCAGCTCTTGCTACAGTGATTGCAGTGTTATCTTTGGTTTCCTTATGGAGAACCCGATCCTCTGCAATGATCTCTCTAGCTTCCTTAATGATAGCTCTATTCTCAGTCCTTACTTCATCAGCATGAGCAGAGGCACTTACAGCATTCTCTTCAGAAGTCTTAGCCTTTGTCTCAGACAGCTTAGCATTATCTTCAGAAGTCTTAGCCTTTGTCTCAGACAGCTTAGCATTATCTTCGGACTTCTTAGAGTTAGTCTCAGCTTCAACAGCTCTGTCTCTAGCTTTCTCTGCGGCAATCTTTGAGTGAAGGGCACCTAATGCATCAGCTTTGTAGATGCCATAGGTCATCGCATCACCATCACTTACTGCAGCGCCCACATTGATGATACGTTTACCCTTAGCGTCCCAGTTTCCCTCTCGGTTGATACTAAGGGAATCCTCAAGGATATCTCGTCCTTCTTCAGCGATATGAAATGCCTGCACCTGAGACGTATCCAAGTCAGTAGCCTTAAGAATGGAGGCATCCTTAAAGGTGACTACTCGTTCAGTAGCTGAAGTGTATCTACGGATTGTTAAGGATTCCCCTGATGCAGGGGCTACCTTAAGTCTAATCGTAGTTTTATCTAGGAAGTAATAGTCACTGCCAGTGTCACCATAGTCACCCCCAGTGAGGGCAGCACCAGTGCCTAATCGTACAGTAACGAAAGACTTCTTTAGATAATCAAAGGGAACAGTAAAGTCAGTTTTAGTGCCGTCCCCTTCATAGATGATAATAGTGGAAGCCATTAAATATTAATATCCATATTTGTAGTCCTCTAGATCGTCATTAACGAAGGACTTAATTGCATTAGTTATCCCTGGTATATTTGGGATAGTTGATGTAGACCTCTTGATATACCTAGCGATTTCCCTTCGATCCTTATAGGTAGAATCATTGAGAACCATATCTTGAATTCTACTATATGTACCCAAGCCACCAAAGGCAAGAGATTCGCCATAGCGCAATGCAGGGAACATATCTAAGACAGTATTAGCGATACCGTTCCACTTGATGTAGTTAGAATCTTCACCTAAGGTATCTCTAGTTTGAGCTGTAGTCTTAGCTGATGTGCCAATACCTACAGAATTCAATGCAAGAGCCATAGAGGCTGTATAGGGGTTTCTATTAAAGAATGCCTGCATCAAGAATGTAGTGAGTGCATCAGGGTCACTCAAGTCATCTATAGAGCCAATACCTAAGGTGTTCTGAAGGTACTGCTCTTTAGCTTCATCCTCCATGCCCAAGGCTCTAAGGTTAACCTGAGCTAACGTAATTGCACCTGTAAGAGCACTAGAGGTGAGATAGCTATTCAATGCAGCAAGGTTACCTTCTTCTTCCCAGCGGTTCATTAGTTTAACGAAACGCTTATTATAGGACTGCACTGCGAAGGTCTTAAACTGGAGAGCCATAGACACTACAGGATTATTAGCTATCTGCCACGTAAAGACATCATCTAATTTGCGTCTCTGAAGGGTCTCCTCAATAGCGTAGTTAGTGAGCTTACGCAATACACTCATAGCTTTATCGTCATCTCTGAAGTCAGCCAATCGTGTACCTTTCTTGAGCATAGGTGTCTTAGCTGTCTCATCGTACCTAAAGAATCTCTTGCTAGCCATTAGGGTATAATCAAGATCAGCTTTAGTAATCCCTACTCTCTTAAGATCGATATCTCTAAGGAATCCTCTGTGAGCCGCAGTACGCCCATAAGCCTTCTGCATGAACTCCCCAAGGAAGCAACTAACGACTGTATCAATAATAGTGTTGTTAGTATATCTCTGAATCTGAGCAGCAGGAGAATAGTCTGCAATAACGTTAAAGATCCCTACAGCCTTAGACAAATAAGGATTAATGTTACGATACTTCTCTGCGTTACGTCTCATGATCTCTGCAGCATCTAAGGCATCATAAAGCTCTCTGCCAATAAGGTGGTCCTTAATAGCAGTAATATCTTCCTTAGTGAATAGACCATTACCCCATCTTTGGACAGTCTCATGTACCCCGGGGATCATTCTAATGAGAGCACCTGCACCATATGCCTGAAGTGCTGCTCCAACTTCACCGTAGTTAAGGATACCCATGAGAGTACCAAAGGATGAGAAAGCTAACTGCTTCATAATATCTGCAAGAGCATCCCCAGTAGTGAAGTTAGCTCTGTTGGGATTAATAGCCATACCATAGGCACGCCTATGCATGACATTAAGAGCCTCACGAAGTTCATCCTCACCCTCAGGACGTCTATTGGTATTCTTTACCCAATAGTCATCAGCCATCTTATTGATATGCTCAAGTCCCTCTGAGAAGTCTCTGTTGTATACTCGTTTCTCTGCAAGTAACCCCGCAGTACGATTAAAGTATCTGCCAGAGACATCAACAATATCTCCTCTGAGTTTATTCAGAGAGAAGCCAGAATGATCTTTATAAGAGGTATCCCAAGGCATCCTTCGTTTCTGAAAAGAGAAGTCTCTAGCATCATCACTAAAGTTATCTACAGAGTGACCAGAGTGATTCTGATCTCTATATCCATATCCTGCCTTTCTAGCTTCATCCCAGAGCCACGCATTGAATTGAATATCTTCTTCCTCAGGAGTAAGCTTTACTTTGTTTACTTCAAGCCCCTGAGCTTCAGCTTTCTTAGCTTCCTTCTCTACCTGAGCCTGTAGTTCCTCTTTCCAAATCCTACGGAACTCTGCAAGCCTTTCTGCGGAACGAGTTACGCCTGTATAGAGGTAACTCTGAAGATAGATTCCTGCCTGCTCATCTCCACCTAATCTAAGCAGGAAGTCATGCATCTTCCATTTATCAATAACTACTGGAACATACTTACCAATTCTATAGGCAGCATCAACTAGACCAAGATGATGCAGCTTAAGGCCACGGTGTCTATAGGTATCTGAAATTCTATCGGCCAGTGCTACAGCTTCAGGATCTTTACTAAGGGGATTCTTAGAGACATCATAGCCACCAATCTTGTCATAAAGGAACTCATTAGTCTCCTCTCTTCCGTACCTGTTGGATAACTTATGTACATCATGAGGAAGGGTATTCATGAGGCTATCTGTTTCAACCATAAGGCCCTCTACTTCATCAAAGAGAGTATTCTTAGCAGGGCTATTCAGTCTCTGCTTAAAACCTTCATCAGTACGGATACCTTGTTCCCAATGAGTGAGGTTACCAATGTATTCCTTAAGATCCTCAGATTTATCTCTATAAGACAATAGCTTCTGTTTGAATTCAACTGAAGGCAACTTAGAGGTAAGCTGTTCTCTAAGGTCATTCATCTTTCTAGCAAGAGGTAAAGTCTTATTAGCAAGTGTTCTCTCGATAGGGGTAAAGACAACATCCTCAGGGGGTTTCTCACCCTTTAGCATAGCATCATGAGCTATAGCAACCTTACGGTTAACTTGAGAGACTGTACGTAAACCTTTACCTAGTCCCTCAAAGCCTAACGTAAGACCTGCAATAGCACCAACGTCTGCCCAGACATCATGATGAATACCTGTAACGTAATCCTGAAGCTGATTAGCTGCTACACCTGAGACAACATTAGCAGTGACCTTAGTGGCACCTAAAGCTACCTTAGAGGAGACACCAATAGGAGGAGCAACAACTGAAGCAACCGTAGTAACAATATCCACTGGATTACCTACAGCACTCCCTAAGCCCCCTACTAAAGACATATACCAAGGACTATTCGCAAACTGAGCTTCAACCCTTCGGTTCTCTGCAAGTAAGTCTGCATTCCTCTTAACGTCCTCCATAGAAGAAGCATTATCTAAAACAAAGTCAATATCATCTTTGTCATAATTGAACTGCTTATACAGCTCATCCTTCTCTTCTTCGGTAGGCTCATATTTCTTGGTAGTAAATCCCCCTCTGCGAACCCACATGCCAATAGGGGAAACCTTAACACCATCTACAAAAGCGCTCTCGTTAAAGTTAAAGAGACTATAACTCTTAGTGTCTCCCTTAAGTACATCCTTTTCAGGAATGTTCTCAATAGGAGTAGTAGTTACATAGGCTTCATACTGAGGCTTAGAGGCTCCTAAGAACCTCCCTAGGTTAGCTACAGGATATTCCCCAGTGTCTACCGGAACGTATGAATTGTCGGCCATTTAAACTTGGAACCCTCCTCAATATTCTTAACAATCTTAGCTTTAATTCTAGCAGTGAAGTCCTTCATAGGAATAACCATATTCTCAGTACCATCAAGAGCAACTACAGAAATATTATCTCTATTGACATCATAGAAAGAACTATCATAAAGCATAGGTGTATTAAGACCTCTCTCACTCATGTAGTCTTTAAAGACCTCATTGGCATACTTAGCTAGATCCTCAGGAGACTGAGGGGTAACTCCAACCTCACCTAACCCCTGCTGAATAGAAGCAATTGGAAGAACAAAGCCACGGACACCTACGAATTCATTGGCTACCTTTTCCATAGCGGCCTTACCAAGCTTACGGATAGAGGTATCATCTGTAGGATTGGCATCCTTATAGGCTCGAATCTCAGCCCACACAAGAGTATCCAACATATCCGTAGTAGCTCTGTTGAGACCCCCAGTGCCAACTAAACCCTGAATCTCATTCCTGTCTACTCTGAATCTAGGCAATAGCTGCTCTAAAGGAACGCCTGATTCTAGTGCCTTTCTCTGTTGCTGAGCCTTAAAAGCCTGAGCAGAAGCGAGAACCTGAAGGGGATTCTTACCAAGCCTGATAGCCATATCTACAGTAGACAACTGGGAGTATACACGAGTGTCACCATAGGTGCCATTAGTGAGAATCTGTCGTACTGCTGAAGGATTAGTACTATAGAGGCTCATTAAAGTTTGGAACCCTGGGGATAACCCTGAGATAGAGATTGCTCTAGCTTGACCTGGGATATTATACTGGAAGTCACCTGCTTCCTTATCCGTAAGTAAATCTACAGCATCCTTAGATGAGATCTTACCAGTCATAGCAATTTCATTAAGTCTATGATCTAAGTCCTGATAGTACTCTTTAAGCATCTCAGTGACAGGCTCTCTAATAGAATTAGGGGTACCCTTAGAGGTAGCCATAGTGAGGAGCATTGAGATCTTCTTTGGGTCACCCCCAGTGAAGATCTTCTGGACAAACCCTTGCCCGATAACCTTCATATCATTGGAATTCAGGGAGATACCCTCATCCTGAAGGACTTTCCTGAAAGCCTCTTCAGTAGGAACCGCAGTACCCGTAAGGTTAGCTATAAGAGTATTACCAAGGTACTCTTCATAGAGAGCATCACCCCGCACCTTTCCAGCGACCTTAAGGTTAGCCTGAGCAGTTCTCTTAGCGTTCCTGATTGCCTGATCAAGGTACTTAGTTCTAGGTGTCTCTACATTGTTATTGGAGAGATACTCTTCATCCTTAAGTTGGCTGAGGAGAACATAGTTGCCATCCTCAACATACTTGTCAATATCATCACACCAATGAGAGAACTCCATAGCATTGTCAGTAGCCTTTACAGTCTCTGCATTGACAAGCCATGCCTTAAGGTTATCCTCACCCAATAGCTCTCTAAAGGTAGTCCCTTTGATAAATGGAATCTCTTTATCTGCAATACTCTCAATAAGCTGAGAACCATAGCGAGACTTAGAGGCCATCTGGAAAGCATTGTTGAGAAGCTTATATTGCATCTCAGGGGAATAGTTAGCCCCTGTAGTTCTCCCCATTTGATCAAGGTAATTCAGGAAAGCTTGACCTGCATTAGGTGACCCTGAATTAATGATCGTAGCAATGTTAGAGGAATCAGCAATAAGAGATTTCTCAGTTTCCCATTTATCCTCTACAGCTTCCTTCTGAGCGATTACCTTTAGACGACCCTCAGGAGAAGTCTCAAAGAAACCCTCCTTAAAGAACTCATCATCCATAGAGTAACCAAAGGAATCAGCAAGATCCTTTTGGCTCTCTTTAGCGTACTGATAGAACTCTGAATCTACTTCAACCTGAGACTTACCAGCAAGCTTATTCGTATTAACCTGTTCATTAACAAAGTCCTGATAGGTCAGGTTGTATGCCATTCGACCATGCAGATACTTAAGTCTAGACATAGCAAATGGATTGTCCTGAAACGGAATACGATTATTCTTGATATCCTGCTGATACTGCTCAATAGAATGACTTTGGAAATACTTATCAGCTAAGTCCTCTACTTCTTTCTTCTTTACCTGTTGCCGCTTTGCTTCATCAATCTGATACTGATCGAAGTCTTTAGATGCCTGCTTAAAAGCTAGACCTAAAGCATTCACCCAGTCACCTTCGAGGTCTGCAGTAACTTTAGAAGAATCAATGTTAAGGTTTGCACCCTTATATTCCCCGAGCTTAGCTAAGCCAGAATTGAAGTACCTCCAAGTACCCATCTCATTAGCAATGGACGTAGTACCTGCTGTATTCTTATAAGCCATTAGTAGTAATAACCTCCATAGGAACCTCTACGGTTATACCCCTGATTCATCGCACCTGTAAAGTTCTGCATGTAATCAAGGAAGTTAAACATGCCTTGGTTTTGTGTCTTAAGGGTACTGTAGTTAGCTATAAAGTTATTCATGAAGCTAGTACCGGTACCCATAGTAGACGAAGAAGTAGTAACACCCGCAGTAGATGTACCTAAGACATTCGCACCTGCAATACCATAGAGACCCGCAGAACCCCCAACACTAGAGGTCCCTGCAACAACTGTCTCTCCACCCACAGTACCCGCAATGGTACCACCAGTACCACCTACGGTACCTGCAGCACCTGCAAGAGCACTGCCTGCACCTGCTGTAGCTGCACCAATAGCTGCACCTTTAGCGGAACTATCGAGGAATTCCATAACGTAGCTCATGCCGCCCTTATATTGGCTCTTGAGTTGATCTCTAGCCTGCTCTACAGAATTCTTCATCTGGACATATAGAGCATCCTTCTGAGATCTAATGTTAGTTACATCAGTCTCATAGGCATCCTTAAGAGCAGTCTTTTGTCGCAACACTGCACCTGAGATTGATCTTTTGATTTGTCCTGCAGTTCGCCCTTCGTAACCTGTCTCAGCTAGAGAAGCTTCAACTATAGCATTATTCTGCAAGGCGTTATAAGACAACTGAAATAAGTTGCTCACAGCATTATCATAGGCACTCTGCTCTTGTCTAGTCAATTGGTTCTGATTCCAATTGTAGTTCATCTGAGCATAGTACATCTGTTTCTTGAATGCTTTAGTGAGAGATCTGTTGTACTTTGATTTCTGCCACAGGGAACTGCCACCACCTGCAACTGCACCGATTACTGCACCTGCAGCAATTATTCCTGACATAGTTCCTCTCTATTGTTAGTTAATAACTGCCACTCATCAGTAAACTCTTTCTCTGCTTCCTCTACAGTAGATGCGTTACTAGCAAAGAACATTGTAATGTAGGTGTCCTCAAAGGCACTAAAGACTTGCCTACGGCCATCCATACCTTTCAATACAGAATAGCCAGAGATCTCCTCTAGGTGATCCCCTACGACAACCTTACAGTCCCCACTAACGATAACCACTGTAGGAATCTTAATGAAAGCACCTGCACCAATCTCACCCTTTCTCAATAGAATGGTTCTAACGTAACAGTCTGCCCACAGGAAATGATCTACTTCAATAGGTGCCTCAGGCAGAGACAGAGTAGCCATAACAAGACCTTTACCAATCTCTTGCTCCATAGGCGCCATACTAGGCAGAGCACCTACCATAGCTTTCTTAAGAGTTAATCCCTTTCTCACGTCTGACTATTCCTCCGAATATAATATCCTTCCCAACCACCAGAGATAAGATTCACAGGCAACGGATTATCTGAAGTAACTGTAATCTTAACCTCAGTACTATTGTCCTGCACAGGGAACTTAAACTTACCTGTTGTTACTCTATAGGATCCTAAGACTAATGGAGATTCACTTAAGACCTTAGATGTACAAGTGTACTTGAAGTGCTTATTCTTGACATCATTGTCTACAGACACATCAAAGGTACCAGAGTTACTATAGTTGAACCAATAGTATCTCAGTTGTAATCTGCCTTCATCTTCAGAGATTGTAGCACCCTCCGAAGTAGTTTTCTTAATCATTGGTCTAGACAATACAACATTAAATTCATATTCCCTGCCTACGAAGTAAGTCATGCCTCTGAGATCCCCAGTCACCTTAAAGACACCATTATCATCCCAAGAGGATACCTGATGATAGTAGCCATCAGTACCAACTAGACAATACATAGCTGAGCCAATCTTAGGAACAGCACCATAGACATCCTTTAGGGAGACCTCGGTATAGTCATTGTAGGCACTGTACTTATTAGTATCAGGGATGACATAGCGTACCTTACGATCCATAAAGTATCTTATAGGCTCATCAGAGAAGTCTACTGCCTGACCTGTAAGCGTGCTCTTCTCTAAGAACAGTCCGCCATCAGTGTTAATAAGGAAGTAGATTTCAGAGCCTACGAACTCTGCAAGTAAGACCTGAGTACCTTCATATCGGAATGTCCATTTGCACCATGACTGCTGCATACTCTGGGAATTCTGAATGATGTACTTAAAGATCCATACAGTGTTAGGATGAGTACGTGAACACAGTGTGATTACATTGTCTGCAGTATTACCAGAGAGCCTAAAGATTCCCTTAGGAATATACGTAGGAACATGTGCAGCTACGTCCTCAGCATCCTTAAGATCAGCTACGTCCTGTACCGTATAGTATCTCATAAGAGAGCAATAGTTAACTCTGTTAGAGATAAAGAAAATACTTTGTCCTACACCTAAAGGCTGAGCATCATCACTGTAATCAAAGGAAGTGATTTGATCAACCTTAGCACTCTTAGGGGTCATTACGCCATCGCTAGAGAGAACAAATTGTCCCTCTCTAGAGAACAACATTAGTTCCCTGCTGAATGGTACTGCATGTGTTAGAATACAGACTTTGTTTGAAGATACAGCAAGGTCAATTGGATCAGTATCAGCAATAGTAGCTGCTGATCTAAACCAGAAATTAAAGAAATCAGCAGAAGCACTGAGGATAACATTTTCACCACTGATGAACCCTAAGCGATTTCTGTAGAAGAACATATCATTCAGCGTTTCCCCTACGAAGCTAGGCTGAGGATTGCTGTCCTCATCACCTACTGCTCTATCAGTCCAAGTAAGTCTTTTGAAGTGGAAGGAGCCATCAGATTCTCTTACGAGAGCATGAGGCATACTAGAGTAATCAAATTTATACTGAATTTTTGGTGCGGCACACTCTAGCCACGCATTCTTACCTTCATTGTAGTTAACATAGTAGTCATCATCATCCGAGTTAGATTCACCCTTAATGCGCATGATGTAACCATTAGGAGCAGCAGGGGGAAGCTTAGAGACACTGTTAACGTAACCCTTCAAGATATATGCATTAGTGTTGCCAAAGCCATCCTTAACAACAACATTAGGCATATCCCAGCCAGACTTAGATTGGATGGAAACTACGGAATCACCAAAGACAGAGAAGTTATAAGCTTTGAAGTTGAAATTAGGATTCTTAGCGAACCCCATATTGGCTCTGCCGCCAATCTGTCCTAATAGCCAATCATAGGTAGTGGCTCCATTATCAGCACTCTGAGAACCTGTAGCTAAGGCTACAAGTTTCTCTGCAATGTACGCAGAGGTAGTCTGTACAGCCTGCTTAGCTGAACCACCATCAGGTGTAATGACACCACACATAAAGGTACTGCCCATAAAGAGAGCATAGGTCTTAGCATAGGAGGCATTCTTAATGTACGCTAGTGCAGTGTCCTGACCCTTTTGAGGGGTAGTAGAACTAGACATACCAACGGTTTTACTACGGTTCAGAATGAACGTATAGTCTGCAACAGTGACTGCTCTAAATTCATCATTAGCGTCCGTGACATTAAGATAACTAGCATCATTGTCAATAACAACTTTCTTTTCATTACCTTCAAAATCCCATACCTTTAGAGATCCGCTGGACATACCTAAGATATACTGCTCAGTCTCGTCTCTGTTAATGACATGATACTTAGTAGTGAGTGGATCTACTCTGTCCCCAAGTCTCTTAATGTGAACTGTAGGAGGTCTCTTTTGCAGGCCATCGACTTCACTAGAGAAACCATTGATCTGCTCCTCTACCTGATCAGCAAACCTAATGATATCCGGTTGCTGAGATACGCCACCCTTATAGGATACTGTTGATTGCGATACTAATGGCATCCCTATTAGCTCCTCTGGATATACTGAGAAATGTATTGGTCATCATTGAGGATATTATAGTTACCCGTAGTTAGATCATAGTCAATGATATCTGCATAGGCACTAGATTCCTCAGTCATCAGATGCGTATTCAGGTCATCTGAAGTAAGATATCTCATCTGGAAGATTCTAGCTGCACGACAAGTAATGAACTTACGGAATACCTCAGGTAACTCCTCAAAGTCTAACCCTCTAACCAGAGTATCTAAAGTCAAACCCTCAGGGAACTCATTGGTCTGCGAAAGAATGTCGAAAAAATAGCCGGATCGTCTGATCAACTTATAACCACTGCTGACAAACCTAAGATAATTATTAGGGCAGGGAACTAAGTTAGTATCAGCGTCCGGCAATAAAGCTACTGAATCTTCAATATTAAAGTCCCATCCTCTTGATTGAATCTCTTTAGAGACACTATCGAGAATCCTTACTGCATTCAGAACATCTACATTCAGTTCATCTTCAAGTGAGTTGACAGGACTAGAGCCTACAGCAGATAAAATCTCATTCACTGCATCTAGTTTGTTAGAAGGAGTGACAATCATAATTTATCCTTTGTAGTAGTATTTTTATAGTTGTTATTATGTATTATTTGGGAGCTGCAGGGATCTTAGGCTTCCTAGAGACTACCTTAGGTTTGACTTCAGTTGGGGCTTTAATCAAACCTAATTTAATCTTTTCTTCTACAGTCAAACGGGAGCCTTTCTTAGAACCCCCGTTGACATAGAAATAGGAATCCTTAATGTCGGATTCCGAGTACATTATGCACCAACCTGAGCAGTCTTAACGAAGAGACCCACGGCTTCAGGACGAAGGCCACCGTGACCCACAGCCATCTTAGCGATGATCTGATCAGCCTGATATTCAGCTCTGCGAGCACGTTCCATAGCAAGATCCTTCAGCTTAAGGGCACCCACAGCGGAACGGTGGAAGGCGATACCCTGAAGGACAGCCGTAGAGATCTGCGTCTTAAGAGCGTGCTTACCATCAACACCATTGTTCAAGAAGTTCGGGGTTTCCACAATCTGGAAGCCACAGACATTCTGGAGCTTGCCCGTATTCGGATCAAAGATAGCAGCAAAGTTAGCGGCATCCGGCATAAGGGCACGGCAGATAGCCGAATAACCTTCAGGGGAGACAAGGAAATAACGGTCACCTGCCGGAACCCAATTCTTCGTAAACTGAGCACGGGCATCAATCAGACCCTGCAGGAGGATGTTGCCATACTCCACAGTCGTATCTTCATCTTTACCCGTAACATACTCAAATGCCTTGCCCGTACCCGGATTTTCAAGAGTAGTATTATCAGGGATGTTCTCAGGCATACCCGCGGCAGTCTTAGCACCCGTGTTAGCAAGTTCATTGATAGAGGCACAGTCGAAAGCCTGAGCAAGAGCTTCACCAAGCTGCTTCGAGTATTCCGTACGGACATCATAGTGATTCATTGCATCATCGATATCCGTGATAAGAGCATCAGCCGTGAGGAGACCATCGATAGCAATCACTCGCTCCGTGTTCTCCATCTTCTTACGCTGATCATCTAAGGAGCTTCCCGGGGTAAGATACTTAGCATGAGTACGACCCATCACTGCGAAGCTAGCAGAACGACCGTGCGGAATAGTACGAACAATCTGTTTGTCCATCATGACAGACGTTCTCGTGAAAGCCGTAAGGACTTCACCAGAGAAGATCTTCATGAACAGCTCATCACGATCACCAGCACTCAGATTCTGACCAGGATTAGAAATAGAATTAGCGGTTAACGCAGCCATTTTATTATATTCTTATTGTAGTTATATTATTGTTATTAGGAAATGTTTTTATTATGGGTACGTTACACCTGAGTATAGTACATCTTCATTTCGATAGCTCTAGTGTAACTGGGGTCAGCACCATAGCGGGGGTCACTCATAGCCTCCACTACTTCCTGCTTACTTGAGAAGCCCTTATAGCCACCCGTAGTAACCCCACCACCCATAATAGTAGGATTACGTGTTCCTTGCTTAGCAATCATCTTAGCTTTCATACCCTCAAACATAAGAGTAACAGCTTCAAGATTGTTGTTGTCAATAGCTCGATTAAAGGAACTCAGAACCTTATTAGAGAGGTTTCCTTGTGCCCACTCAATAACCTTGTTGTACGCCTGTTCTCCACCTGCTGAATTATAGACAGCATTAGTGAACTCACTCTCAAGGTTCTGTCGTGATTCAATGAAACCCTCAATGACCTCTGAAGGATAACCTGCCTGAGCAAGGTCAGCCATAGTCTTACTAGACAAGGCCCCATACTCATTGTATTCCTTAATGGCCTGATTGAAGTCCACACCTTTAGCCTTAAGATCCTTACCAAGGGCATCTAAGGTTTTCGTGTGCTTATCAATCTTTACATTAAGGTCACCCTCAGGTTCCCCCTGTTGTGGTTCTGCCTGAGGTTCACCCTGATGTTCGCCTTCAGAAGGATCACCCATAGGGACAGCATCATTACTGCCTCCATCCTTAAGCATACCTGTAGCTTCATCACCATCAAGGGTAAGCTGCTGAGTACCTGAGATAATAATATCGACACCATTGTCGACACTAAGACCGTCACTATTCAAATTTGTTGTTTCTTCGCTCACCTGTTACACCCCCTGTTCCTGTTGAGCTTTGTTGTTATCTACTGCCATCTGAGCCTGAGCATCAACACCCTGCTGGGCAGCATACTGTTCCATCATTGCCTGCTGTTCCTTAGCAACCTGTTCAGGAGACTTAACGAGACCCGTAGCATCAATCTGAGCACTCGTGAAGATACGCATAGCTAAGTTCTGCTGATTGATCATCTGCATGATATCAGGGAACTGAGCAAGTACCTGAAGTGCCTGAGACAAGTTAGCAAAGTCATGACCACGACCCAAGGCATCAACACCAGTGATGACCGTAGGTTCAATCGTAGCGAACTGCTCAGAGATAGTCGGAAGGCTGCCATTAGACTGCATCTGATTGAAGATACAGGACACTAAAGGCAACTGAAGTTCCTGAGACAGGAGACTATAGACACCCCCTAAGGTATCCTCAAGTTCCTGAGCCATATATCTAATCTCTTCAGCCGTTACACGTTCAGCCTGCCGTTGCACACTAGAATTAAGCATGAAGCAATAAGACAATCTCTGTTCGATACCCTGAGATACCACATAGCAGCCCTGAAGGTCAGTCTGTTTGTTTGTCTGCATTGCAACAATATCGTCCTGTCGACCTCTTACGAAAGCCCCATTCTCAGCTTTAGTAAGAGCCTTAATGTTAGTCTGACAGGAAGGAGACACTAGGTACAATACCTTAGCACAAATCATAGCCATATCGTTAATGGCATGCTGAAGGTTCTCTAAAGAGATCAAGTCACCAAGGTAATCTTCAACAAAGGATCGACCATAGGATTCCCCATCTTTCTTAGTGAATCTCACAGGGATCCAAGGACATTTGCCATAGGGATACGTCTGTTCTGATCCGGGGATAATGGTATTATTTACTTCCTGATAGGATTCCCAAGTGGATCCCTCTAAGGTATCCCCACGGACAAGATAGGTATGAGTGTAGATGTTAACCTTCTCAGAACGATTAACCTCATTACCTGCATTGCCTAAGAGACTTAAGATACTCGGAGGGATAGTCCCCTGAGCTAAAGTATCTCTAGCGACAATCTGAAGTACATTGCCGATAGCATCTCTTTCAACTACAAAGTTTCTGAGAGTGTAGCACTTCATGCCACCCTCTAGAGGAGGCAAAAAGAGCAACGCATTGCCAGCAATAATGAGCTGTTTGATGCACTCAAAGAGCGTAGGTCTAAGACCATTATGCTCCATATACTTCACCATAGCAGCCTCCATCATAGACAAGCCGTACTCTATGGTATCCTTAACCTGATCATTGCCAGATGCCTGTAGTGCCTCATTAGATACAGTATCTAACCCAAGTCTAAAGAAAGGCTGACCCGGGGGAAGCAAAGATAACAACAACTTAGATGCTAAGTTATTGAGACCTCTAGCCCCAATAGAATTATAAGGTGTCGTATAGGCAGAGCCACCATCGTCAGATTCCTTAGGGAACAACTGAGGGATAGTATAGGTAGCATTCTTCTCTGCTCTCTGGGTATACTGATCTCTGTCCGTAGACAATCTTTCGTATACCTTTTGTGCACCTTCAGCAGTTTGATTATCTAGTTTAGTTTCTGCCATTATTACACAATATTACGTCCCATTAGATAATATTCCTTCCGCTAGAGGTACCAGTCATGTCAACCTTAAGAGACTTCTTGCCTCTCTTCTTTCCTTTAGTTAACTGTTGCTTCTCTGATTCTGCTTCAGTAGTGTTAGTCGTATCTGCATCCACAAACCCTAACTCAGGAGCAGGCGCTTCAATAGTCGATTGACCATAGTTACTGTGGCCACCAATAAGGCCACCAGTGGAGACCTTAACTACTTTCTTAAAGGCTTTACTGAATAATCCCATTAATATCCTCTTTACTTAAATAATAGCAATTATAAATACGGAATCCTTTAGAGACATAACTATTCTTTAACATAGGAGCACACCAATCATTGACACTCCCAGTTTGAATATAGTCACACTCATCATTCTTTAGACAATCAATTAAATAATCAGACAACGCTCTAGCAATGCCTGCTCCTCTTTTAAAAGACACAGTCCATTCTTCATTAAGGATTCTTTGCTTATCAGAATACCAAGGGTAACCATAGGATAACAAACAGCATCCCACTAGTTCATCTGCAGATTGACTATAGAAACCAATAATACGATAATCATATTGGTTATTATTCAATACTACATCTTTAACAAAAGACCTAATATAGTCTTTATCTAAGTTTCTTATGAAGGATAAATTATTAGGATTATCTATAATAGATTTCATACATTTATCTAGAGCCTCCATAGCTGTCTTTAAATCTACAATAGGTTTAACATAAAGTTTACCTATAGACCCCCTATAGTCCCCCATAGTATTCGTCATCCTTTTTTAATTTTTTACATTACGTTAGTGCCTACACCCTTAGCTTTGTCTAAGGATACCTTAAGACCTTTCTTACCCTTACGAGCCTTCTGTTCTTCAGTCTCCTGAGCACCAAGCTCCGGTTCCTGAGGTTCAACTACAGGGTTGTCTAAGGCAGGCGCCTGAACTTTCACTTCAGGTGTCTTAGGCTTTGAAAACAGTGCACCGATTTTAATCACCTATATGGTTTTGTTCATTGAACTTATTTTCAAGGAAGTCAAGTACATCCTGTACACCACCACAGTAATCAATGGTAGGCTTATAGCGGATCATCTTGCGTACATCAAAGATCTTCTGAAGTCCCTCCAACAAGTCTTTCGGGACAGCCGGAAAGTTGTCGAAGAGGGGTTCATCAGGATCACTTTTAGTGGTATCTTTGATATCAATTTTCATAGATTCGTCTTTCACGATTATCTATCTCCTAGTGTGGTGAATTTATTATCAACTATCTGTCGTCTTAATAGGGACGATTTTATCAGGTGTCCAAAGTGTATCTTTAGTGTCCCCTTGTCGAAGAATATAGGCCATTCTAGCTTGCAGCAAAGCATCATCTTCAGTAAGACCAGCTTTCTTGTAGGTATTAACTACAGTCTCCCATAGTTTATCCTGAGGGACATCCTTAAGGATCCTCTCTGCTCTTACTGCTCCAACACCGGGGCAACCTTTATAGCCATCAGCAGTGTCTCCTACTAGTGTCTGAAACATATGCCAATAGTTAGCTTTATCTTCGTCAAGCCAATAGATTTGATCTTCATTTACTCTATAGAAATGAGTAGGAATAGTTTTGAAATCCTTATCCATTGACACAATTAAGGTTGTATCAGGGGTACTATTAATACCTATTATATCATCAGCTTCTAGAGATTCACTAGATTTAGATTCATAGTTATTTCTGATCCAATCCACTAATCCATAGTAGCAAGTAGGCTTTCTTTTATCAAGCCTATTGTTTTTATAATCAGGCATTAAGTGCTTCCTAAAGTTATCATTAGGATCACTAAAGACAAACGAATAGTCATTCATTTCGACATTATGGTTTGTCTTTAGTATGCCTTTAATACCACCAATAATCTCTTCAAATTGATCTATTGCGTCATCCAAATAAGCATGACAAGTATATAGACCATCTCCCCAATAGATATCCTTTTGGACAGCTGAAGAGGCTTTATAGGCCAATAGATCTCCGTCTATCAGCCCAATGTATTCTTTAGTAGCGCTCATAGGATGATGCAAGCTCAGCGCCAGAACGAGTAAGCAGCCATCGATTGCCTGACTGTCGAATGTACTTATTGATTGACGTAATGTGACCCCGAGAGGCCATCTCAGCAATCATTCGTGCATTGTATCGACAATAGTCTGACTGAAGTTTAGGATGGACTTCACCAATGTAAGCAAGAGCACTGCAGTAGTTACTCATCTCAGCGTTACGCTTGTGAATAATAACCTCCCCAGTACTCTTCTCTTCTGTATAGAAATACTTAGGCATCTTCATAACTACCCTCCTCCTCTGTAGTGGTATCTGAAGTCACACTGTAACCGAGCTTCATAAGGAGGTCATGAATGACCTCTTCAGGAGCCCAATCCTTCCAAGTTTCAGGTTCCGGCTCATAGTTAAGCAAAGTCTCCCCATTAAGAGTGCCTACAGCACCATAAGCAGGGACATCGCCATACTCATCATGCTTAATCTTCCACTTCCACATAATATGGATGTGATCAATGTTGTCCTTAGGAGCCTTATAGTCACGCAGCAGTGCTGCCTTAGTTTCTTTAGTCATACCAGTGTTTTCCATAGTAGTAATTAATGACAAGCTGCCCAGTTACAGCCAATCTTTCCTTCAGTATCAAGTTGACATTTAAAATTAAAGAATGCCTGAGTTTGTCTCATGGATTCCTGAGCAATCCTACAGCAGTCCTCAGCGATTTCCTTAGTGCGACAAGCTATCTGACACTCATCATGAATCCATGCCACCATAGCAAAGTCACCATCCCAGCCGTGCTTATAGCCAGCCTTACGCATATTCTCTTCTACAAGACACACCCATTTCTTACAAACGAGAGCACCTGCAGATTGCAATAGAGTATTCAAAGCTGAGTGTTCAGAGCGTACATAGATAACACGTTTGTCCAAACCCAAGACACAATGGGTGATCTCAAGCTGAGGACTATCAGGATGATACCGCTTACGCCACTTCACTTTATGAGTACCGCCTAACCACTCTGAAGAGGAGACAAGACTATGAGAGATATCCTCTACTAGATCTTTATAAGCAGGAATAGCCTTAAAGAACTTCTCTTTAAGTGCCTTACCTGCCCTAGCGTCTCCCCCGATAACCTCACCAAGCTTAGCGTCTCCTCCTCCGTACATCATGCAGTAGATCATAGTTTTCGCTTGGTCACGTGTAGCAAGCCCTGCCATCTTTTGGTTATGCGTATGGATATCCCCTGAGAGGATTTCATTTACATATACACCATTATCATATGGGAATAGGAAATGCCCAAGGCAACGCAGCTCAAGACCAGAAGCATCAATGCCAGCCTCATACCATCCTTGTGGAACAGTAAATAATTCTCTGCATAATTCCCCATACGGAGATCTGTTCGCGGGAACTTGAGCAACATTAGGATAGCTATGAGTTGCACGGCCAGTGACAGCCCCATTAGGGTTAACGGAGCCATGAATACGCCATAGGTGATCATTAGGATCCTCCTTCATTAGCTTTAGCCACGCATTACTGCCTTCAGCAATCTGGCCAATACGTTTATTCAACAAGAGAAGCTCTAGGATCTTGCTAGTCATTGGGATATTCATAGCAGTCTTTAGTGTCTCTTCGTCTACCTTAGGCAATCCCGTATCGGTCACCTCTTGTGGTTCCCAACCTTGCTCAATGAGAACCTTAGCAATCTGTTGCCGACTATTGGGATTAAAGGCTTCATACACTGGGTACTGTACCCCTGCCTTAATGCCTCGCTTAGCGTTGTCCCTCTTGTAGGTCTTATAGCCAGTCAACAGAGGAGGGACACTATCCTGAAGCTCTTTAGTCAACTCATCTCTTCGACCTGCAAGCTTACTGTACAACGCTACAGCTTTATCTTTATCAAAGACAAAGCCATTACGTTCCTGCTTAGCCATCACCCATGCAATATCGTGCTCAAGCTGTACGGCCTCCCAAGGATATCCTTTGCCTAAGAGTTTATCAAAGAGCATCTTAGTAACAACTACGTCCTGATAGTTGTACTGATACATCTCTTCTGAGAAGCTGTCCCAAGCCTCCTCCTGTTCCCCATAGGTGCCCTTTAGTTCACGCATACGATAGCCATAGGCTTTCAATGAATGGGCACCAAAGAGATCCTTGGGAAGCCTCCCAGAACGAATTAAGCCCATATCGAGATCTTTAATGTTGCTCCAAACTAGACGAGCAAAGACAAGTGTATCGATAACACAATCCCTAGGATCAAATACAAAGTCTTTACCTGATAGTCGCTTAAGACAAGGAACATCGTACTTGATACCATTGTGAAATACCAAGTTATAACCGCTATTACCATATACATTAAGAGCATCAATGTACTCATCTAAAGCCTTATAACCTTTGTATTCCTGAGTAGCACTATCGTAGATCCATGCGCACCAGAATTTAGTTACGGTATCCAAGAGACCATTGGTTTCGATATCAGTAATAATATGTTTGTCGTATAGTTGAAGCATTTTCTATATCCTTCTATAGCTTTGCCAAGATTGTTGTATCAAGAAACTACTAGAATGGGCAGTCACCTAAGTCATCCTCAAATGGGCAATCGTAGTCCTTTAGTCGGCCTGTTTCGGGATCATAATAGAGATAACCACCTATACCAGTCAAACCACTGAAACGATTCTTAAGTACTCTAATGGCCATGACATTAGGATTATCTCCCTGTTGATTCCTCTCCAGGCCAATCACCATATCTGCAAGCTGAGCGATAGCACCGGAACCCCTAAGTTGACTTAAAGACACCTGAGCTCCTTCTTCGTGACCTTTCTTATCGGGGCGCTTAAGGTGACTAACGACATACATAGTACACCCTGTTTCTTCAACAAGGGATCTAAGGTTTGTCATTAGTTTGTCAATAGCTTTACGCTCCCCGCCATCGTCACTATTGTCCATACCAGAGACAACAATAGAGATATGGTCTAGGAAGATTCTCTTGCATCCTAAAGCTACGATCATGTATCTAAGCTTACTAAGCAGATTCCCAGAATCAAGTGATCCAAAGTGATCATAGAGGAAGAACTTTCCGTTGCCAATCGTGGCATCAAAAGCACTCTTGAGTTCTTCTTTAGAAACACTATCGGGATCCACGCTGATAATGAGACGTCTATTAAGAAATAGGGACATAAGTTCAAGTCCCGTCTTTGCTGTAGATTCCTCAAGAGCAACCACGCCACAAGTCTCGCCTTTAGAGACACCAAAGAAATATTCAAGCTCTCTGAGTAGAGTGGATTTTCCCATACCTGATCCTGAGGTAATGACATAAAGCTCACCGTGTCTAGCACCGTTTGTCTTGCTTTGGAGAGCTTGAAAAGGATAGGCCACACTGTCTTTAAGACTATCAAGACCTTCCACACACTTCTCATAGAGATCTTGACCTGAAATAATTCCATCAGGTCTGTAAGGCTTAGCGTTCCATATGGCCAATACAAGGTCACCTGATCTCCCAGCCTTAAGACACTCATTAGGATCCTTAAGAGGTAGATTAGCAATGTACGCTTTACCCAATGGGAGAATCTTTGCACAATCTTCACATGCTTTACGTCCCGGATCATCCATATCAAACATCAGGATGATCTCTTCAAAGTTATTTAGATACTCTAGGTTAGCTTCAATGGCTTTCCTAGCAGCCTGAGCACCATTAGGGATAGACACTACAGGCCATTTATTGCCTTGCATTTGAGACACACTAAGGGCATCTATCTCACCCTCAGTGATTACTAGTTTCTTACCACTAGACCACAACTGAGAACCATAGAGGCACCCAGAGATCTTCCCTAGTACAGCAAAAGACTTATCAGGGAATCTAAGCTTTTGTCCTACAAGAGAACCCTTGTCATCATAGTAGCAAGCCACTTGACAAGGGTTACCCTTATACTCCCCCACGAAATACTTTAGCTTAGTACAAGTATCTTTAGTGATACCCCTAGCAGGCAAAGCAGAGATCTGTAGTTTCTCTAAAGGAATCATATTGGATGCTGACATCTTTACCCCCTTGGGTTTGTCCAAAGATCCATCAGGTCTAAAATAAGTGGTACAGCTATAGCAATACTTATGACCGTCACTAAAAACAGCAAGAGCATCACTAGAGCCACAATTAGGACAAGGCTCATGACGCAGAAAGGTCGATTCCATGATCTAGCATATAACGTGCACTTTGGAAATCACGAAGATTATATTGAAATCCTGTATCAAAGCTGTATCGGCACTGATGTTCAAAAGGTGTCATATGCCCACTATCAATAAGCCGCTTAGCAAGAGTAAGATCCTTTAGGATATCCGGCTTAGACCCATCGTGATTAAGGTAAGACACTCGGGCACAACGTGCAGCAGAGATAAGTGTGAGAATCCGCAGATCATCGATAGCATCCATCTCATCAAAGTTCACATATGGAAGCGTACGCCCCCCGTGAGCATTGATATAAATGTAGGTGTTGCTAACGGCATCCATAGCCATCTTAATAGCCTTAGCGAGGTGCTGGATCTCTGGATCAGCATCAGGAGACAACCGGAGATCAAAGAAATTGCTCCACTCAGTAGCAGTGACAATAACTTTAATCTTAGTGAACGGCTCAAGGATGCGATTGATGTGCTGCTTATGAAACCCATTGTCAATCATCTTATGAGCAACCTCGATTGCCTTAAATGCAGCATCTTGCCACTCTTCACAAAAGATATCATAGTCATCTTCATTGACAATATCTTTGCCTTGCATGCCCTTGCAATTCTTATAGACATCCGAAGGCACCCAAGGATCATTCAAGATATTCTGAATAGTTCGCTCTACAGGTACCGCACGCGAGCTAGAGGCATTCCGGGAGAACATTCGGTGTGTCATGAATTCACTATGGATGAAACGAGGATACTCCAATTCAAACGTATAGAGGTTATTCCAGCGTGCACGAATGATAGCTTTAGAGTTACCTACGCAATAGACCTTAGAGATAGGATCATCACTCATCTTCATCCTCCTCATCAATCTCATCATCAGCATCATCTTCAGAATCTAGGAAGGCTTCATATTCATACTCCCATTTCTCTTTCTGATTGTTGTGAAGCTCATCACGATATGAATCTCCATCAGGATAATGCCAATCTGATTTACGTTCAATAGGTTCCATAATTATAGTTTCCCTTAGTGTTTACTATGGTATAGCTTTGGTAGGTGATAGGGGATTCGAACCCCTATGCCTTAAGGCACTATGGTTTAAGCATAGAACGTCTGCCAATTCCGTCAATCACCTAAAATATTTGGTCTCTCCGGTAGGATTCGAACCTACATAAGCCACTTTAGAAGAATGGTATATTGTCCAATTATATTACGGAGAGGTAGAATTCAGTTTGATAAAAGCCTCTAGTCTCGTGTTGAGGTCTCTGAGTAATTCAACACCTTCTCTATGAAGTCCTGCACTCTCTGAGAGTAACTGTCTACACGCTTCGACTGACTTTGCATTAGCTCCTGAGGCATCCCTGAGAAGCTTTCTATCGGTGCTACTGAGGTTGTACTGCACCCGATTAATATGTTTAGTAAGGGCAGCCAAGTCAGCAGCATCAGAAGCTTTACTTTTAATGATAAGGCTAATTGTTTCATCTTTCCTAGCTGTTAGCTCCTTTAGTTTGACTTCATTCTGAGCTTGAATAGCTACAAGCTCTTCAGTGTGCCTATTGCTTTCATATTTCCTGCCACCAATGACACCTGTAATGAAAGCTAAGACTACTGCTAGTATGGCTACCTTCTCCCACATAGTTTATTCTTCTCTCTAGTAGTGGAGATTTTATGCGATACGAACTAAGTCGCCTTTAGTGAACTCAAGTGTCCCATTGGCTTCCTTAAGATCAGCTTGAGACAACTTGCATCTATCAAGAGAACTTGCATCTTCATAGGTAACGTAGACAGCACCACGGCCGTACCACGACTGAACATCAAAGCAAGGGCAGTCTTTAGCTACCCCGGGGAAATCTCTATGCCCTAAGACCTTAGCTTTAGGATACTTACTCTTAAGCCAGTCTAAAAGTTTCTTAAGAGATACCTTTTGCTTCTCTGTAAAGTTGTCTACAGACTTACCGTTACGATCAGTCCCCCCAATAAGGCAAATACCAAGGCTATCATCGTTATAACCCAGAACGTGACTGCCAATAGCTTCAAGGGGTCTGCCATTTTGAATAGTTCCATCCGTAAGAATGACAAAGTGATAGCCTATACCAAGCCATCCCTTTTGACGATGCATTTGATCAATAGTTTTCCAAGTGTACTCAGGCTTATTTTGAGTAGCGCTGCAGTGAACCACAAGATAATCCGTAGAACTGCGAGACTTGAACTTAACAAAGTTTCTATGGTAGTCAATCAGTGGTTCCTTAAAGGCAGTAGTCATTTATTAATTCTCTTGTTGTTATTGTTATTATTCTTGTTCTTCAAGATTCCCTCAGGGATATCTTTAGGTTTCTCTTTAAGCCATTCTTCGGGGATCAGCTTATCGGCAAACTTAATGCCATTCTTGTTGCAGAAGCTAGCGTAAGTAGTAGACGATCCCTTATAAATGTACGTCTTACTTCTACTAAAGACAAACCGGATATCTAACTCAGGATGTTGCTCACGAATTAATAAATGCTTCTTCCTATCTTCAGCATCCCAGACACCCTTAGTTTCTATGATGATCCCATTAGGCAACACAAAATCTGGAGTGTACTTGTGGGTACTCTGAGGAACGACATACTCTAAGTACTGTTCCTCATAGTGGGGCTCAATAGAAAAGGACTTGAGGAAGTCTGAATTCTTCTCCTCAAGTCCTGATCTGTAGGTACCCGCGTTGTGCCTTTTAGCTTTGCTGTATGCTGCACTGCGGGTGGTCATTAGATACCACCAAAGACGTACTTAAAGTAATAATTCTTAGGGTCTAGCTTCTCTTCACTGCCCTTATCAAAGATAAGATCTCCACTAGGGTACTTGAAGGTAGGTTTAGCATCATTAAGCGAAAAGTACATGTAACCAATAAAGAGGCTACCATCTTGCACACTAGAGGCATCTACAGGAATACTTTCTACATCTTTACAGTATTCCTTATAGACATCCTTACGCATCAGCATGACTGCAACAAAGTCACAATCGATATCTTGCAGCACATGATCAGGGAATTTAATGGTGCATGGGTTCCACTCATAGAGATCGAAAATAGGTTCCTTTTGTTCCTCTTTAAGTTCCTCAATGTTAGTCTTAAGACCCTGCACAACATCCTGCATCGTAGCAAGAGTAGATTGAGACTTATCAATGCGGTTCTCAAGTTCTTCCAAAGTAATCATCTTAGGTACTCCCTAGTAATTATTAAAAATCAGTGGCTCCAACAGCCTTACGTGATTCTACTTCATCTTCATCGAGGCTGTCAAATGATGCCTCTTCCTTGAATGCCTCATAGCCTTCCTCTTCAGCAGAGAAGCCATAGTCCTCTGCAGATGAACCACCGAACTCGTTAAGCTTAATCACTTGGACTGCAACTGGTCGAAGGCTAAGGCCAACCTGCTTAGTTGACTGCATGAAGTAAGGTGCTGCAGTGAAGCTAAGACGAATCACTGAATCACGGCCTACATTGACGTCCACTGGCTTGCCCTTAGAATCAAAATGGGCAATCTTAGCGTTGACTGTAGATCCATCCTTTTTCTTGATTACAGCCTTCTGCTTAAACTTGAGGTAGACATTACCTTCTTCATCTTCAAAGTAAAGATCAGACTTATGGATCTTTTTCTTGTTCATTGCATTGGCTTCAGAGACTGCTTCATCGAAAGCCTTGTCCTGAATAGCCTCAAGCTTCTCAATGAGCTTCTTAAGTTCATCAGTCATACCCTCAAAGCGCATAGTGACACTAAAGACACCTTCAGGATTGAACTTCATATCAGGCTCCTTCAGGTGAGGATACTGAGCAAAGCCCTTCGGAGTATTGTAACGTTCGAGCATTTTAAAATGGTTTCCTTGTTTAATTAATGAATTAAGTAAAAGTTACTAGAGAGATTCCTTGGTTCTCTCTAGTAGTGGAGATTATATTAAGTTACTAGCAGAACGCATACATAGACTGTTTGACTACATCAAGATCTAATGTACCGTGCTTAGGAATCGGAGGCAACTTCTTAGCTTTCTTAGGAGACAACATGTTCTCAACCTGATCATGAAGATCCTGTAAGACATCATTCTGTTTATAGGTTTCAGCAAAGACCTCACGAACCAGAGAGAACATAAGATCCCCTTGTCCTGCAGGGCATCCATAAGAATCATGAATCATAGCAAACTGATGGATACCCGCATCAACGCAAGCGTCTACAGTCAACATAAGGTGACTAGCGTCCATAGAGTGCACATAGTTAGGAGCGATACCTTGCTTCTGCTTACGTGAATCGATTTCCCCCAAGTCCTCAGAGACACTAATTTGAAAGGTCTCACCTTCAGTCTTAGCTTCATCAGGAGCACCAGATTCATCAGTAACATGGATAGTTCCGCTGCAGAAGGTCTTAAGTTTCTTCAGGCGAACCTTAGGATACCTTTGACGAACTAAGAAACCACTAGGAGTTACCCACTGAGTAGGCAGATTCTCACCATTGATATTCTTATCGGTAGCAAGTAAACCTGAGGCAGTCTGAAGCCATTCCATAGCTTCTCTCGCTTTAACGACAACCTCACCTAATGAGGTCCAAATCTTGTCTGCCATATAGGTTGCAGCTTGTCGAGGCTTAGAGAATGCTAAGGGGTTGTGTTCTAAATGAGGGTAGATAGTATCTTCAAGAATCTGCTCAGTAAAGCCAAACTTCTTAGCACCGTATGAGAGTGTCATAGTGGGTCTCTTGGTTACCTTACGGGTAATCCCATAGGCCAGCCACTCATTAGCAAGTGCCTTAGTACCCTTAGAGACATACTCAGAGCCATCCTCAGCAGTCTTAAACTCATCTTCAGTACCCTCAGCGGCATCCTTAAGGATAGCCTGTTTCACATGCTCAGCGACAATACCGTAGATATCGTGAACCTTATCATCAGGCACGAGGTTAACTGCAGTACCCCCAATCTCATCCTTAAGCATAGCTGAGAAGTGCTGGATACCACTGCAGCTGCCATCGAAAGCTACTGGAATGTGAGACACATAATCTGTACCTTGGTCCATGAAATCAGCCCACTCAAAGCAGAATGCTAGGAACTCCCAAGGGGAATCTGTTTCAGTCCATTCAAGATGTGTGAGAGGATCTTTAGCAGTCTTTAGGATAAGCTCAGTGTTCTCATAGACCCACGCAATACGTTCCTCTAAAGGTTTCTTATCGAGGCCATAGCAATTAGCACCCTGAATAGCTAACCAGGCTACCCCTGAATCCCCCAAAGGAGCACCATCAGCGAACTCCAGCAAACTCTTGCAGAAATCAGTGCCTTGTGGGTTCAGCAAAGGCAGCGGATAGACACGACCACGGAAATCAAGATTATGAGGAAAGTAGATACGTTCATAGTCTTTATAGATATCCGCAAGGGCAAGCTGAGCATTCACTGCATAACGCTTAGACTTACGCTTATTGTCACGCTGAAAGTAGATAACCATAGACTTACGCCATTCCTTCTGTACCTGAGGATACTTGTCTGCTGCCTCAGGTCTAACTGGAGGTTCCTCAGGTTCCGCTAAAGGCATCTCAAGACCATCAGGGATATGCTTCCACTTAGAGATCTCCTGAGCTACCTTAAATACCCTTTTGTTGATTCTCCAAGGTGTTTCTTGAATAGCATTAACAGCCTTATAAACGTCAGGCATATCGAGATCTCCATAGAGATCCATAACAGTCTTTTCATTAAGACGAACTAAAGGAATGGGGCGCTTGAGATTGATATAGTAGCCACCGTTGATAGGATTACTCCAAGGCTTAGGAGGGATGACCATAGGACGATTTTTGAAAAGCAAATCTGCCATTTCCTTATCGTTATGGGCAATGTACTGAACAATCTCAGGAGCAATCTCAAATCGATAGGAAAGCTTGATACCTTGGGAGTACCTAGAGATCTTCCCTAGACCGGTAGACACAATAAAGATATCGATCAGCTTCATGCCTAAGTTGCAGCGAACACTATCAGTCCATTTCTCCCAGCGTTCCTTACGTTCCTCATCAGCTAACCATTTATCTTTGGCGTTAACAAAGGCAGTCTTGAAAGTCATACCTATACGTTTGTTGAGGTTGACCTGAAAGTAGGAACGTTCCTTATCAGACAAAGTAGACAATACATCTTGGAACTTCATCTCCAGTTCTAACTCAGTTCCTAACTCTTTTGCAAGGGACGTAAGGTTAATCTGAGGGATAGCATTAGAAAGAATAGTTCTAAGAGACAAGAAAGCTACATGCTCAATCTCTAGCTGCTTTAAGACAACTGCACAAATATGGCGCTTACCCGGTTTACCTGAATCAGCTTTAGTGTAGAAATCTTTTAGTCCCTTACAAAAGGCCGGAAGGGCTTCTTTAAGTAGCATTTTGGTTGTCCCCGTGTCTGCTAAAGTTTTATTCTCTCTGGCCTTGTTAATTTTAGACATAAAAGCTTGATAAGCAAGATCCTTACTCTCTAACTCTAATTCTATTTCTTTATCGACTAAATGCTTTCCATACTTGAGACACAATTCATCATAACCACATTCATTAATCCGAATTGAATCAATAGCCGCTTTAGTGTCCATTTGGTTTCCTTTAGTTAACTTTAAGTTATCTTTAGTTAATCTTTAGATTAGTATCTATAGTAATAACCTACTTAGTTATTTATATTATAATTATTATTATGATTATACTCTTATAAGTTATTATTATAGTTATTATCATTAAAGTTAATATCTATAGTTCTCTATAGTTTATCTTTAGGTTATCTTTAAGTTAACTATAGTCCCTTGTCTCCCTGATTTGATCTACATCAATGTCTTATCCTACCTCTCTCTAGGAGTGGAGATTATATTTTTTTTCTTGACCTAGATCAATATTAAGATAATCTCCCCTAATGACAACCTTATGTATCAGTTGTCTCCTTCATCATCCTCTCGTTCAATCAACGGTCTGCCATAAAGATACCTATTGAGAAACTCTTTATAAGCTTCATATTTCTCTTTGTCTTTCTTACCAGATTCCCCATTTTTATGGCCTGCCCTATAGGCATATTTGATCATATTTCCTTTACAGAAACCTATGAATTCCTTGTGAGAAAGTAGCTCTTGCATTAATTCAATAGGCTGAATTAAGCCCTGATAATGCTTCTGATCTTCTGGCTTTCCACTATCGTTTATTCCTTCATTAACCCATTCATTGTCGTATTCCTGCATATTAATTCCCATTTATTACATAGAATTCAGTTAAATCGATGTTGTCTTTATGTTCCTCATAGTACTCTTTAGAGTAAACTATTGATGTTTCTTTGTGAATTAAATATTTAATATTCATGCTCATATTCATGTTCGATACACCACATTTTATAGGGACGACCAACCATATAGTTGCCAAGATGCTCATAAATGCTGAAGATCATACTCTCGCGCTGCTCATAGGTAACTTTGGAGTTCTCATAGAGTGAATCGATGTAGTCTACTGCAGGCTGCACTTGAGTAAAGACTGTAGCGCTCAGTGTGTTCTCATCAAAGCACTCTACGGGTACTTCTTTGCATAGATTGCAGCTGATCAATCTCATCTTGCCTCCTGGTGTTCTGTAATCGTGAATGACAATGTACATGTTGTGGTTTCCTATTTAAAATGGCCGCAGAGGCCTCAGATTTGCATCAGGTTAAACGATAGTGTACTTGGTGGTATGTTGGTACCCCTGAGCACCTATCGTTTAACTGAGGTGAAATTAGAGAGGTTTTAGAGATCCTTCCAGTCACCAAGCCACTTTGTGGATCATTAATGCTTACTATAGCACACTCAAGAGAGCTTGTCATGATGTTGTCTCCTATAAGACTTGGTTTGACTTGGATTAGTACTTGTGATCTTTGATTACTTCTTACTTTAGCACACTCAAGAGAGCTTGTCAAGAATGTGCTATGTAAGTATTAATACCTACTTGGTAGCCGATTGCCACTTCCCCTCGAAGTTCTCAATGCCTTGCATGAGTGCATAATGCTCCACTTCTCGGATGACTAGAAGAGTACGTTCTTCATCTCTGAAGTCTGAGTAGTGCATTGCATTCCACAGAAGATAAGTCTCAAACTCATGAAAATGATCATCATCAGTCGTAAACTGGATCACATACTGAGCACCATCAGGGCACACTATAGAAACCCTCTGTGTCTCTGCATCCGATCTGATGATCACTCTCTTTAATCTGAACTGTAGCATCTTTAGATCCTCCATGTGATCTGTTTGTTTAACCATGAGCACACTTTAACAAACCCACAAGCGATTGTCAAGCCCTCCCCTATTACCTGTTCATGGGATACCCTCGGTGCCCCAACGCTATTATAATAATAGTCATCGGATATGCCTTCGGGCTTCTTAAGGTTGCCAACAGGGAGCAACAGGTATGATATAGGTAGAAATACCTATGTTACCCGAAAAAACATAGATGAACCAAATGTAAACAATAGGGGTCAGTAGTTACCCTAAGTTACCCTAAGCTACCCTAAGCTACCCTAAGCTACCCTAAGCTACCCTAAGTTACCCTAAGCTACCCTAAGTTACCCCTTGGGCACCCTTACGCACGCCTACGCATATATACGTAAATTAGTCAGCAGATGTATACGAGTAGCAACAGGTAATCTAGAGGCACCCTATGGGGGGACACACGCCTGTGTCTGTCTTAAGGTGCCACCTTACAAATTTATTATAAAATTCTAATCAAGGTGACCCTGTTGCTACACTTAAGTTACCCTAGAGTTAACCACAAGTTATCGTCAAGAGATAGCAAGCTAACATAAGGAGGCGTACCCTAAGGGTTAACTTAAGGTACACCTTAGATGGTCTATAGGCTAACTATAGGCACCCCTTAAAGGGGCTATAGTAATCCACCTACAGCGGCTCTAAGTAGTGCATCAACTGTCCCTACATCACCATTCAATAAGGAAACCACTAAAAGGACAATAATAATGATGATCTTGATAGCTACTACTAGTTTATGATTCAATGGTCTCATATGGATACTTTGAGTTAACTAAAAGGGAACATAAAGAAAAATCTAAAGTCAGTCTTTATGGGCCCCTTTAGAATATCTCAAAGGGTCTATAGGTAACCCCATTATTTTTTTTTAATTATTATTTTCTTATTTTTTGTCAGGAGGAGCAGGTATATGTCTT
>OBIA01000226.1_pt1 | contig 42408 bp, 29 predicted proteins | sample 1519911 | NCBI WGS metagenome assembly OBIA01 (sample SAMN04209236, study PRJEB22552) | human gut metagenome | biome: gut; material: feces | host: Homo sapiens | place: USA: Oklahoma | reverse complement strand
TATCGAGCCGGACGGCGGGTGCGCCACGATGCTTTTCTCTGAAAAGTGGAGCGATATCCACCCCGCCGCAATGCAAGCGCGGCTGCTTGCGGGCCATGACATACAGGCAGGCTGATACTCCCTTACCGTCAAAGTCCGAGCGTTCAGAGCGTCGCAGGCAATGAGTAGGGCTGCATGAGGAATGCAGGGGTGAGATTCCCGTGGGTTGCTGCCAGCAGCCGTCCGTTGGCTCATTTTTTATTTTGTGAAAGGGGGATATTTTTGAAAGAACAAAATTTGATACGTTATAGCATTCAGCTTGCTTTTTTGAAGCAGCTGTTAGAAAGAAAGCTCATAACCGATAGAGAGTATTCCCTTATCAAGCAGCGCTTAATGAAAGATTATCGTGTGGTTTCCGAACTATCCTCTTGATTTTGTGTTGCATTGGCGTTATGATTAACGCAATGAAAGGAACACATTCAACAAGGAGGTCAAGCATGAAAGATGTTGAAGTCATTAAAGCGCGAAACACGCTCTCTCCACGAGCGCGCACAAACTTTGAAAAAAGGCTGCGCGTAGCCGCCTATTGTCGTGTCAGCACCGATACCGAAGATCAGCTGAACAGCTACAAGTCGCAGGTCGAATACTATACCGAACTTATAAAAAGTAAGCCGGAATGGTCTTTGGCAGGCATCTATGCTGATGAAGCTATCACAGGTACGCAGGTGAAAAAGCGCGAGGATTTCCAGCGGTTAATCAACGACTGTATGAACGGTGACGTGGACATGGTGATTACCAAATCCATTTCGCGGTTTGCACGAAACACGCTTGACACTCTGAAATATGTTCGGATGCTCAAAGATAAAGGTGTGGCTGTGTTTTTTGAAGAAGAAAACATCAACACCCTTACTATGGACGGCGAACTGCTCCTTGTGATTTTAAGTTCTGTTGCACAGCAGGAAGTCGAAAATATTTCTGCGAATGTCAAAAAGGGCTTGAAGATGAAAATGCAGCGCGGTGAGCTGGTCGGTTTTCAGGGCTGTTTAGGCTATGACTACAATCCAGAGGACAAAACCCTCACCGTCAACGAAGAAGAAGCGGCTGTTGTCCGTTACATTTTTCAGCGATACACGGAGGGTGCCGGTGGTTCGGTTATTGCCAAAGAACTTGAAAACTTAGGTTATAAAACCAAACGCGGCAGTCCCAAATGGGCGGACAGTACCGTAATCGGCATTATCAAAAACGAAAAATACAAAGGCGACATTTTGTTAGGAAAGACATTCACCGTTGACCCTATTTCAAAACGGCGTCTGTACAACTTCGGCGAGGAAGATCAATTTTATATTCGTGAGCACCACGAGCCCATTATTTCGGAAGAAGTCTTTGAAGCCGCCCAAGAAATTTTGCGGCGGCGTGCAAAGCCCCGCAGCCTTAATGTAGACGGCAAACGTGAAAAGTTCAGCCGGAAATACGCTTTTAGCTGCATGATAGAATGTGGTTTCTGTGGTGGCACCCTGACAAGGAGGAGTTGGCATAGCAGTTCACAATATAATAAAGCAATCTGGCAATGTGTCGTTTCCACCAAAAAAGGAAAAAAGTTCTGCCCGGAGAGCAAGGGTGTTGACGAAAGAACGATTGAACGGGCTTTTGTAGAATCCTATCGCCTCTTGTGCCAGAACAACAAGGATGTTCTGGACGAGTTTATGAAACGGACGGAAGAAGCCCTTTCCGAAAGCAACGCGGGCAAGCGTCTTGCAAAAGCTAAAAAGGACATTCACGCTCTGGAAGTCAAGAAAAACAAGCTGGTTGATATGCGTCTTGAAGATACCATTGACAAGGAGACCTACGACCGAAAGTATTTAGACCTGTCCAGCCAGATTGAGCAGTTGCAGAAAGAGTGTGAAAGCCTGCAAGATGCAGCCGAAACCGAAACTACCATGCACAAGCGTGTCGCCATGTTCCGACAGACACTTGAACAGAATGAGGTTCTGGACACCTTTGACCGACATATTTTTGAAAGTATAGTTGAAAAAGTAATCGTGGGCGGTTATGATAGTAATGGGAACAAAGACCCCTACATGATTGTCTTTGTTTACAAGACCGGGTTCAAAAACAGTGTGGACGGCAAGAATTTCAAGCCGCTTCGCAAGAATAGCAAGGAGAACCACTCCCCTGCTGTTTTGTGTTCCCATGCTTCTAACGAGGCTGAATCTATGTGTTCCGATTCTAGCGACGACACATATCGAAACGGTATGCGCATTGTCCAAACTGGATATCCACGGCAAAAAGCCGTCCGGGAGACGTTGAAGCTTTTTTATCGCGAGTCAAAAAAATGGTGTGTCATTCAAACAGCATATTTGCGATATGCAATGCAACGCTGTTGCATTAAAAAGTTGAATTGCTAGTTGAATGAAAATAAGCGGTTCCCGGTTGAGAAAAGTTTTGCGGAGTGATATACTAATATTGTATGTACCCGGACAGGGGTGTCAGTTCACAGAGCGAGATAATTTGTAATGGATGGCTATTTCTTTATTTTGACAACCATTGATCTTTTTGTGCTTGGCTTTATGTGCCTTCTTACAAAGCTGAGCGAATCTTTGAATAAAAAGCAGAAGCGCGGGTTCTTTCTGGCCTTTGCGCTCATTGCGTGCATCTCGGTGCTGGAGGTCATCACCATTGTGGTGGACGGCACACCGCCGGGCTACCGTTGGCTGAATATTTTGTCCAACTATCTGGGCTTCGGGCTGACACCGGCGGTGGCGCTGTGCCTTGTATATGTGCTGGACAAAAAATCCGTCATCCGGCGCGGGTTCAAGGCAGCGGTCTGCTGCGAGGGTGTGTATCTGCTTTTTCTGGCGGCAACGCTGCCCTATGGGCCGGTGTTCTCGGTGAGCAGGGAGAACCTCTACGCCCGGGGTGAGTACTTCTATATTTATGTCGTTATGTATTATGTCTCCATGCTGTACCTTATGGTGGCTACGGTGCGTACGGCGACGGTCTTTCAGAACCGCAGCCGCACGCTGATCTACCCGCTGATCCTTTTTCTGGGCGCGGAGACTGTGATCCAGATCGCGCTGCCGGCGCTGCACGTCACATGGCTGTGCGTCACGTTGCTGTCGGTGCTGTATTATATCTATTGCAGCGAGATGTGGAACCAGCTGGACGCGCTGACCGGACTTTTGAACCAGAACAGCTACCTGAACCGCACCGCCGAGATGCGCCGCAGCGGCGGGGTGCTGGTGGTGTTCGATGTGGATGACTTCAAGCAGATCAACGACCGCTACGGCCATTTGCAGGGAGACGTCTGCCTTGCCGAGATCGCAGACTGCATCAAAAAAGCCTACGCCCGCTGCGGCTACTGCTACCGTATCGGTGGCGATGAATTTTGCGTGCTGCTGAAAGACGAGGCAAGCGAAGCCTGCTGCGCAGCAACGCTGCAAGCTCTGCTGGCAGAACGGCGCAAGACGCTTGCCATTTTGCCAACGGTCTCCCTTGGCTCTGCCGTCTTTTCCGGGGAGGACGTAGTCGCAGTGAAGGACCGTGCCGACCGCGCGCTCTACTGTGCTAAAAAGGAACAGAAGGCCCGCGCCGCAGCGGCAAAGCCCGCAGATGGCAGCGAGCAGACAGCTTGAAATTCTGCCCGAACAACGGATAAACGGAGGAACACCGATGAACACAGACTGGAACAGCCCGCAGGGCGATTTTGATACTGCTGAAAAGCAGGGGGAACTGCTGATGCTGCTCAGTCGGCAGCAGGTCACCGTGCACACATGGGACGACCCGGACTTTGACTACATGGAAGAGCAGGACCTTGCACTGGTGGTGCAAAGCCCCTCCGGCACAGAGGATCTGCTGATTGAGCTGTGCGGGGAGTTCTCGGTATTTTTTGAAAAGTGGCACGGCGAGTACGCCGCCACCGCCGAGGGCTACACGCAGCTGCAGCAGGACATCACCGCCATTCTGGACGGCAAAGCGGGCGCACTGAGTCTGTACGCAGAGAACGGCTGGCAGGGCACGGTGCTGTGCACCGAGCTGCCCGGCGCAGAGGACGCCGGAGCCGCTGCGGTGCTCAAGCGCTGCTGGCAGACGGCAAAGCCGGACACCGCCCTGCCTGCGGGCAGTCGGCTGGAACTGGTGTGCTGGGACCCGGCACAGAACCGGAAATACCAGCTCCCGGCGGAGGAATGATAGAACAAAAAGGTCGCTGCACGTATTTGTGCAGCGACCTTTTTTCTTTGGCTAGAATTCAAAAGAATTTTTTATAGATGCTGGAAGTCGCATAGGGTAGCATCCTCGCCCTCTCCGTCACCTACGGTGACACCTCTCCCAAAGGGAGAGCTGGCAAATCCATAGGATTTGACTGAGAGGGCGAGCTTGCTAAAAAATCGCTGCAATAAAAGGTATGCAGAACTTTATACAATTTGTTGTTTCTTTTTGCAATTTGCCATATAGTTTGCAATTGCGGAGGCCGCAGCGCCCAGCGCGATGCCCAGCACTGCGCCGCCGAGGACATCGGTGGGGAAGTGCACATAGAGGTACAGCCGGGTAAAGGCGATAAAGGCTGCCAGCACCAGCGCGGGCGCGCCCAGCTTCCGGTTTTGCAGCCAGAGCGCGTAGGCTGCCGCCACCCCGGAGGCAGTGTGCCCGGAGGGGAAGGAGTGTCCGTGCGGACGCGCCACCAGCATGGTGATGGAGGTGTTGAGATCACAGGGGCGGGGACGGGCGAACAGCGGCTTGAGGAAGAAGTGCCCCGCCGCCATGTACAGCACCAGCGCCACCGCCATGGCAAAGCCCGCTCTGCGGGTGCGCCGGAAGAGCAGAAGCAGCAGGGTGAACGCGATCCAGATCTCGCCGTGGGCTCCGGCGTAATCAAAAAAGATGGAGATCGCGTTCATTACCGGGTTGCGGAACTGGTACAGCCAGTCCAGAAAAGCAAACTCAAAGGGCATGGGTTCCTCCTTTTGGGCGGTGAAAGAACGGACTTTTTATACAATATAGCATATAAATATTAAAAAATACAGAATGCGCTGTAAATTTGCCTTTATGGCAGGGAAAAATCGGTCTCCGGCTGCTCCATCTGTTCCAAGGTGGGGTAGCTGTCGATGGCGCCGTGGTGCTGCATGCTGATAGCGCAGAAGCGGTTGGAAAAAATCAGATACTCGGTCAGGCGCTTGCGGGAAAGCTTTGGCAGCTCGGCGGCGGTAACGCCGTCCCGCTGCAGCTGCCACAAAAACGAGCCGATAAAGCCGTCTCCCGCGCCGGTGGTGTCCACCGCCGCCACCTTGGGGCTGCGGGCATGGGCGCTGGCGGTGCGGGTATAGGCGCGGGCACCCTTGCTGCCGCAGGTGTACAGTACCAGCTGCACATCTCCGGTAAAGAGCGCGGGCAGCGCGGCTTCAATATCCTCCGTGCCGGTGAGGAAGGGCAGCTCCTCGTCCGAAAGCTTCAGGATATGGGTCAGGGGAAGAAACTGCCACACGGTCTGGCGCAGCTGCTCCCGGTCCGGCCAGAGGGGGAAGCGGAGATTGGGGTCAAAGCTGAGGATGGCTCCCGCCTCCCGCGCGGCAGTGATGGCGGCCAGATGGGCGTAGCGCATGGGGCTGTCCACCAGTGAGACGCTGCAAAAGTGCAGGGCAAAGGCCTGCGAGAACCAGCCCGGGTCGATCTGCTCCGGGGCGTACAGCAGGTCTGCGGAGGGCTTGCGGCAGAAGCTGAAGGTGCGCTCGCCGTTTTCCGCTAAGCTGACGAAGGCCAGCGCGGTGCTGGCTTTACTGGTAAATTCCAGATGGGAAAGCTCCACGCCGCAGGCGGCAAGCGCCCGGGCGATCTTGTGGCCAAAGGGGTCGTCGCCCAGCTGGCTCAGCAGCGCGCTGCGCCCGCCCAGCCGGGCAGCGGCGGCGCAGACATTGGCCGGAGCACCGCCCACCCGGGGGCTGAAGGCGGGTACTTCGTCAAAGCTGCACCCCACCCGGGAGGGGATCATATCGATCAGCGCTTCGCCGATGGAAAATAAGATCCTGTCGGACATAGGGCTTCTTCCTTTCTGCATACAGGTGTGCCGCACGGTGCGGCAGTGTACAGTATACACCCGCAGGACGCTGTGCGCAACTGCTTCTTTTATACGGTAATGGGCGGGTTTTGCGGTTGACTTGCGGCGGCAGATATGCTACAATTTCCAGACGTATGCAATAACAGGAAAAGGAAAAAGTGTATGGATCTGACAAAACAGTTCTTTAAATATGTCTCGCAGAATATTTTCGGCCTGTTGGGCACTTCGTGCTATATTCTGGCCGACACCTATTTTATTGCACAGGCCGCCGGTACAGACGGCGTTACCCTGCTCAACCTCTGCCTGCCCATTTATAACTTTATTTTTGCCATTGGCTCCATGATCGCGCTGGGCTCGGCGACCCGCTACGCCATTGCCAAGGCACAGAACGATGCCCGGGGACAGCGGTATTTCTCCAACGCCATCCTGTGCGCCGTGCTGGCGTCCATCCCGTGGATGCTGGCGGGTGTCTTTGCGCCCGGGGCGCTGCTGCGGCTCATGGGCGGTGATGCGGGCATCGTGGCGCTGGGCATTCCCTACGCCCGCATTTTTCTGCTGTTCACCCCGTTTTTTATGTGCAACTACATCGTGTCGGCCTTTGTCCGCAACGACGGCGACCCCTCCCTTGCCATGGTGGCGACGTTGAGCGGCAGTCTGTTCAACGTGGTGTTCGACTATATCTTCATGTTCCCCCTAGGGCTGGGGCTGGCCGGTGCGGCGCTGGCAACGGCGGTGTCGCCTATCATCAGCATCGCCATTTGCAGCCGCCACTTCTTTAAAAGGGAGAACACCCTGCAATTCGTGCGGCAGCTGCCCTCGGCAAGGCTGCTGGGGCAGAGCTGTCAGCTGGGCATCTCCGGCTTTGTGGGCGAGCTTTCCTCCGGCGTGACCACCACGGTGTTCAACTTTCTGCTGCTGGGGCTGGCGGGCAACGTGGGCGTAGCAGCCTACGGCGTGGTGGCAAACTTTGCGCTGGTGGCTACCGCCATCTTCAACGGCGTGGCGCAGGGCGCACAGCCGCTGGTGAGCTGTTGCTACGGCCAGAACGACCGCGCCGGGGCGCGGAAACTGCTGCTGCTGGGCAGCGGCACTGTGCTGGTGCTGGCGGCGGTGCTGTACGCTGCGGTGTTCGGCCTGACCGATCCCTTTGTAAGCTGGTTCAACAGCGAGAACTCGGTGCAGATGGCGCAGTACGCCCACACCGGGATGCGGATGTACTTTGTGGGCTACTTTTTTGCGGGCTTCAACATCATGGCGGCGGGCTATCTGAGCGCCGTGAACCGCCCGGCGGAGGCTTCCATCACCTCCATCTGCCGGGGCATGGTAGCCATCGTGGCCTGTTCGCTGGTGCTCAGCGCGGTGTTTGGGATGCCGGGCGTATGGGCGGCATTCCCGGCTTCGGAACTGCTCACCGCGCTGCTGACCCTGTTTCTGCTGCGCAGAAAAGAGAGCGGAAAAGCTTAAATATACATCTCCTGTTCCCGCATGGTCTCCTCGGGTGTAAGCCCGGCCTGTGCGGCGCGACCGGTCAGTGCCCGCCATTGTGCAGGGGACTGGCCGGTTTCTTTTTTGAATACCCGGCACAGGTAGTTGGCCCCGGAAAAGCCGCACAGGCTTGCCACCACGTCCAGCGTGTACTCCCGGTGCAGCAGCAGCCGCTGCGCGGCTTCGATGCGCACGGTGGTCAGGTATTTGCCCGGCGGCACGCCCACGGCGGCGGTAAAGGTGCGCACAAGATGGCTTTTGGAGACGCCCAGCCGCTCGCTGAGCTCCTCCACGCCGTACAGCCCCGCGTAGTTGGCGCGGATATCCTCAATAGCGGCCTGCACCAGCGGCGGCAGGGCGGGCGCGGCGCTGTCGGCATCCGCCAGCTCGCACAGCAGGGCAAAGACCAGCTGGCTGCGGGCACGGCTGTGGGTGGGCTTTTCCTCGGCAAGCCGCCCCATCAGCTCAGCGGCGGCAGGGCAGGTCTCGCCTTTGGCAAGATAGGGCAGCTCCCGCAGGCCGTTCAAAAACTGCGTGCTGGCCTGCCCGGTCAGCTGGACGCACAGCAGATGGCAGTTGTCCTCCGGGGTCAGGGTGAGCGGGGCGCGGCTCAAAATCAGGTGTCCCGCCGCAGCGGACTGCGGCGGCAGCACCAGCACAGAGCCGGAAGGTGCAGCCGATGCCCCGGGCAGGGAGGCGGTGCATCTGCCGCTGGAAACAAGGCAGACCCACAGCCCCTCGCCGGTCAGGGTGCGGGGCGCGGAAAGCTGCACATCCAGCAGCGCAGCCGGTGCGGCGATGGTGTTCCAGTCAAACAGCAATATCTGACACCTCTAATCAATAAAATGCTATTTTATATCACAAAATTATCTGCTATTATAGTACCAACGAAACAACACGCCGTCAAGGGCGTGAAACATCAAATATTTTACGGAGGATAACGATTATGGCTTCCATTAGCTGCCAGCACATCTACAAGATCTATCCGGGCGCAACTGCCCCGTCCGTTACCGACTTCAACCTGGAGATTCAGGACAAGGAGTTCATCATCTTCGTCGGCCCCTCTGGCTGCGGCAAGTCCACCACCCTGCGTATGATCGCCGGTCTGGAGGAGATCTCCAAGGGCGAGATGTACATCGGCGGCCGTCTGATCAACGACGTTCCCCCGAAGGACCGTGATATCGCCATGGTGTTCCAGAGCTACGCTCTGTACCCCCACATGACCGTTTACAAGAACATCGCTTTCGGTCTGGAGCTGCGCAAGACCCCGAAGGACGAGATCGACAAGCGCGTGCACGAGGCTGCTAAGATCCTGGAGATCGAGCACCTGCTGGACCGCAAGCCCAAGGCTCTGTCCGGTGGTCAGCGTCAGCGTGTTGCTCTGGGTCGTGCAATGGTTCGTAACCCGGCAGTCTTCCTGCTGGACGAGCCCCTGTCCAACCTGGATGCTAAGCTGCGTACCTCCATGCGCACCGAGATCATCAAGCTGCACAAGAAGCTGGCTACCACCTTCATCTACGTTACCCACGACCAGACCGAGGCTATGACCATGGGCGACCGTATCGTTGTCATGAAGGACGGCATCATCCAGCAGGTCGATACCCCGCAGAACCTGTACGATATGCCCTGCAATATGTTCGTTGCAGGCTTCATCGGCAGCCCCCAGATGAACTTCCTGGACGGCACCCTGATCAAGAAGGGCGATCTGTACGGTGTTGATCTGGGCGGCGACGTGATCCCCCTGCCCAAGGAAAAGACCACCGACGGCAAGCTGGATTCCTACGTTGGCAAGAAGATCAAGATGGGCATCCGTCCCGAGGATATCGACGACGAGCCCGAGTTTATGGCAAAGCACACCGACTGCCAGCTGGATGCTCAGGTCGATGTTTCCGAAATGATGGGCGCTGAGATCTACCTGTATCTGGAGTACAAGGGCAACAAGATGACCGCCCGCGTTGCTCCCACCTCCAAGGCTCGCAACGGAGACACCGTCCGCGTTGCATTCGATCCCCATAAGGTGCACCTGTTCGACATCGAGACCGAGCTGACCATCCTGAACTAAGACTTAGCAAAGATCATTTTTGATCCTCCTATCATACGAAAGACCGCCGAAGGGAAACCTTCGGCGGTTTTTCGTTTCGGTGCAGCCTGCCTGCCCCAAAACCTTGCGCTGTCCTCTTGACAATCGGTGCGGGCACGGTTAAAATATGTACTGTATCAAACAGTTTCACATCGAACGATCGGACCGAAACAGAGGAAACCATTATGTGTACAGAGCACCCTATTGAACAGCCCTGCAAGCTGGACCCGCCGTGGGATGGGCCGCAGGTCATTCCCGCCCAGCTGCGCCGGGTGGATAACCTGATCTTCCGCAGGCTGAACCAGTTTTCCCGCGCCAACGGGGTAGAGCAGACCACCCCCATGCACGGGTGGATCATCGAGTATCTCTACCGCCACCGGGACGAGCCGGTGTTCCAGCGGGACATCGAGCGGGAGTTTTCCATCACCCGCTCCACCGTGACCAACATTTTGCAGCTGATGGAGCGCAAGGGCTACATCCAGCGGCTGAACGTGCCGCAGGATGCCCGGCTCAAGCAGCTGGTTTTGACCGAGGAGGGCATCCAACGGCACGAAAAGACCCTGCTTTCCTTCCACCAGACCGACGATTATGTGGCCGGACTGCTGACCGAGGAGGAGAACGCAGAGCTGCTGCGGCTGCTGAACAAGCTGCGGGAGGCGTTGAAATAACCGCCTTTTCCGTCAAAGCGCCGAAAAAGAACTTGTTAAATTAGCAATTGTGAACATTTTCCGAAACGGCTTGACATTTAAATTGTTTTGTATAAAATTGTTTTGTAACAAACAAATAAATTCAAACAGGAGGGAACTCAGATGATCAAAAAGCTTGTGTCGCATCTGGGCGAGTATAAAGCCGCCTCGATCAAGACACCGCTCTTTGCGGCTCTGGAAGCCGTTATGGATGTGCTGCTGCCCACCATCATGGCCTTTATCATCGATCAGGGCATTGAAAAGGGCGATATGAACGCCATCATCCGCTATGGCCTGCTTACCTTTCTGGTGGCAGCCATTGCGCTGGTGCTGGGCGCGCTGGCGGGCAAGTATGCCGCCGAGGCATCCACCGGCTTTGCCGGAAATCTGCGCGATGCCATGTATGAAAACATCCAGCATTACTCTTTTTCCAACATCGACAAATTCTCCACGGCAGGTCTTGTCACCCGCATGACCACCGACGTGACCAACGTGCAGAACGCTTTCCAGATGATTTTGCGGATGTGCGTGCGCGCCCCGGTGCATCTGGTGTTTGCAATGTTCATGGCTGTGGTCATCGGCGGCCCGCTGTCGCTGGTGTTCGTGGTGGCAGTGGCCTTTCTGGTGGCGGTGCTGGCTGCCATCATGATCCCCACCTTCCGCATCTTTGACCGGGTATTCAAGAACTACGATAACCTCAACGCCTCGGTGCAGGAGAATGTCTCTGCCATCCGCGTGGTCAAAAGCTTTGTGCGCGAGGGCTTCGAGAACGAAAAATACACCGCCGCCTGCGAGAGCCTGTACAAGCAGTTCGTCAACGCCGAAAGCCGCCTGAGCTTCAATAACCCCGCCATGCTGGTGGCAGTGTACGGCTGCAACATCGCGCTGAGCTGGTTCGGCGCAAAGTATGTGCTGCACGGTGCCATTACCACCGGCCAGCTGAACGCCCTGTTCGGCTATATCATGAACATCCTTATGGCACTGATGATGCTGAGCATGGCCTTTGTCATGATCGCCATGTCCGCCGCCTCTGCCAAGCGTATCGTGGAGGTGTTGGACGAGCACACCGACCTGCCCCCGGCAAAGCAGCCGGTGCAGCAGGTAGCAGACGGCAGCATCCAGTTCGACCACGTTACCTTCAAGTATAAGCACGGCAGCGGCCAGCCGGTGCTGAACGATATCAGCTTTACCATCCAGCCCGGCGAGACGCTGGGCATCATCGGCGGCACCGGCAGTGCAAAATCCAGTCTGGTGCAGCTGATCCCCCGTCTGTACGATGCCGAGAGCGGCACCGTGCGGGTGGGCGGCGTGGACGTGCGGGATTATAACCTTGAAGTGCTGCGCCGCGAGGTCTCCATGGTGCTGCAGAAGAACGTGCTGTTCAGCGGCACCATTCTGGATAACCTCCGCTGGGGCGATGCCAACGCCACCGAGGAAGAGTGCATCCGCATGGCAAAGCTTGCCTGCGCGGATGAATTCATCCAGCGCTTCCCGGATAAGTACAATACATGGATCGAACAGGGTGGCTCCAACGTGTCCGGTGGCCAGAAGCAGCGCCTGACCATCGCCCGCGCCCTGCTGCGCAAGCCCAAAGTGCTGATCCTTGATGACTCCACCAGCGCCGTGGACACCGCGACCGATGCCAAGATCCGCAAGGCCTTCCGGGAAGAGATCCCCGGCACGACCAAGATCATCATTGCACAGCGTATCTCCTCGGTGCAGGATGCAGACCGCATTCTGGTGCTGGAGAACGGCCAGATCAACGGTCTGGGCACCCACGCAGAGCTGCTGGCGACCAACGCCATCTATCAGGAGGTCTACAACAGCCAGACGCAGGGCGGCGGCGATTTTGACAAGCAGGGAGGTGCGCAGTAATGGCAGTAAAAGAAGTACATGGCCCCGGCCCGCGGGGCGCACGGGGGCCGCGCCCCAAGGTGGAAAACCCGGGCAAGCTGCTGAAGCGCATTATGGATGAGGTGTTCCGCAACTATCTGCCCCACTGCATCCTTGTGCTGATCTGCATTGTGGTCAGTGCGCTGGCCAATGTGCAGGCCAGCCTGTTCTTGCAGACTTTGATGGACGATTACATCGTGCCCATGACCCGCCAGCAGAACCCCAGCTTTGCACCGCTGGCCGGTGCATTGGTGCGGATGTGCTGCATCTACCTTGTGGGCATTCTGGCCGCATGGGCCAACGCCCGCATTATGGTCAACGTAACGCAGGGCACGCTGCGCAATCTGCGCACCAAGCTGTTCACCCACATGGAAAGCCTGCCCATCCGGTATTTTGACACCCATCCCCACGGCGATATCATGTCCGTGTACACCAACGATGTGGATACCCTGCGCCAGATGCTCAGCCAGAGCATCCCGCAGCTGGTGTCCAGCGTCATCACCATCGTGTCGGTGTTCTTCAGTATGTGTATGCTCAGCTGGCAGCTGACCATCGTTACCATGCTCATGGTGGCGCTGATGCTGTTCTGCTCCAAGCAGATCGCAAAAAGTTCTTCCAAGTACTTCATCCAGCAGCAGCGGGATCTGGGCAAGGTGAACGGCTACATCGAGGAGATGATGGAAGGCCAGAAGGTGGTCAAGGTGTTCACCCACGAGCAGCAGACCCTTGCCGGCTTCCGTGCGCTGAACGACCAGCTGAAGGAAAGCGCCAAGCAGGCCAACGCCTTCTCCAACATCATGATGCCGGTCAACGCCCAGCTGGGCAACATCAGTTACGCCATCTGCGCACTGGTCGGTGCAGCCATGGCTGTGGGCGGCGTTGGCGGCATGACCCTTGGCACTGTGGTGGCCTTCCTCAGCCTGAACAAGGGCTTCAATATGCCCATCAGTCAGGTGTCCATGCAGGCCAACAGCGTCATCATGGCACTGGCCGGTGCCGAGCGTATCTTCAAGATGATGGACGAGCCCAGCGAGACCGACGAGGGCTATGTGACGCTGGTAAATGCCAAGTACGACCGCAACGACCAGCTGGTGGAGACGAACGAGCGCACCGGCCTGTGGGCGTGGAAGCACCCCCACCACGATGGCACTACCACCTACCACAAGCTGGCGGGTGACATCACCTTTACGGACGTGGACTTTGGCTATGTGCCGGAAAAAACGGTGCTGCATGACATCAACCTGTATGGCCGTCCGGGGCAGAAGATCGCCTTTGTCGGCTCTACCGGCGCGGGCAAGACCACCATCACCAACCTGATCAACCGCTTCTACGATATTCAGGAGGGCAAGATCCGCTACGACGGCATCAACATCCATAAGATCAAAAAAGCCGACCTGCGCCGCTCGCTGGGCATCGTGCTGCAGGACACCCACCTGTTTACCGGCACGGTGATGGAGAACATCCGCTACGGACGGCTGGAGGCCACCGATGAGGAGTGCATCGCCGCCGCCCGCCTTGCCAACGCCGATGGCTTTATCAAGCGCCTGCCGGAGGGCTACAACACTATGCTGACCGGCGATGGTGCCAACCTCTCGCAGGGACAGCGCCAGCTGCTTGCCATTGCCCGCGCAGCCGTTGCTGATCCCCCGGTGCTGATTTTGGACGAGGCGACCTCCTCCATTGATACCCGCACCGAAGCGCTGGTGCAGCGCGGCATGGACGGCCTGATGTATGGCCGCACCAGCTTTGTCATCGCGCACCGCCTGTCCACGGTCCGCAATGCAGATTGCATCGTGGTGCTGGAACAGGGCCGCATCATCGAGCGCGGCAGCCACGACGAGCTGATCGCCAAAAAGGGCAAGTATTACCAGCTTTATACCGGTAATCTGGCCGAGAACTAAACAATTTCCCACCTTCTCACAAAGCCGCCGCACAGCCATGCCGCCGTGTGGCGGCTCTCTTTTATATTATAGAAAAGAAAAAACCACGGTGCGTGGTGCGCATCGTGGTTAAACAGGCCTATGAACAGGAACGGGGAACGGCGTTGAAACCGTTCCCCATCGATTGGCATTTGGTGGGTGTGCCCCTTCCCACATTTCTTTTGGCCCGATGGGCGTGTAGCAGCACATTCTCTACTTCAAATGCAACCTTATCCTATGATTATTATAGCATTTTTATTCTTTGATGTAAAGAATGGGGTTCCGCTCCATGAGCTTTTTCAGATTTTTATCGCGAATTCGATAAAATGTCATAACGGAATTTTTAAAATCCGGGTTATCTGTATCCAAGACTAAACGGATAACGACATTCAGATTTGTATCAGGGAGCTTCTTTACAGCAAATATCGTGCCGGCGTTCTTTAAGTCTTGGAGCAGGATGTCTGGAGAAAGTATAGAGTCACGTCCGTACTGTTCAAACAAATTATAATCTTCTGGATGGCGTTCCTTGATATGAGCGATTCTCTCATCTGTTATAATGACTTCCGTGGTTTGTAGATGCCCAAATGTTGAAATAAGCGGAGTAGAGTCTAAATTACCGAGAACCGTCAGAATTATTATCTCCACGCTCCTGTCATTGTCGATAAAATAAAGTATAACATGATTTTATATGGCTGTAAAGACAGACGCTTGTTTCCCATTGTGTCTGCTATTTCCCGCTGTGACCTCTCCCGTGAAAATCGTCCGCTCCCCGGTATACAAACGCCCCGGGCTGTGCTAGAATGGAGCAAACGAGTAGAAAAGGCTGGTGAGTGTATGCATCCTTTGACGGAATATCCCCGCCCCGCCATGCGCCGGGACAGCTACGAGAACCTGAACGGCCCGTGGCAGTACGCCATCACCGCTTCGGCACAGCGCCCGGCGGGCTGGGATGGTGAGATCCTGGTGCCCTACGCGCCGGAGTGCCGCGCCTCCGGGGTGGGGCGCACATTGCAGCCCGGGCAGTGGCTGCACTACCACCGATACTTTGCGCCGCCCGCCGGGACGGGCGGACGGGTGCTGCTGCATTTCGGTGCAGTGGACTACGCCTGTGCCGTGCAGGTGAACGGCCATCTGGTGGGCGGTCACCGGGGCGGCTACTGGCCCTTTACGCTGGATATCACCGCGCAGCTCAACGGCACAGGCCGCAACAGCCTGTGGGTGGCGGTGCAGGACCCCACCGGCCACGGCACACAGGCGCGGGGCAAGCAGACCTTGCAGCCCGGCGGGATGTTCTACCCCGCGCAGAGCGGCATCTGGCAGACGGTCTGGCTGGAGCGTGTGCCGGAAAATTACATCCAGTCTCTCACCGTTGCGCCGGACTACGATGCCCGCACCGTGACTGTGAAAGTGCATACCTCTGCGCCCGGCGGCGCGGCGAACCTGTGGGCGGTGGTGCGCGCCGGGGGTGTGACCATTGCCGAGGACTGGGGCAGCGATGAGACCGACCAAGACGGCACGGTGACGCTGCATATTGCGGACGAGTATTTCTTCCCGTGGAGCCCGGACACACCCTTTTTGTACGACCTGACCGTGGGCACCACGCAGGGAGAGGAAGAGCAGTTCGACACCGTGCACAGCTACTTTGCCCTGCGCAAGTGGAGCTGCGCACCGGACGCAAGGGGCGTGCTGCGCTTTTGCCTGAACAATAAGCCTATCCTGCTCAACGGTCTGCTGGATCAGGGCTACTGGCCGGAGGGACTGTACACCCCGCCCTCGGATGCGGCGGTGGAACGGGAGCTGAGCGAGGTAAAGGCGTTGGGCTACAACCTGCTGCGCAAGCACGCAAAGATAGAGCCGCAGCGCTGGTACTACCACTGCGACAGGCTGGGGCTTGTAGTCTGGCAGGATATGGTCAACGGCGGCAGCAAGTATAACCTGTGGTTCGTCACCTACCTGACCAATATTTTGCAGCCGCTTATGCGCCGCCTGCCGGACAAGGCGGCGCTGTGGGGACTGCTGAGTCGGGGCAGCGAAAGCAGCCGGGAAGAATACCGCCGGGAGCTGGAAGATACAGTGCAGACGCTGCGCTGTCACCCCTGCGTGGGCTGCTGGGTGCCCTTCAATGAGGGCTGGGGACAGTACGATGCCGCCGGGGCAGTGCAGGCAATCCGTACGCTGGACGACACCCGCCTTGTGGACGAGGCCAGCGGCTGGTACGATCAGGGCGGCGGGGATGTATACTCCCTGCACAACTACTTTTACCCCCTGCGGGTGCGCCCGCAGACACGCACCGTGGCGCTGAGCGAGTACGGCGGCATTGCATGGCCCATGCCGGGGCACGAGCCGCCCCGCAAGACCTACGGCTACGGCACGGCCAAAAGCAGGGAGGAGCTGACCGCCCGGTACAAAAAAATGCAGCTGGGCACGGTGCTGCCGCAGCTGCAAAAAGGGCTTTCGGCGCTGGTATACACCCAGCTGACCGACGTGGAGGACGAGGTGAACGGGCTGTTCACCTACGACCGCACCGCCATCAAGCCGGACGCCAACGCCGTCCGCTCGGTGAGCGCTGCCCTTGCCGCAGAGTTTGCAAAAGTAATAAAATAAAAACAACGCCCGGGTTTTCCACCTTCCGCAGGAAGGGTGTGGAAAACCCGGGCGTGTTGTTTTTACAAAGCCATTAGCTGTTGGCGCTGTTGGCGCTGGTGTCGTTCACGATCTTGGCGGCGGGCAGCTTGCTCATGGCAGAGCTGCTCAGGCTGTTATCCATCTGAGCACCGTAGGCGGCAAGGGCGTCGTCCAGCTCCTCGCCCTTCAGGTCGCTCAAAATCTGGCTGCGCAGAGCATCCAGCGTGGAGACGCCCAGCGGGTCCAGACGGACGGCCAGCATCAGGGCATAGCCGGAGTACTGGATGGCGGCTGCCTGCCCATAGGCAAGGCCGCGCAGGGTATCGGCGGCACCCTCTTGCGTAAAGGCGTCGGTCAGGTCGCTTTCGCTCAGCAGGTCGGTCTGCAGGGTGCTGGTGGAGGGAACCTCTGCATCCAGCACAGCACAGATCCCGGTCAGTGCGCTGCTTGCGATGCTGTTAAAGGTGGTCAGCTGGCTGGAAGTGTCCTCCGGGGCGCTGGCGTTGTAGCTGTCCGCAGCTTTCTGGGCAAGGGAGAGCATCTCGGCCTTCTGGTCATCGCTGGCAAAAGCGAAGGTGCTGGTGTTGTACAGGGGCACGGTGATAAAACCGATCTCGTACATGGTGCTGTCCAGATGCTCGGTCAACTCGCCGTCCTCCACAGGGGTCTCGCCGTTTTTACCGTAGACAAGATCCAGCAGCAGGGTGTGCTTGTATTGCAGCTGCTGGAACAGCTTCAAAGTCTCCAGTCCGATGCCGTTGGCGGTGTAGGTGTCGCCGTAGTTATCCATCAGCTGCTGGGCGTAGCTGTCGGCGGCGGACTTCTGCTCCTCGGTCAGCTCGCCGCCCAGCTCGGTAAAGCGGGCATCCACAGCGGCAAGGGTCTGCAGGGTCTCCAGCGTCTTTTGCGCCACATAGTCGCTTACCACGGCGGTCTCGCCGGTGTCGGCATCGGTGGTGATGGTGGCCTTGAGGAAGGACTTTACCTTGCTGGCGTCCTGCTCAGAGCCTGCCAGCTGTGCAGCCTGCTGATAGGCATCGTACTGCGCCAGCAGATATAAGCCGCTGGTCACCTCAAAATCGCCGATCTTGCCCACGGTGTCCGGGGTGGAGAATACACAGCCTACAAGGCTGACGGTCAGTGCAAGTGCGCATACCAGCGCAAGCAGTTTCTTTTTCATTGGTTTGGCTCCTTGTTGTTCAAAATGGCATCCATGGCTTTCAGGATGCTTTGCAGCAGTTCCAGCGGCTTTTCGTCCGGCTGCAATACCACCGAGAGATAGGGTTTGCTGCCCGCTCCGGCGGTGACACGGCCATTGAAAGCCTGCAGCAGGCCGCGGATCATGGCAAGTTCCAGCGTTTCCAGGTTCAGCACGAGGGTGTCCTTCTTCTGGGTCACCTCGTACACGCCCACGGCAGCGGCCTGCACGCGGACAAGGGAGACGTTGACCAGATCACTCACCGAGGGCGGCGGGTCACCGTAGCGGTCAATGAGCTCGTCCAGCACATCGGCGGCGTCCTCCGGGGTCTGGATGGCGGCAATGCGCTTGTAAGCTTCGATGCGCCCCGCGCCGTCCGGGATATACTTTTCCGGGATGAAGGCGTCCACCCGCAGATCCACAAGACAATCGCTCTTGTCCCGCTGGACAGGCTCGCCCCGTGCCCGGGCGATGGCCTGTCCCAGCATTTTAACGTAGAGGTCGTAGCCCACGGCTTCCATGTGGCCGTGCTGGCTGTGCCCCAGCAGACTGCCCGCGCCGCGGATCTGCAGATCCCGCATGGCGATGCGGAAGCCGGAGCCGAAAGCGGTAAACTCCCGGATGGCGGAAAGCCGCTTCTGGGCGATATCGGTCAGGGTCTTGTCCCGGCGGAAGGTGAAGTAGGCGTAGGCTTTGCGGCCGGAGCGTCCCACCCGCCCACGGATCTGGTACAGCTGCGCCAGACCCATGCGGTCGGCATCCTCAATGATGAGGGTGTTGCAGTTGCGCACATCAATGCCGGTCTCAATGAGGGTGGTACAGACCAGAATATCGATCTCGCCGTTCAGCAGGTGCTGCCATACGGGGTTCAGCTCCTCCTCGGTCATCTTGCCGTGGGCGATGCCTACCCGCGCACCCGGCACCATCTGGCTGACATGGGCGGCGCAGGATTCAATGTTGTCCACCCGGTTGTGCAGGTAGTACACCTGCCCGCCCCGGGCAAGCTCTTTCTTCATGGCTTCGGCAAGGATGACATCGTTATATTCCAGCACAAAGGTCTCCACCGGCTGCCGCTCGATGGGCGGCTGCTCGATGGTGGAAAGATCCCGGATGCCGCTCATTGCCATGTTCAGGGTGCGGGGGATGGGGGTAGCCGACAGGGTGAGCATATCCACCCCGATGAAGTTCTCCTTCAGCTTTTCCTTGTGCTTTACGCCGAAGCGCTGTTCCTCGTCGATGATGACAAGACCGAGGTCGTGGAACTTTACGTCTTTAGAGAGCAGCCGGTGGGTGCCCACCACGATATCCACGCTGCCGGCCTGTAAGCCGCGTAACGTCTCCTTTTGCTGCTTGGCGGTGCGGAAGCGGGACAGCATCCCGATCTTCACCGGGAAAGCCTCCATGCGGGAGAGCAGGGTGTTGTAGTGCTGCCACGCCAGCAGGGTGGTGGGTGCCAGCAGGGCGCATTGCTTGCCGCCCATGATGCACTTGAAGGCGGCGCGCAGCGCCACCTCGGTCTTGCCCACGCCCACATCGCCGCAGAGCAGCCGATCCATGGGGTAGCCCTTTTCCATGTCCTGCTTGATTTCGGCGGTGGCGTGCAGCTGGTCGTCGGTCTCGTCGTAGTCAAAGCGGGTCTCAAAGTCCCGCTGCCAGTCGCCGTCCGGCGGGAAGGCGTAGCCCGTGGCCTGACGGCGGCGGGCGTAAAGCTCGATCAGCTCCTGCGCCATCTCCTCGGTGGCCTTTTTCACCTTGGCGCGGGTGCGCTGCCACTCGGTACCGCCCAGCTTTGCCAGCTTTACCTTTTCCTCGTCGCCGGGGGCGGTGTAGCGGCTGAGCAGGTCCAGCTGGGTCACCGGCACATACAGCACGTCTGAGCCGGAATACTGCACCTTGAGGTAGTCCTTGGTGGCGCCCTGCACTTCCAGCCGCTGGATACCGGCGTACATCCCGATGCCGTGGCTCTGGTGCACCACATAGTCCCCGGGCTTGATATCCGAAAGGCTGGACAGGGCGTTTTTATTCTTCTTGCGCTTTTTGGCTTCGGCGGCGGCTTCCTCGTCCAGCCCGTGGCGGCGGCTGGAAAGCACCGCTGCGTGGGCAAAGGGGAAGGTACACCCGGCGGTCAGGTGTCCGGGCAGCACCTGCAAAATGCCCTTGGCAGGGCGCACATCCCGGCTCATGCTCACGGAATAGCCCTTGTCGGCAAGGTCGCGGGTCAGGGCAGCTGCGCCCTTGGGTGTACCAGCAAACAGGGTAACGGCGTAGCCTTGAGCGATGAGCGGGTCGAGATCCTCCCGCAGGGAGGCAAGGTCGCCGTTCCAGTTGGGGGCGGCAAAGGCTTCGGCGTTGATGAGATCCTTCAGTTTGAACTCGTTCATCCCGCGCAGGAAGTTCTCGCACAGCAGGGTGCTGTGGTTCTGGGCGGCAATGACAAGATCGTCCATGGTCTGGTACAGCACATCCAGCCCGGGGCAGAGCACGCCCTCTTCCAGCAGCCCGGTCAGCTCCTCGCTGCGGCGGAACTCAGTGGCCTTTTGGGCATCCCGGATGCCGCCCACTTCGTCCAGAATGAACAGCGGCGCGTCCAGATGATCCAGCAGCGTGGCAGGGGCAGGGTAGCGGATGCCGTAATATTTATCCATGGCCTCCGGCATCATGCCGGAATCCAGCTGGGAAAGGTCGGCTTCGGTGGCTTTTTCCAGCGCGGTGCGGTGCTTGCCGCGCGCCTTTTTGATGGCGCTGCGCAGCGCTTCGGCGGTCTCGGCGGTGCTGCCGAACAGCACCTCGCGGGCAGGGGAGAGGTATATTTTCTCCAGTGCGCCGTCCCGCCGCTGGGTCAGCAGGTCAAAGGAGGACATGGAATCGATCTCGTCGTCCCAGTACTCCACGCGGGCGGGCTGACGCATATCCGGCGCGTAGATATCCACGATATCGCCGCGCACGCTGAACTGCCCCGGGCCGTCCACCTGACTGCGCCGCACATACCCGGCGGCAAACAGCCGCGCCACCAGCGCTTCGCGGTTATACACCATGCCGGGCTTTAAGGTGAGGGTGTTCTGGATGAACTCAGCCCGGGGCACGGTGTACTGCAAAAGGGCTTCGGCGGGCACGCAGACGGCCTGCAGCCGCCCGCCCGCCAGTGCGCCCAGCACCGAAAGGCGGCGGTACTCGTACTCGCGGCCTGCACCCTCCACCGGGCGCAGCATAAAGTCCCGGGGCGGGAACACTGCAGCAGTAAGCCCCAGCGCCTTGAGGTCGTCCGCAAAGTGGGTGGCCTCGGCTTCGCCGGGGGTCACGATGCAGAGCACCCGGTCAAGGTCTTTTTGCAGGGCGGCATACAACAGCGTCCTGCCTGCGGGCGGCAAGCCGAACAGCGCCGCCGGCCCGGCCGAGCCAAAGCTTGCGGCGACCCTCTGATATTCCGGTGCGGCTTTGAGTAAGGCTTCGTACATGGAAAAACCTCCTTTCCTACTGGGATGACCATTGAAAATGCTTTTTCACGGGTGGGGCGTGAACGGAAGCAGGCGCTGCGGGGGATACCCCTTCCCCAAGGGGACGGCTTAACTCCCTCAGTCAAAACCTGACGGTTTTGACAGCTCCCTCGGGGAGGGAGCCTCTGGCGCACCCGCGAACTTTGCACTTTAGCCGGAAACTTTACCGCTGTGCCAAAGGCCCCATCTCAGAGGGGGCTGGCGCGGCGATAGCTGCGACTGGGGGAGTTCCTGCGGAGAGGGCGCTTACCCGTTATACTTGCTCTGCGCCAGACTTAGCTTACCGTCCATGATAAGCTTTGCGGCGGCTTCAAGGTCGGGGTAGCGGTCGGCGATGGCCTTGGCGTCCTCCGGCGGGAACTTGCCCAGCACCCATGCGGCAAGGTCGTAGTCCGGGTGGGGCTTTGCGCCGATGCCGATGCGGATGCGGGGGAAGTTCTCCCCGCCCAGACGGGCAATGATGCTCTTCAGGCCGTTGTGCCCGCCCGCAGAGCCGGAGGGACGGATGCGCAGCTTGCCGGGGGCTTGTGTGATGTCATCGCACAGCACCAGCACATGGTCGGCGGGAATCTTGAAAAAGCCCGCCATAGGGGCGATGGAATCGCCGGAGAGGTTCATGTAGGTCAGGGGTTTCAGCAGCACCACCTTGTGGCCGTCCACCTCGCCCTGTCCCCACAGACCTTGAAACTTTGTCTTGCCCACAGAGATGTTCCACTTATCGGCCAGCGCGTCCAGCGCGGCAAAACCGGCGTTGTGGCGGGTGCCATCGTACTTTGCTTCGGGATTGCCCAGCCCCGCAATGAGCCAGATATCGTTTTCATTCATGATGTGATAATACCTTTTCCTGATAATAGTGTGATACAACATCTAAGTATAACATACGCGCGCGCAAAAAGATATACATTGTAAGCAAAAAATACCCCCGTGCCGCAGGGCACAGGGGCAGAGAAGCATTATATTACAGCTCCAGTGTGATGGAAGCAGCCTTCCAGCGGCCATCCTCCTTCACCATGGTGATGGTGCCGGATACCTGCGCGGCGGCGGTGCTGTCCGTGGCGGTCAGCAGGGCGGCGGAAAAGTCGTAGCAGTTTTCTGCCCCGGCGCGCTTTTTCAGGGTAAGGTCAGCGGGCACCAGCTTATCGCCGGACTGCCCTGCCAGCGCGGTGATGCGGGTGGGCAGGCGGTTTGCCATGACCTTGTCAAGGCAGTCGGCAGTCATGGCATCGCCCAGCTGCGCCTGAAGAAAGGCGTACAGGCCATCAGTATCTACCGCAACAAGCCCCGGTTCACTGCCGGCGGGCGCGGCGGCATCCACCGCCTGCTCCACGGCAGAGGAGCAGGAGAGCAGCTGCTGCACCACGAACTCCGCCTGTTTTTTGGCGGGGTCGCTGCGCAGACGGGTCAGGGCGAACACGGCGGCAACAGCCGCGAAGAAAAGGACAAGGCTCAGCGCTTGCTTGCGAAAACTTTCAGATTTCATACGAGGCTCCTTTCCGGCAGAGGGTTACTTGCTCTGCTCGTTTTCCAGCTTCTGCTTTTTGGCGATGTAGGCTTCCATCTTGGGCTCTGCCCAGCCGTCCAGATTGGTCTGGCGCTCCCGGGCGATGCCCAGCGCCTGCGCGGGCACATCCTTGGTGATGGTGCTGCCGGCGGCGGTGTAGGCGCCATCGCCCACCTTGACCGGAGCCACAAGGTTGGTGTTGCAGCCGATGAAGCAGTAATCGCCGATCTGGGTGCGGAACTTATCCTTGCCGTCGTAGTTGCAGGTGACGGTGCCGCAGCCGAAGTTGCAGTACTTGCCCACATCGCTGTCGCCGATGTAGGTCAGGTGGCTCACGGTGTTGCCGCGGGCAAAGTTGGAGTTCTTGGTCTCCACATAGGCGCCCAGATGCACGCCGTAGTCGGTAACGGTGTTCACCCGCACATGGGTGAAGGGGCCGATGTTGTTGTGCGGGCCGATGTGGCTGCCGTAGATCTGGCTGGCGTTCACGGTGGTGCCCTCGTCCACGGTGCTGTCCTCGATCAAGGTGTTGGGGCCGATGACGCAGCCTGCGCCGATGACCGTCTTGCCCCGCAGGATGGTGCCTGCAAGAATGACAGCACCCGGGGCAATGACCACCTCCGGGTCGATCTGCACGGTGCGGCTGTTGATGACAACGCCGTTTGCAATGTGCTGCACAAGGATGTCCTCGCGGGCAGCTTCGGCGGCGTCCAGCTGTGCCAAAGCAGCGGCGCGGGCCTGTTCAGAAATAGGATTCGGCATGAAAAAATCTCCCTTCCCACCAAAGCGCGCGGCGGAAGAGAGACAGAAAAGGCGACCGGAAAATTGTTGCCTGTCCGCCCCAGCACCCCCGCTGCGGAAAGCTTTGTTCCGACAAAATAGAATTTGAAAAGTTACAGGGATAGAAAGTTGTATCCAACAGGACGAGAAATCGCGTGTACAAACAAAAAACCTCTCGAACTTTCTCCCATTCTATACTACCTTAAAACTTGGAGAAATTCAAGAGATTTGCATAAAAAATAACAGACAAATTCGGGATTTTGCATGGTGGAAAGGAATGGATTTTCTGGTATAATAGTTTAGCATTCACAAAACAATGTTCATCGTACGTAAAAGACAAGGCAAACGATGAGACCGCGGCTGCTATGCCGCCGGTCACGAATGGGAGGTAAACAACGCATGAGCAAAAAGTATCTGTACTACTTCAGCGAAGGCAATGACGCTTTCGGCGGTGACAAGGTCACCATGAAGAACACGCTGGGCGGCAAGGGTGCCGGTCTGGCCGAGATGACCGCAGCCGGTATGCCGGTGCCGCAGGGCTTCACCATCACCACCGACGCCTGCACCCAGTACTACGCAGACGGCCGTCAGATCAATGACGCCATCACTGCTGACATCTTTGAGCACCTCAAGGGTCTGGAAGAGATCACCGGCAAGAAGTTCGGCGACAACACCAACCCCCTGCTGGTCTCCGTCCGTTCCGGCGCACGTCAGTCCATGCCCGGCATGATGGACACCATCCTGAACCTGGGCCTGAACGATGAGGCTGTTGAGGGTCTGGCAAAGAAGACCGGCAACGCCCGTTTTGCATACGACTGCTACCGCCGCTTCGTGCAGATGTTCGCTGACGTCGTTATGATGGTCCCGAAGAGCCTGTTCGAGGTCGAGATCGACAAGATGAAGGAAGCCAAGGGCGTCAAGAACGACGTTGACCTGACTGCTGACGACCTGAAGGAACTGGTCGGCACCTTCAAGAAGATCTACGAGGAGAATGAAGGCCGTCCCTTCCCGCAGGATCCCCGTGATCAGCTGATCGAGGCTGTCAAGGCCGTGTTCCGCAGCTGGGATAACCCCCGTGCAAACGTCTACCGTAAGATGAACGAGATCCCCTACGAGTGGGGCACCGCTGTCAACGTGCAGCAGATGGCCTTTGGTAACTCCGGCGACCGTTCCGGCACCGGCGTTGCATTCACCCGTGACCCCGCCACCGGCGCTAAGAAGCTGATGGGCGAGTACCTGATCAATGCACAGGGCGAGGACGTTGTTGCCGGCGTGCGCACTCCTTCTCCCATCAGCCACCTGAAGGATCAGATGCCTGAGGTGTACGATCAGTTTGTCGAGATCGCTACACGTCTGGAGAACTACTTCCGCGATATGCAGGATATGGAGTTCACCATCGAGGACGGCCACCTGTATATGCTGCAGACCCGTAACGGCAAGCGTACCGCACAGGCTGCTCTGCAGATCGCCTGCGATCTGGTGGACGAGGGCATGATCACCGAGCAGGAGGCTGTCCTGCGCGTGGAGCCCAAGCAGCTGGATACCCTGCTGCATCCCCAGTTCGATGCTGCTGCCCTGAAGGCTGCAGAGGTCGTCGGCAAGGGTCTGGCAGCTTCTCCCGGTTCTGCCTGCGGCCAGATTGTCTTTACTGCTGAAGAGGCAGAGGAGATGGTCAAGTCCGGCAAGATGAAGAAGGTCGTTCTGGTCCGTCTGGAGACCAGCCCCGAGGATATCGTGGGCATGCAGGTCTCTCAGGGCATCCTGACCGTCCGCGGCGGCATGACCAGCCATGCAGCCGTTGTTGCCCGTGGTATGGGCACCTGCTGTGTCTCCGGCTGCGGCAATGACAACGAGGTCAAGATCGATGAGGAGGCAAAGACCTTCGAGATCAACGGCCACAAGTTCGTCGAGGGCGACTGGATCTCCATCGACGGCTCCACCGGCAACATCTACGGCGAGCAGGTCGCTACCGTGGCCGCTACCGGCAACAAGAACTTCAACCGCTTCATGGGCTGGGCAGACGCAGCTCGTCAGCTGCTGGTCATGACCAACGCCGACAACCCGCGCGACGCACAGCAGGCAGTGGATCTGGGTGCTGAGGGCATCGGTCTGTGCCGTACCGAGCATATGTTCTTCGCTGAGGACCGCATCAAGGCTGTCCGCGAGATGATCTGCGCACGCACCGTGGAAGAGCGCGAGGCTGCTCTGGCCAAGGTCGAGCCGTTCCAGCAGGGCGACTTCGAGGCTATGTACCGCATCATGGGTGAGCGCCCGATGACCATCCGTTATCTGGACCCGCCCCTGCACGAGTTCCTGCCCACCAAGGACGAGGACATCAAGGAGCTGGCTGCCGACATGGGCATGACCTACGAAGACCTGAAGAACGTGGTTGCTTCTCTGCACGAGTTCAACCCCATGATGGGTCACCGTGGCTGCCGTCTGGCTGTTACCTACCCCGAGATCGCTGCTATGCAGACCCGCGCTGTGATCAAGGCTGCCCTGAACGTCTCTGCTGAGACCGGCCATGTGATCACCCCGCACATCATGATCCCGCTGGTCGGCGAGGTCAAGGAGCTGAAGTTCGTTAAGGACGTTGTGGTCAAGGTTGCTGACGAGCTGATCGCTGCTGCCGGTGTTGACATGAAGTATCAGGTCGGTACCATGATCGAGATCCCCCGTGCAGCTCTGACTGCCGGCGAGATCGCTAAGGAAGCTGAGTTCTTCAGCTTCGGCACCAACGACCTGACCCAGATGACCTTCGGCTTCAGCCGTGATGACGCTGCCAAGTTCCTGGGCGCATACTACGAGAACAAGATCTACGAGAGCGATCCGTTCCAGCATCTGGATCAGATCGGCGTTGGCAAGCTGGTCAAGATGGCTGCCCACGACGGCCGCGAGACCCGTCCCGATCTGGGTCTGGGCATCTGCGGCGAGCACGGCGGCGACCCCACGAGCGTGGAGTTCTGCCACAACGTCGGTCTGGACTACGTCAGCTGCTCTCCCTTCCGTGTGCCTATCGCACGTCTGGCTGCCGCTCAGGCTGCGATTAAGAATCCCCGCAAGTGATCGCGTGAGCGCTTGAAAAAGCACAAATAAAGCAAACGAACCGCCCCGGTTTCCACAGCAGGAAGCCGGGGCGGTTTTTGCATTGCGGCATCCACCCGTGCGGGCGTTTATTTGCAAACTGTTCAAAATTACCACAAAGAATTGCCACGATTATCTGGCATAATAAGGGTGCACTCAGGGAGAACGGAACGGACATCCCCCATAACCTCCGAAAGGTTCTCCCCGCAAATGCCCATGCAGGCACATTTCCCTGCGGGTGCAGCCGCAGCAGCGGTGCACAGCAGGCCCATAAAAACTGTCTCCCGTTTCTATGCGAGGCAATAGCCAGAACGGCGGACAGACTACCAAATCCCTCCTGATCAAGCCGCAATGTTCAGGGGTTCCTAATACAGCAGGCAGTGTCGCTTTCCTCCTCCTTTCCACGACACTGCCTGCTTTTTGTTTGTATATTTATATCGACAAAACGAAAATACCGGAGCATCTGCAGATGCTCCGGTATTTTATATTGCTTGGTCGTTTTGATTTGTTACTGCCCGGCGGGGAACTCCTTCTCCCGCTCTTCCTTCAAAATGGCGGTGGCGCGCTGCATGGTGGCAGCGGCGCGGCGCAGTTCTTCATCCCCAAGCTCGGCGCGCATCCGGCGGTAGCAGCGCTGCAAAAGCGCCTGCTCCTCTGCCATCAGCTCCACCGCCTTGCTGGAAAGCTCCACATAGGTGCGCCCGGCCTCGCGGTCGGTCTTCCATGCCACAAAGCCGCTGTCCTGCAGCTTCTCGATGCCCTTGGAAAGTTCGGTCATCCGCACTCCCATAGCGGCGGCAAGGTCCGCAAGATAGAGCTTTTCGCCGGGATGTGTCTCCTGCTCTAGCTTGATATAATACAGGATGAGATAATCTGCCCGTTGGATGGTGCTGAACACCTTATCCACGTTGAGCTCGTGGAGGAAGAACCATTCCCCCTGATGCTGCTGCATTTCTTCCATGCCGATGCCCTCCCTTTATGCCCGCTGGCTGCGCGGGATATAATCGTGGGTGCCGCCAAGGCTCTTGTAGGCCGGGCGGATGATCTTGTTGGCGCTGAGCAGCTCCTCGATGCGGTGGGCGCTCCAGCCCATGACGCGCGCCACGGCAAACAGCGGAGTGTACAGTTCCATGGGGATGCCCAGCATCTCGTACACAAAGCCGCTGTAAAAGTCCACGTTGGGGCTGACGCCCTTGAAGATCTTGCGCTCCTGCGCGATAAGCTGCGGTGCCATGCGCTCGATGCGGGTGTAGAGGGAAAGCTCCTTATCTCGGCCTTTTTCGTGGGCCAGCTGCTCCACATAGCCCTTGAACACCACCTCGCGCGGGTCGCTGAGGGAGTAGACGGCGTGACCCATGCCGTAGATCAGCCCCTTGCGGTCAAAGGCTTCTCCATGGAGCAGCTTTTTCAGGTAGGCTTCCAGCTCCTCGTCGTCCTCGATGTCGTGGAGGTTGTCCCGGATGTTCTGCATCATGTGCATGACCATCAGGTTTGCACCGCCGTGGCGCGGGCCCTTGAGGGAGCACAGCGCCGCCGCCATGGCCGAGTAGGTGTCGGTGCCGGAGGAGGTGACCACGCGGGTGGTAAAGGTGGAGTTGTTGCCGCCGCCGTGCTCGGCGTGCAGCAGCAGCGCCACGTCCAGCACGCGGGCCTCCAGCGGGGTGTACTGCATATCCGGGCGCAGCATCCGCAAAAAGTTCTCTGCAGTGGAAAGGTTGGGGTCCGGGCGGTGGATATACATACTGGCGTCTTTTTCGTAGTGGTTATAGGCGTGGTAGCTGTACACCGCCAGCATGGGGAAGATGCCCGCCAGCTGGATGCTCTGGCGCAGCACGTTGGAGGTGTCCAAGTCCGCCGCCTTGGGGTCGTAGGACGCCAGCGTCAGCACGCTGCGCGCCATGCTGTTCATGATATCATGGCTGGGCGCCTTCATAATGACATCGCGGGTAAAGTTGGTGGGCATGGTGCGGCACTCGCCCAGCACCGCGCAGAACTGTTCCAGCTGCTCCGGGGTGGGCAGCTGGCCAAACAGCAGCAGATAGCCCGCCTCCTCAAAGGCAAAGCGGCTGCCGCGGCTGCCGTTGATGAGGTCTTTTACGTCATAGCCGCGGTACAGCAGCTGACCGTCTGCCGGGTGCTTGACCCCGTCCACATACTGGAACGCCCGGATATCCGAGATGTTGGTCAGACCTGCCAGCACGCCCTTGCCGGTCTCATCGCGCAAGCCCGCCTTGACCCCGAACTCCCGGTAGAGATCCTTGGGGATGCGGTCGTGCTCTGCACAAAGGGGCTGCTGCTGGTCGAAGTAGCTTAATACATTCTGCAAATGATCCATGTGTCTGGCTGCTCCTTTCCTGTTCGTTCGTATCAGTTTCTCGTTTTATAATAACTTTTATATTACAGAACGGATATTTCAGTGTCAACCGACCATTTGTAAACAAAAATAAAACAATTCAGCCGTAGGGGTCGTACAGGTCGTACTCCTCGGTCTCCTGATGCTTTTCTTCCAGCACCCGGATGGCCTGTTCCAAGGCGCTCTGAGAGCAGCCGCTCTCGCTTACCAGCGCATGGACGGCGGCGGCAAGGTCGCCGTCAAACAGGGTGTCCAGCCGCTGCCGCATACAGTACACGCCGTACGCCCGCCGGGTGACCAGCGGCACATACACATTGCAGTTGCCCTGCTTTGCCGACCTGACCCAGCCTTTTTCCTCCAACCGGTAGAGAAAATTCAGCACCGTAGCCGCCGCCCAGCCGGTGGCCTTGAGTTTCTGGCTGATGTCCCGCCGCGCCGCCGCGCCCGGGCACGCCCACACCGCCAACATCACCTGTTCTTCCGCCGCCGAAAGCGGCCGCAGGGTATCCGGTAAGCCGTACATCTGTTGTACCTCCGTAAATTTTACGAACTCCCCCAGTCACGGCTACGCCGTGACAGCCCCCTCGGAGATGGGGCCTTTGGCATAGCGGTAAAGTTTCCAGCTGAAGCGCAAAGTATCCGGTTGCGCCAGAGGCTCCCTCTCCGAGGGAGCTGGCAAACCCGCAGGGTTTGACTGAGGGAGTTTATTTTACATTTGTCTTAGTGTTCCCAGTATACCGCATTTTCGCTAAAAGTGCAAGGGTGGAAAATCCGCATGAAACCAAGGGATAGTACATATCTTTTACAATTGTCTCATATTTTGTCCCTGCACGGTGTACATTTGTGTGCTTTGTGCCATCAGGCGGGGTGCAGGGGCAATATCTTTGTGCAAAGATGCTCTTGTTTTCGGCATGGAAAAACCGGTATACTACGGCTACGGAAAGTAACAGACACACCGCAAAAACGGCGGTGCTGCGTGATAGGTGCATCACAGGAAAAGGAGAGGTTGATTATGGCACGAGTATATAACTTCAGCGCAGGCCCCAGCATGCTGCCCGAAAAGGTGCTGCGGCAGGCACAGGCCGAGCTGCTGGAATACGGCGACAGCGGCCAGAGCGTCATGGAGATGAGCCACCGCAGCAAGTGGTTCGACGCCATCATCAAGGACACTGAAGCCACGCTGCGCCGGGTAATGAACATCCCCGATAACTACAAGGTGGGCTTCTTTCAGGGCGGCGCTACCCAGCAGTTTGCCATGGTGCCGCTGAACTTTATGACCACCGGCAAGGCAGACTACATCGTGTCCGGCAACTTCTCGGGTCTGGCTGCCAAGGAAGCCGCCAAGTTCGGTGAAGCCAAGATCGTAGCGTCCAGTAAGGATAAAAATTTCACTTATATCCCGGATGTAAACGCCATTGACTACGACAAGGATGCCAGCTACATCCACATCTGCCAGAACAACACCATTTTCGGCACCCAGTATGTGGAGCTGCCGCAGGTGGAGGGCGTGCCGCTGGTGGCAGATATGAGCTCCATGATCCTTTCCAAGCCCGTGGATGTCAGCAAGTACGGCTGCATCTACTTTGGCGTGCAGAAGAACGTAGCCCCCGCCGGCATGGCCATTGCCATCATCCGGGACGACCTGCTGGGTCACGCCGCAGACAACGTGCCCACCATGATGAACTACACCACCCTGCTGGCGAAGGACAGTATGTACAACACCCCGCCGTGCTGGTGCATCTACATGACCGGTCTGGTGCTGAAGTATCTGGAAAACGACATCGGCGGTCTTGCCAATATGCAGAAGATCAACGAAGCCAAGGCCAAGGTACTGTACGACTATCTGGACGGGCAGGAGTTCTTCACGAACCCTGTGGAGCACCGCTACCGCAGCACCATGAACGTCACCTTCACCAGCCCCAACCCGGACATGGACAAAAAGTTCTGCGCCGAGGCTGCCGAGGCGGGCTTTGTGAACCTGAAGGGTCACCGTCTGGTAGGCGGTATGCGCGCTTCCATCTATAACGCCATGCCTGCCGAGGGCGTGGACAAGCTGGTGGACTTCATGGAGAAATTCCGCAAAGAGAATGCATAAAGATCAGCATTCTCGCCCTCTCCGTCATCACTTTCGTGATGCCACCTCTCCCAAAGGGAGAGGCTTTGGCAGTCCATGCAAACTTCATCTTTATGCCAAGGGCTCTCCCTTTGAGGAAAGACTTCCCCCGCTCCGGGGGAAGATATCGCGCAGCGACAAAAGGGGGAATCTGGACGCGAAGCGGCCTGAGAGGGCGAGCACGCTTACAATTTACAGCTGGAACGAGGTTTTTTATATGTACACCATCAAAACGCTCAACGCCATCAGCCCGGTGGGGCTGGCAAAGCTGCCCAAGAACCAGTTCGATGTCTCGGTGGATGCTGATGCTCCGGACGGTATTCTGGTGCGCAGCGCCGACCTTTTGAACACCACCTTCAACGATAATCTGCTGGCTATCGCCCGCGCCGGTGCGGGTGTGAACAACATCCCGCTGGAGCGCTGCAGCGAGCAGGGCATCGTGGTGTTCAACACCCCGGGTGCCAACGCCAACGCCGTGGCAGAGCTGGTCGTCGGGATGCTCATTGCGGGCAGCCGCAACGTGGCAGCCGCCGCCCAGTGGTGTCAGGGATTGGCTGGTGACCCCGCCATGGCCAAGAGCGTGGAAAAGGGCAAAAAGCAGTTTGTGGGCAACGAGATCAAGGGCAAGACCCTTGGCGTCATCGGTCTGGGTGCCATCGGCTCCCGGGTGGCAAACTGCGCCATCGAGCTGGGCATGGAGGTCTACGGCTACGACCCCTACATCTCCATTGAAGCCGCATGGAACCTGAGCAGTCAGGTGCACCACTGCGTAAACCTGAACGATATGCTGCCCCTGTGCGACTACATCACCATCCATGTGCCCTACCTGCCCACCACCAAGGACACCATCAACGCCCAGACCCTTGCCCTGTGCAAAGACGGCGTCAAGATTCTGAACTACGCCCGCGGCGAGCTGGTGAACACCGCCGCCCTGCTGGAAGCCATGGATAGCGGCAAAGTGTCCGGCTACATGACCGACTTCCCCTCCGAAGCCATTCTCGGCCGTCCCGGCATCGTGTGCACCCCGCACCTTGGCGCTTCCACCCCGGAAGCCGAGGACAACTGCGCCGTCATGGCGGCGCAGGAGCTGAGCGACTACCTGCGCAACGGCAACATTGCCCACTCGGTCAACCTGCCGGAGGTGCATCAGCCCCGCGCCGGCGGTAAGCGCATCTGCATCATCCACAAAAACGAGCCGGGCATGATCAGCCAGATCACCGCCCTGACCACCGAAGCCGGCCTGAACATCGAAAACATGGTGAACAAGAGCAAAAAGAACATGGCCTACACCATGCTGGACGCCACCGGTGCCGTGGATGCCCGCCTGAGCGAGAAGCTGAGCAGCATCCCCGCCGTGATCCGGGTACGCATCCTGTAAGCGGGAAAGCAGCGGACAGGCTGCGAATCATAGAATAAAGATCCCCCTGCAAGCCTTTAAGTGCCTGCAGGGGGATTTTTGTGCTCCTACTATTCCGCGTTACACCCCAAAGAACTCTTTGGCAATGTCAGCGCTGCGCTTGGCATCCTTGGCGTACCAGTCCGCGCCGATCTTCTCGGCGTATTCCGGGGTCAGCACGGCACCGCCCACCATGATCTTGCAGTCCAGCTGCGCGGCGCGCAGGGCGGCGATGGTCTCCTCCATGCTTTTCAGGGTGGTGGTCATCAGGGCGGAAAGCCCTACCAGATGCACGTCCTTTTCCCGCACGGTGTCCACCACCGTCTCCACCGGCACGTCCCGGCCAAGGTCCAGCACCTCAAAGCCGTAGTTTTCCAGAATGACCCGGACGATGTTTTTGCCGATGTCGTGCACATCGCCCTTGACGGTGGCAAGGACGATGCGTCCCTTGCTGGCGCTTCCTTCGCCCTTTTGGGCAATGGCGGTCTTGATCTCCTCAAAGGCGCTCTGGGCGGCGCTGGCGGCCTGCAGCAGCTGCGGCAGGAACAGGGTGCCTTTTTCGTACTTGGCACCTACGATGTCCAAAGCGGGGATCAAGGCTTCGTCCACCACCTCCAGCGGCTGCTTTTCCGCCAGCAGGGCGCGGGTATGGGCGGCGGCGTCACCCTTCAAGCCCTTTTCCACCGCTTTCATCAGGGCGGCGTAGGGGCCGGTAAGCTCTGTTTCGGCAGCACTGGCGGCAGGCGCGGCCTTTGCAGCCTGTGCCAGCGCGGTGCTGGCGGGCACACGGTCGGCAAAGCGTGCAATGTACTTTGTGCTCTGTCTGTCCCGGTTGGTCAGCACGTTGTAGGCGTACACCGCCGCCATCATCTCCTCGCTGGAAGGGTTCATGATGGCAAGGTCCAGCCCGGCGTACATCGCCATGGTCAGGAAGGTGGTGTTCAGGTAGGTGCGGCAGGGCAGACCAAAGCTGATGTTGGACACGCCCAGCACGGTGCGCACTCCCAGCTCCTTTTTGCAGGCTTCCAGCGCCTGCACCGTGGCAAGCACATCCTCCTGCTGGGCGCTGGCGGTCAGGGTAAGGCAGTCGATGTAGATATCCTCCCGGGGGATGCCCGCTGCCAGTGCCGCTTCGGTGATGCGGCGGGCAATGGCCACGCGGTCTGCGGCCTTGGGCTGGATGCCTTTTTCGTCGATGGCAAGCCCCACGATGGCGGCTCCGTACTTTTTGCACAGCGGCAGGATGGCGGCAAGCTTTTCCGGCTCGCCGTTGGTGGAGTTGACGATGGGCTTGCCGTTGTACACCCGCAGACCCCGCGCCAGCGCTTCCACGTTGGAGGAATCCAGCTGCAGGGGCAGGCTGGTCACGCTTTGCAGTGCCTTGACCACCTGCTCCATCAGCACCGGCTCATCCACGCCGGGTGCGCCCACATTCACGTCCAGAACCTGTGCTCCGGCTTCTGCCTGACTGACGGCCTGTTCCAGCACATAGTTCATGTCGCCCTCCCGCAGTGCCTGCTGGAAGCGCTTTTTGCCGGTGGGGTTGATGCGCTCGCCCACTACCGTGATGCCGTCCACCGTAACGGTGTCCACCGGGGTGCACAGCACTGAGGGCATCCGGTGCGCGGGACGCCCCGGGGTGCAGCCTGCAAAGGTGCCGTTGAGCAGCTTGATGAACTCCGGGGTGGTGCCGCAGCAGCCGCCGGCAGCAAACAGGTGCAGCTCCCGGTAGGGCTTCATCTGCAAGGCGAACAGCTGCGGGGTGATGTCGTAGCCGCTGCCGTCTGCCCGGGGCAGACCGGCGTTGGGCTTGACGAACACCGGGAAGTTGCCGGGCACGGCTTCTGCCAGCCGCTTTGCCATGGGGAAGATCTCCTTGGGACCCAGTGAGCAGTTGATGCCCACGGCGTCTGCCCCCAAGCCCCGGGCGGTGGCGGCAAAGCTTTCCACCGTACAGCCGGTAAAGGTGCGCCCGCCCGCTTCAAAGCTCATGCTTGCCAGAATGGGCAGGCGGGTATTCTCTTTGGCAGCCAGCAGGGCGGCTTTCAGCTCGTACAGGTCGGTGTAGGTCTCAAAAAAGATCAGGTCTGCCCCGGCGGCTTCGCCCGCCTTTACGATGCGGGCATACTCGGCCACAGCATCCTCAAAGGCCAGCGTTCCGCTGGGCTCCAGCAGCTCGCCCAGCGGGCCTACGTCCAGCGCGGTCAGCGCACCGTAGGGCGCACAGGCGCGCTTGCAGTTTTCGATACCTGCTGTGATGATCTGCTCCAGCGTGTAGGCGCTGCCCGCCAGCTTGTGGGCAGAAGCGCCGAAGGTGTTGGCGTTGACGATGCGGCTGCCCGCCGCAGCGTACTGCGCATGGATGCCCTCAATGAGCGCAGGGTCGGTGATGTTCAGCTCTTCCGGGCGTGCACCCAGCTTGAGCCCGGCGGCTTGCAGCATGGTGCCCATGCCGCCGTCCAGCAGGATAGTATTGCTCTGCTTGAAAAGTTCATTCACTTGCACAGGTCTTTCCCCTCTTTCTGTATTCGCAGCGGGTGCGCAGCACACAATGGCCGCACCCGGCCAGTTGTCCCTTTACCGGGTGGTCGCTGACCCCCAGCAGGGCGGTCACGCTCTTGCGCGGGGTCATCAGGTTTGTGTCGGTGACGCACAGCCCCGCCTTGCGCACCGTGTCCAGTGCTGCTGCCACCAGCGGCTGCACCGCGATGTCCCAATCGCCGTAGCCGGGCGAAAAGCGCCCGGTCAGATACTTTCCCTCAGTGGCCGCCCACTGGCGCAGCTGTGCCTCGGCGGCATCGACGGTCTGCTCGGCCAGTGCGCTGCCCAAGGCATCGGAGGCCACCCCGGCGGCGATGTCGCCCACGCCCGCCCGGCGGATCTGGGCATCCACCCCGGGGCCCAGCGTTACCGCCAGCAGAATGGCCTGCCCGCAGCCTTTCAGGTGCTTGTGCACGTCCTCGCCGGGCAGAAGTCCGGCATCGGTCAGGGCGGGGGTATCTGCCAGCAGCCACACCGCCCGGGGCATCGCCGCCGCCAGCAGCGGCACGGCGCACTTTTGCAGCAGTGCCAGCGTGGCAGCGTCCGGCTCGCCGTGCGCGCCGAAATACCGCGCCGCCTGCGCCAGATCTACTGCCTGCGGCTTTTCCAACGCCAGCGGGCGGGGCACACCGATCGCCATGAGCCGCACCTCCTTACTTCTCTTAAATAAAGTACTACTCAGTATACCGCACTTGTGGGCTTTTATCAATCCCGCAAAAAGGGAGAAATAAAAACTCCCCCGGTCATGACCGGGGGAGTGCGCTTTTTATTTGATGCAGCTTGCGCAGGGGGTATAGCCTGCGGCAATGGCTTCGTCATAGCTGGAAAAGCGGATCTGGTTCTTTTCCGCAGGCAGGTTGGCGCAGGTGGGCAGGTGGAACTTTTTGCTGTTCACGTTGCCGATGTAAGCCTGCTGCGCGGTGCTGGAAGCCGACGGGTCGGTGGGGTTCAGCTGGCTGTCTGGCACAAAGTGCTCGGTGCCCACGGTGAAGTTCTGACCGTCGCTGCCAATGGTGATGGTGCCTTGCAGGTCGGTGCGGTAGACGTCCACCTTTGCGTCCCGCAGGATGCTCAACGTCTCCTCGTGCGGGTGACCGTACTTGTTGCCTGTCCCGCAGGAGATGACGCCCATTTCCGGCAGAACGGCGTTCAGAAACAGGTAGCCGGTGCTGGTGCTGGAGCCGTGGTGCCCTACCTGTAAAACATCGGCTTTCAGGTTGGCACCGCTGTTCACAAGGTCGGTCTCGGCGGTCTTTTCCATGTCGCCGGTCAGCAGAAAGCTGGTGTTGCCGTAGTCGATGCGCAGCACCAGAGAGGTGTTGTTGGTGTCGCTGTACCCGGTCACCGGGCCCAGCAGGGTAACGGTGGCGCTGCCCAGCGGCCAGACGGTGCCCACGGAGGGCACTTCCAATTGCAGACCCTGCTGCTGCGTATACTTGACAAAATCGTTGAAGCATTTGGTGCTGCTCTCGGTCACCGGGCTGTAAGCGTGCTGTGCCGGGAACTTTGCCATCACGGCGGCAAGCCCGCCCACATGGTCCTCGTGAGCATGGGAGCAGAACACATATTGCAGCTGCTGCACCCCCTGCTTTTGCAGGTAGGATACCACCAGACTGCCGTCGTCCACGTTGCCGCCGTCGTAGAGCATGAACTGTCCGTCACACTCTACCAGCACGCTCAGCGCCTGCCCTACGTCAATGAAGTGCATCTCAAAGGGCTGGCTTGACCCGGTGGATGGCTTGACGATGTGTCCGCCGTCGCCGGGCAGGCTGTCACAGGCGGTAAGCCCCAGCGCCAGCACAGCGGCCAGCGCCAGCGCAGCCAGCCGCAGGAACAGGCGGCGGGGGAACAGGGTTACTTTTTCTTCTTTCCAGTTTTCCACGTTGCATTCTCTTTCTGTTGATTATTCTTAGGTTTATGGCCGGGCGCAGAGTTGGGCGCAAAGCGTGCGCCCGGGCTGGGCTGACGGCCTGCCGGGGCGGCGGCGCGGGAATTTTTGCCGGTGCTGCGCCCCTTCTGGCTGGAATGTACGGTATAAGTGCCGTCATTGTGGATGGTCACCTCGGCGCTTTCTGCCCGGCGTGCGGTGCGCTGCACGGCGCGGCGGCCGGCGGCGGGCACCAGCAGGGGGATGAGGTCCTCCCGGTGGGTCAGCTGCAAAGCCTTGACCACCTTTTCGGCGTTGCGGGGCTCGTAGTATTGCAGCAGTGCGCGCTGCAATGCCTTGCCCTCGGGGGTCTTTTCCACAAACACCGGCTTGAGGGTGTAGGGGTCAAGGCCGGTATAGAACATACAGGTGCTCACCGTGCCGGGGGTGGGGTAGAAGTCCTGCACCTGCTCCGGGCGCATATGGTTCTTATAGAGGTACTCGGCCAGATAGACCGCATCCTTCAGGGTGCTGCCCGGGTGGCTGGACATGAGGTAGGGCACCAGATACTGCTTTTTGCCCGCCTTCTTGCTCAGCTCGTAGAACTTATCCTTGAACTTGTTGAAGGTCTCGATGGGCGGCTTGCCCATGTAGGCAAGGGTGTTGGGGGCGCAGTGCTCCGGGGCGACCTTCAGCTGGCCGGACACATGGTACTCCACCAGTTCCTTAAAGAAGGTATCGTCCGGGTCAGCCATCAGGTAGTCGAACCGGATGCCGCTGCGGATGAACACCTTTTTTACGCCCGGCAGTTCCCGCACCCGGCGCAGAATTTTAAGGTAGTCGCTGTGATCCACGATCATGTGGGAGCAGGTGGTGGGGGCAAGGCAGTGCTTGCCGCCGGTGCACATGCCGCGCAGCATCTGCTCGCGGCAGGAGGGAAAGCGGAAGTTTGCGGTGGGGCCGCCCACATCGTGGATGTAGCCCTTGAAATCCGGCTCGTGAGTCATGCGCTCGGCTTCCTCCACGATGCTGTCGGCGCTACGGCTGGTGACCCGCCGCCCCTGATGCAGCTGAATGGCGCAGAAGTTGCAGCCGCCGAAGCAGCCGCGGTTCTGGATAATGGAGAACTGCACCTCGCGGATGGCGGGCACACCGCCCATGCTCTCGTAGATGGGGTGGTAGCGGCGGGTGTAGGGCAGGGCGTACACCTTGTCCAGCTCTCCGCGCACCAGCGGCTTTGCGGGGATGTTCTGCACCAGATATTTTTCGCTCTGCTTCTGTACAATGATCTGGCCGCTGACCACGTCCTGATTGTCCATCTGGATGCGGCAGGCCTTGGCGTAGGCGGTCTTATCGCTGGCCACCTTTTTAAAACCGGCGCACTCCACATACCGCTGGGGCAGGTGGTCGAAATCGGTCAGGTAGCAGGTGCCGTTCACGTCCGTGATGCTCTCCACCGGCTCCCCGGCGGCCAGACGGCGGGCGATCTCCACGGTCTGATGCTCGCCCATGCCAAAGCTGATGAGATCCGCGCCGGAGTCCTCCGCGATGCTGGGCAGCACGGTGTCCAGCCAGTAATCGTAGTGGGCAAACCGGCGCAGGCTGGCTTCCAAACCACCTAAGATCACCGGCAGGTCGGGGTAAGCCTGCTTGGCAAGCTTGGTATACACGGTGGCGCTGCGGTCCGGGCGGGCACCGGCCTTGCCGCCGGGGGAGTATTCGTCCTCGGCGCGGGGAATTTTTGCCACGGAATAGTGGCTGACCATGCTGTCCACGTTGCCGCCGCCGATGAAAAAGCCGTACTTGGGCTTGCCGAACCGCTTGAAGTCCTCGCAGTCGGTATAGCGGGGCTGTGCCAGCACGCCCACCTTGTAGCCCTCGGCTTCCAGCAGGCGGCTGATGATGGCAGTGCCAAAGCTGGGGTGGTCCACATAGGCGTCACCGCCCACCACCACAAAGTCCAGCTGCTCCCAGCCCCGGGCTTCCATGTCCGCCCGGCTGATGGGAAGAAATTCGGTGTAGATCTGGGGAGAAGTGTTGTCCATTTACTGATATCCTCATTCTTGGTTGAACACGGGCAGCGTCCTCGCCCTCTCAGTCCGCTTCGCGTCCAGCTCTCCCAAAGGGAGAGCCTCTGGCGAAACCGGAAACTTTGCCGGACTGCCAAGGCCTCTCCCTTTGGGAGAGGTGGCAATGCGTAAGCATTGACGGAGAGGGCGAGCGCGCTTTTGTTTTATTCCTCCGGTTGGTTCATCTGCATTTCCAGCCACTGCTGGCGGCTGATGAGCACGGCGCGGGGCTTTGCGCCCTCGTAGGGGCCGATGATGCTCTTTTGCTCCATCTCGTCCATGATGCGGGCGGCGCGGGCGTAGCCCAGCTTGCAGCGGCGCTGCAACAGGCTGGTGGACGCCTGACCGGCGTCGATGACCACATCCACGGCCTGCTTGAACATGGGGTCGGAGCCTGCATCCTCCTCGGCGTCGGCACCGCCGCCGCCCTTTTTGCCGTCCTGAATGGCGTGCTTTTCCATGGCCTCGATCATGGCTTCGTCGTACTGCACGGTGGCGCTGGATTTGATAAAGTCCAGCACACGGCTGATCTCTTCATCCCGCACAAAGGTGCCCTGGATACGGGTGGGCTTGGGTGCGCCCACGGGCATAAAGAGCATATCGCCCTGACCCAGCAGCTTTTCTGCACCGGCACCGTCCAGAATGGTGCGGCTGTCCACCTGACTGGACACCGCAAAGGCGATGCGGCTGGGGATGTTGGCCTTGATCAGGCCGGTGATCACGTCCACGCTGGGGCGCTGGGTGGCAACGATCAGGTGCATACCGGCGGCACGGGCTTTCTGGGCGATGCGGCAGATGGAATCTTCCACATCCTTGCCCACCACCATCATCAGATCGGCCAGCTCGTCGATGATAATGGCGATGTAGGGCATCTTTTCCAGCTCCGGCTGCTCGGCAGCCAGCTTGTTGAAGGACTTGATGTCGCGCACGTTGTTCTCTGCAAACAGGCGGTAGCGGCGCTCCATCTCCTGCACCGCGCTGCCCAGTGCACCGGCGGCCTTGCGGGGCTCGGTGACAACGGGCATCAGCAGGTGGGGGATGCCGTTATACTCGGCCAGCTCCACCACCTTGGGGTCGATGAGCAGCAGCTTCACGTCCTCCGGGCTGGAGCGGAACAGCAGGCTCATGATGATGCTGTTCACGCACACGGATTTACCGCTGCCGGTGCTGCCCGCGATGAGCAGGTGGGGCATCTTGCACAGGTCGGTCACCTGCGCCACACCGGCAATGTCCTTGCCAAGAGCGATGCCCAGCGGCGAGGTCATGCGCAGAAAACTCTGGCTCTCAAAGATGCTGCGGATGGAAACGGCGGTCTTTTTGTGGTTGGGCACCTCGATGCCCACGGCGGGCTTGCCGGGGATGGGGGCTTCCATACGCACATCTGCCACCGCGAGGTTCAGGGCGATATCATCTGCCAGCGAGGTGATGCGGCTGATCTTCACGCCCGCCATGGGCTGCAGCTCGTACCGGGTAACAGAAGGTCCGCGGGAGATATCCAGCACTCGGGTGCGTACGCCGAAGCTTTCCAGCGTGTCCACCAGCTTCTGGGCGTTGGCTTTCAGCTCCTCCTGTGCGCCGGGGTCGCTTTCCTCCTGCGTTTTTTCAAACAGCTCGATGGGTGGGTACTGGTACTCGTAGCTGTCCACCGGCTCGGTCTCCTCGGCAGGGGCGGTGGCGGCTGCCTGCTCGGAGACGGCGGGCTTTTCCATGGCCGCTGCCACCAGCGAGTTGATGTCCTTTTCCTCCACCGGTTCGGCGGTGATACTGATCCAGCCGTCCTCGTCCGGCGCAGAGCGGAACGCCACAGCGTTCTCGGCGCTCACCCGGGGCACAGCGGGCTGGATGGGCGCAGCTTCCGGCTGCGGCGGCATCTGCGGCTGCACTACCGGCGCTGCCGGCTGGACGATGGGGGTATCAAAAGCGGGGGCAGGGGAAGGCTCTTCCGGCTGCGGGGCGTCCTTGGCAAAGAAATCTGCCGCAGCGGTGACCACCGGATCTGCCACGATGGGCGGCGGCGTGGGCTTGGGTGCAGGGCGCAGCGGGTCCTGCCCGAAGGTGCCGCCCGGCCCGACGATCAGCGGCTCAATGGGCTCGCTGCCGCCCTCGGAAAGGGCGGTGTGGTCGGGGCCAAGGTCTACGTCAAAGGCGGCGCGGGGATGGGCAACGCTGACCCGTACCGGGGTGATGGGCGGTGCAGCGGGCTCCGGCTGGGCAGGGGCGGCGGGCGCAGATTCGGCGTCCGCAGCGTCTGCTTCCATCTCCTGCGTTACCTTATGTCCCCAGCGCAGCACGCCGGACATCCAGTCCGGCACCCCCAGATGCAGCCCGGCAGGCTCGTCCTCCTCGTCCAGCGGCTCGTCCTCGGTTTCGTCGTATTCCTCGTCGATCTCCCGCTCTGCCTGCCGGATGGCGGCACGCTCGGCGCGGCGGGCGGCGCTTTGCTCTGCAAAGGCGGCACCGCGGGCGTGGATGCCGCCGGTGACAGCGCACAGCCAGACCCAGACCTCGGCGGGGGTGATATCGAAAATGTACAGGCTGCCGCACAGCAAGAGCACGATCATGATGAGGTTTGCCGCCGGGCGACCGCACAGCAAAAGCAGCACGCCGCCCAGCACAAAGCCTATTGCGCCGCCGGACAGCCATGCGTTGACGCCGTTGGCGTAGCAGGCAGAAAGCATTTGCAGCGCCGACAGTCCCTGCGGCTGGATATCGGAAAACACGATGACTGTGCCGCAGACAAAGATAAGCCCCAGCACCAGCTTGAGGATGCGGGACAGCAGCTCCTCGCCCCGGGTGTACAAAACGGCCAGACAGCACACGGCCGCACCCAGCACAAAGCTGCCGCAGCCGAACAGCCCGAACAGCACATCATGGAGCACCCGCCATACGGAATCGCCCTGCACAAAGGCCAGCACCATCAGCAGCAGGCCGCCAAACAGGGTGCCAAGCCCTGCCGGGAGCCGCTGTTCTGCCTTTTTACGGCGGGCAGCAGTACGCCGTTTCGTTGATTTTCGTTTTTTCGTTGCCATTCTACTCTGTTCCCCAACTTCCCATAGACACAATATTTGATTCTACTATTGTACCACGCAAGGGCAAAAATGGCAAACCATAATGTTGTTTTTGTTGAGGAAATAAAACTCCCCCAGTCTGCTCCCGCTGGTCGCAGCCAGCCCCCTCTGGGATGGGGCCTTTGGCATGACGGTAAAGTTTCCGGCTAAAGTGCAAAGTTGGCGGCTGCGCCAGAGGCTCCCTCTCCGAGGGAGCTGGCAAAACCGTCAGGTTTTGACTGAGGGAGT
>OBIA01000222.1_pt1 | contig 42545 bp, 47 predicted proteins | sample 1519911 | NCBI WGS metagenome assembly OBIA01 (sample SAMN04209236, study PRJEB22552) | human gut metagenome | biome: gut; material: feces | host: Homo sapiens | place: USA: Oklahoma | reverse complement strand
AAGCCCCACTGGGGCTTTCATTGCTCCGCTGCGCTGCGCAAACGCGAACTTTTGAGAACACGTCACTTTCAGCAGCTTGCAAGAAAACACAAGGGAAACTTTGGCAAAAAGAGAGAGGGCCGGACGGTGCCGACCCTCTTGACAGAATTATGAGATGCTCAAAAGTTTCTGCTGCTTTTATTGCGGTTTTCAAAAATAGCGCCGAACAGAACGGCATATTTACGATATGCAGTTTGCGGATACTACTGCGGTGGGAAAATAGAATCAGGCAAAAGGATAAAGTGTCGGCAGGAAAAATACGGACACGACAATGAGGATGAGCGCCAGCGGGGTACCACACTTGAGATAATCCTTCAAGGTGTATCCGCCCGGCTCGATGATCATGATCTGGCAGGGAGCTGCCATGGGGGTCATGATGGACACACAGCTGGCTGTGATCACGCCGACCACGGCAGCACGGGGGTCTACGCCCATGCGGATACAGGCGGAAGTGACCAGTGGAATGAAGATGGTCAGGGTAGCCAGATTGGACATGACCTGTGTCAGAATGAAGGGAACAAGGAAGAACACCAGCATAATGATGTATGGATTGGTGGTATCGCCCAGCAGGCGGATCATCCAGTCTGCCACCACATCGCCTGCACCGGTGGTCTGGATGGCGTCCGACAGAGCCAGCACACCGGCAAACAGGAAAATGGTCGGTTGGTGGATGGAGTTGAGAGCTTCCTTCTCGGTCAGCACACCCGTCAGCACCAGAGCGGCAGCGCCGATGCAGGAAGTGAGATACATCTTGACACCAATGACATTTTCCAGCAGCATCATTGCAATGGAGACCAGAACGATCAGGACAGCCAGTTTGCGCTTGAAGGGGCTGAGTTTTTCGCTCTCAGAAGCCGTATGTGCTGCATCTGAAAACTGCTCGTTGGGAATATCCGGCATCAGCTTATAGCCAACAAAGGTCATGTACAGGATGGCAATGGTCAGCATCGGGATGCGCGCAATGGTGAAATCCCAGATGTGCAGCGGTGTCGGTGCGCCGGCCTGCATCATGACATCGTTCCATGCCATGTTGGAAGCACCCTGACCGAGAAAGGTCATCTGGGTGGCAATGTTGGCACAGGCCATAGAAGGATACAGCAGCTTGCTGCGGCTCACGCCGATGTCGTTCGCAATGCCTATCAGCAGAGGGATCATGATAGCGGCAGTTGCGGTGGCACTGGTGATGGCGCCCAGAAACGCACCTGCCACGCAGGAAAGAAAAATCAGCATCCGCATATTGTCCTTGTAGCGGATGACCAGACTCTGGGCTTTGTCAATCAGGGGCGTTTTGGTCAGCCCTGCACCGATGACGAACATGGCTACGAACATGACCACGTTCGTGTTGATGAAGCCGCCAAAGGCCTCGGCAGGGGTCTTGATGCCGGTGAGGATCAGCGCCAGAATGATGCCGGTAGAAATGACCGAGAACGGGACTTTACCGGATACAAAGGCGATGATCGTTACAAGCAGGATGACCAGTGTGATCTCCAATGGGCTCATTTGGGTTGTCCTCCTGTGGATTACTTCCACCTTGCAGATGCAAAGCAGTGGCAAAGGTGTGTAGAACAAAAAGAACGGTCAAGATCTTCTTTGTCTGCATTTTTTCCGTGCACATATTTGACCGCAAATAGCAACACCTAGGATGCTGATATGGCAGACAGCATCCGGGGTGTTTTGCGGAGAAGCAGGATAAACAGGGTAATGAAGATAGGAGTAAATGATAAGAAGTCTGTTGGATCTGTGAAAGCAAATATGGTTGTTAGAATTAACGTGATAGTGAGTTCATTTTAGGAGAAGAAGCTTTTGATGGATGGTTGCTCTCCGCAGGGTATAGGCAACGCTGGCTTCACAGTTGGATCTTATTTGATGAAGCCAACGTGCTTGCAAATTTCCTCGACGGCCTTATCCTTGCGCTGATTGAAGATGACCTTGTTCTCTTCGAACAGGTTGCGACCCTCAGCGTCGATGGAAACGATCAGGGGGCCAAACTCGTTAACATGGCAGTGCCACAGAGTTTCCGGCATACCGAGGTCACGCCACTGGGCCTCGACGATCTCCTCCACCTCGGTGGCAGCCACAACGGCGTTACCGGCAGGGAAAACACAGTGGATGGCACCGAACTCCTTGCAGGCGCGCTCGGTGTTGGGGCCCATGCCGCCCTTGCCCACGATGACGCGGACACCGGACTTCTGCACGAACTCATACTCGAACTTCTCCATACGCATGGAGGTGGTGGGGCCCACAGACACCATCTCGAACTTGTCGTCCTCCAGAGGGCGAATGATGGGGCCGGCGTGGAAGATGGCAGCGTCCTTGACGTCCACAGGCAGCGGGCGGCCCTCTTCCACGAGGCGGCGGTGCGCCACGTCACGGCAGGTGGTCAGGTCGCCGTTCAGGTAAACGACATCACCGATATGGATGTCCTTCAGGTCTTCTGCGGAGACCGGAGTCGTGAGAATTTTCTTTCCGTCTTTAATGGTCAGCATTACAAAGTCACCCCCGAATGAGTATCAATGGTGTAGTTCAGGTCTTTATCAAAAATGATGTGGCCGCGGCGATGGCTCCAGCAGCCCACATTGACGGCAACGCCAATGGCAGAAGGATGGCGGGCAGTGTTCTCGATGTGCACACCCATGACGGAGTACTTGCCGCCCATGCCCTGAGGGCCAAGGCCGATGGAGTTGATGCCGTCCTCCAGCAGCTTCTCCATATAGGCTGCGCGCTCGTTCTCGTTGTGGCTGCCCAGAGGACGCATCAGAGCCTTCTTGGACAGCAGAGCGGCGGTCTCAACAGAGGTGGCAACGCCCACGCCCACCAGCAGCGGAGGGCAGGCATTGATGCCGTAGCTGGTCATGACATCCATGACGAACTTAGTCACACCTTCGTAACCTGCACCGGGCATCAGAACCATGGCCTTGCCCGGCAGGGTGCAGCCGCCGCCTGCCATATAAGCGTAGATCTCACACTTGTCGCTGTTCGGGATGATATCCCACCACACGGTGGGAGTGCCCTTGCCCACGTTCAAACCGGTGTTGAACTCATCGAAGGTCTCAACACTGTTGTGGCGCAGAGGTGCTTCAAAGGTAGACTTGACCACAGCCTCCTTCAGCAGACCCTCCACCTCGCCGATGAGGGGGAAGTCCACGCCGCACTTTACCCAGAACTGCAGCACACCGGTGTCTTGGCAGCTGGGGCGGTTCAGCTCCTTGGCCAGCTTCTGGTTGCGCTTCATGGTCTCGTAGATGACCTTGGACAAAGGAGCATCCTCCTGTGCGCCCAGCTCATCCAGCTTTTTGATGATGTCGTCCGGCAGCACCTTGGCGATATGGCTCACAAAGTTGGCCATATAGGTCGTCATCTGCTGCACCTGTTCTTGCTTGTTCATTCCAATGCCTCCTTAGCTTTGGTACATTTTGCGCGTTGGTTCACTCATATTCAACGTTCCTGTCCGCTTTACTGCGGGAAGAACGGAAATGCGATGGGAAGGATCACCATGCTGACAACCGTTGCGATGAGGATGAGGGGCAGGCCAGCCTTGGCATAATCCTTGAAGGTGTACCCGCCGGCAGAAACCACCATGGTGTTGGCGGGCATACCGATGGGCGTTGCGTAAGCGCAGGAGCCGCCGATGACACAAGCCATCAGGACTGCGCGGGGGTCGGCACCCATGCCCTGTGCGATGCTCAGGCAGATGGGAACCATCAGAGCGGTGGTTGCGGTGTTGGACATGAAGTTGGTCATGACGCAGCAGAGCAGAAAGACCACCAGAGTCAGGACGTAGGGAGAGGGATTCTCGCCCAGAGCACCAATGACAATGTTTGCGATCTCTGCGCCTGCCCCGGTCTTATCCAGTGCAGAGGCCAGAGACAGCGTACCACCGAAGAGGAAGATGGTCTTGAGGTCGATGGACTTCAGGGCATCTTTCTCGGAGATGACACCGGTGAGGATCAGAGCCAGCGCACCGATACAGCCGATGATGTTGAGCTTGATGCCGATCTGCTTTTCAAAGATCATGCCCAGCAGGGTGAGCACGAGGATGACAAGGGAGAGCACCTGTTTCCACTTGGGAACATTGCTGAAGTCCTGCTCTCCGCCGAAGGAGTCATCATCGGAGACGGGGTGGTTGGGCAGCAGCTTCATGCCAAGGGTGGCGTAGAAGAGGATGCCGGCGGCGAGGATGGGCAGGCCCACGATGGCGTACTCGAAGAAGCCGAAGGACATCCCGATCTCACCCAGAGCGCTCTGGGCGATGAGGTTGCCCGGTGCGCCGATGAGGGAAAGGTTGCCGCCCATGGCCGCTGCAAACACCAGCGGCATCAGCAGCTTGGAGCGGGCATAGCCGGACTTTGCCGCAATGCCGATGACCACGGGGATCAGGACGGCGGCGGTGCCGGTGTTGGAGAGCACGCCGCTCATCAGGCCAACGATGAACATGATGGCCACGATGAGGCTGCGCTCGGATTTGGCAAAGTGGGTAACAATGCCGCCGATCTTGTTGGCCATGCCTGTTTCAAACAGTGCACCGCCGACAATGAACATGGCGACGAACAGGATGACGTTGCTGTCGATGAAGCCCGCAAAAGCGGTCTTGACATCCAGCACGCCGGTAACGACCAGACCGATACAGACAATCATGGACGTTACGCCGAGGGGGATCTTCTCAAACACGAACATGACGACTGCGAAGAGAAGAAAAAGTAGGGTGATAGTTGCTGCTGACATACCGGGGGTCCTCCTTTAGTGAAATATAATGTATCCATTTCATCAGAGCAAAACAGCCCTGACTTTCGGAACGCCCCAGCTGCACCTCGTTGTGCAGAGTCTTTGCCGCCGTGCTGTGCCCTCACAGCCCTTTTTCGTTCTGGAAGGATCTGCCCGGAACCTTAGAATTCCGGGAATCTCGGCAGCGTCTTTTTTAATTTTTTGTATTTAATCTTTGATAATGTATCCACTTGACGACACGAGAATACACCCGAAACAGAGATTTGTCAATCCCTTTTTTCGAGTTTTGTCGCATTGCACGGATTATGTACCAATTTTTGTGCACGCCAGACAAACAGTAGGATACAAGAAAATCTCCCTCCGCCGCCTTCTGCAAAAAACGTGCGATCTCCAAAGCAGATGGAGATCGCACGTTTTTTCCTTCTTTTATTCCAGCCGCTTTTTGAAATACCCCTCGGCACAGTAAATGGCACCACAGGGATTATGCGCCAGAACGCGATCCTTGGCCACCAGCGTTGTGACCATGGCATCCGAATACTTATAAAACATCGAGTCGTGTCCCACACAAAGTCCGACCTCAATGTTGAAATCGGTGTGCTGTTCGTTCAGAAGCTTTGCCTGTGCGATGGGGTTGCACATGGCCTCAAATTCGCCGGGGTGGATCTTGACCTCTTCCGGGATGCCCACTTCTTCTTTGGAGATGCCACCGGTCTTGCAGATGACCGACACCACCTCAAACCCCTGCGCACGGAGCAGGTCGGCCACGATGCGGGCTTCCTTCCGCAGACCTTTGCAGAATGCAAGACCCAGCTTGTGGTAGCCCATCCGCTTGCAGAACTCCACCGTCTCCTTCAGGCGGGGCCATTGACAGTAGCCAAGCCCCTCAATGGCCGAACAGTTGACGTAGAAATCGTGATTCTCGGGCAGATCGTAGCCGGCGCGGGCGGCCTCCATCACCGAAGCATTCCGCATAGGGCAGTTTTTGGGCATCTTTTCCGGCTCATTGTTGGCGCAGGCCAGAACCGTACAGTTCGCACAGGTATACATTGTCTTGTCCTCCCTGATCTTATAAATAATAGGTCAGCGCATCGTCCATGCTACGCAGGATGTGCTTTTCCATTTCAGCCCGTGCAGCCATCGCATCCCGTGCTTCCAGCGCCGCATAGATCTTTTTATGTTCGCTCTGGGAGTTGAGGGCATAGTCCAACTCGCTCATTTCCACACCAATGGACAGGCCGTTCCACAGCTCCGAGAGAAGATTGCGCATTTTTTCATTGCCGGAAGCTTCCCAGATCTCAAAATGGAAGGACTGGTTGTAGTCAGTATAATTTCCGGCCTGCTGATGAGAAAGAGCTTCCTCTGCAGTATCCACGCAGTTTTTGATCTTGGACAGGTCGGCATTGTTCTGGCAGCAGAGCATACAGGCGGTGCCTTCCAGCGCAGCGCGCAGCTGGTAGTGTTCCCGGATGGTCCTTTCCGTTACGCCCAGCACAATGGCGCACCTGTTCTGCTTGACTTCCAGCAGACCGTCACGGGCAAGGATCTGAAAGGCCTCCCGCACCGGCGTGACCGACACGCCGAGTTCCTGTGCGGTGTTTTCCAGCGTGAGTTCTGCGCCCTCCGGGATGCTTTTTGAGATAATGGCTTTCCGCAAAGCGGAAGCTACCCGCTCGCGGGCAGGCAGCAGCTTAATGGGTTTCAGTCCCAGCATATTGACTCCTTATCGTTAAAATCAGATGCAGCAGTTCTTCTTCATAGGCGTTCCATGCATCCGGCACATCAGGGGAGCCCTGACGGTCCAGCATCAGCAGGCGGGCAAGCCGGTCGTTCACCGGCGTAGGACGTGCGCTCACGGCAAAGGCAATGTAGGTCTCCTGGATGCTCTCCAGCAGCTTGCGATGCAGCGGATATGGCAGGACGGTCCGCAGGGTACGGTGCTGCAGCATCTCGCCGCCTGCCAACATCGCATCCTGCGGCAGCGCACGCATAGCCTGCCGTTCCAACTGAGCCCCCAATGCCAGAATTTGGCGCAGTGTCTCTTCGGTCAAATCTGCCGCTTTTATCCGATTGTTGGGCAGGCGGATGATAAGACCCTGATATTCAAGGATCATCAAGGCCTCCCGCACCGGCATCCGAGAGACACCGAGACTCTCTGCCAGTTCGTTCTGGGTCATTTCAGTGCCCGCCGGGATCTGCCCAGATAAAATGGCCTGCTGCAGGGCTTCCACCACACCGCCGTTTTTCTTCTGGATGCCGATATATTCCATAGAGTCCTCCGTGCAAATGTCTTTTTTATATTGTATCCAATTTTACAATAAAAAGCAAGCCTTCCTTTATGACAAACAAAAATACCCGGCAGATTCTTTATGAAAAATCTGCCGGATATAGACCGGATGCCCTTGGGGCGTTCCATTCTGAAAAATTGCAGGGCAAATGCAAGCTGTGTTAACTGTTATGTAACCTTGTCAATCAATCTTCCATTCTTCCATGGTCGCAGCCAAGTGACAGGTAGTGCTCAATCTCCCCACCCAGCACCATCTGCGCATACTCCAGCGGCTTATGGTAGAGCAGCCAGTCCAGCTCTGCCCGTTGCGCAGGGGTGTAGCCATATTCGTCCTCTATGGCGATGCAGTCGATGGCAAGGGTAGTGCCATCCTCGAACCTGGCTTCCACCCGGTTGGTGTCCATGTTGTAGAGGCAGGAAAGCAGTTTGTTCATAAGAAAGCCTCCATGCTTTTCACATTTACTTCTTCTGCGGTGGAAAGTTCCGGCTGTCCGTTTGCAGATCTATAAATCCACTTTCTGATGCAGCCCTTTACAGGTCTACACTCATCCACCACACGCTCCAATTTTACGCTAGATGCGAACAACGCTCTTTTTGCTCTGCACAAAATCATACATCGTTTGGCGTAAAATTGGCGTATGGCGTAGTTTTTGCTGGAAATTCACCAAAAGAAAAAGCCTGAAACTTCTCGGTACATCAAGAAGTTTCAGGCTTTGTCATCTTAAAATTGGAAATTTACTGTTCAATCGGCTTCATCGTGGGGACAGGTCAAGGAAGGCTCACAAATGGCTTTATTTTCCTTTATAAGCCTATCCATGCAGCTTCCTTTTTCCTGCTCCCGTACGTCACCCTACGCAACTCTCCACAACTTACCGGCAATTTGGTGTAAAAGTGGTGTAGTAGTTGGTGTAGTGGATTTCAGACCGAAATGCCCAGTTTACCGTTCAGATTTGCAAAGGAATGGGCTTTGGCTTCCTTGGTGGCTTCCGCGTAAATCTCCATCGTGGTGCTGATGTCCTTGTGTCCCATGATGTCCTGAATGATCTTCAGGTTGGTCTCATTTTCGCACAGCCGGGTGCAGAATGTGTGCCGGAGATTATGGCAGGAGAAAGGCGGCAGCAGCTGCGGTTCCCGCTTTTCCTTTTCGGCCTTTTCCAGCTCGGCTTCGTTGTAGGCCACACTGATGCGCTTGATGGCGCGGTTGACCGTCTGCGGGTTCTGCGGCTGGCCGAAACGGTTCAGGAATACGAAGTCCGAGATTCCGTCGATCTCGTATTCGCACACCAATTCCAGTTCCTGCTGGTTGGCGTGCTCCTGCTCCAGTGCCTTCCGCACTTCGGGCAAAATCGGAATTGCCCGCTTGCCTGCGGCAGTCTTGGGTGTGGACATGGTGAAATAGCAGCCGCCCACCTCGTGGTCATGGTACACCAGATTGTGCTGGATGGTGATAAACCCACTCTCAAAGTCGATGTCAGCCCAGCACAGGCCAACTGTTTCCGAGATGCGGCATCCGGTACCCAGCATGAAGGTGAACATCGGGAGCCAGTGCTGGAACTTCGGCGTTTTCTTGATGAAATTCAGAAACGCCTGCTGCTGGGGCAGGGTCAGAGCGTGTCGTTTGGGCGTTTCGTACTGGTGGGAGGCTTTAATGGCCGTCAGGACACCATCCGTGGGATTCACACGGATGTACTCATCGTCCACCGCCACCGCAAAGACCTGATGAAGAACATTCTGGATGGTTTCCAGCGTGTTCAACGCCATCTTGCCATTGCGGACGATGCCATTGTAGTAGCTGCGGATATCCGACTTGCGAATGTCCTTGAGCTTCATCATGCCAATCTCATCCCGGACGAACCGATTGTACATATAGACGTAATTGGCGAAGGTATGCTCTTTCAAGCCCACCTTGTTCTTACGCCACAGTTCAAACAGGTCATTCAGGGTCAGGCTGCACTCCGGGATGCGGATGCCTTCTGCCAAGTCGTGCTGGATCTTCTCTTCCTTTTCGCGCAGCCCCTCCAAGGTTGCATCATAGATGGTATGGCGTTTTCCGTTTTTCGCAGTCCAACGGTACATATACAATCCATCGCTTTTACGATAGGATTCGCCACTTTTCAGTACACGGCCTTTATGATCTTTACGTCTTTGCATATAAACTCTCCTTTTCATTCACAGAATGTTGAAAAGGAGCCTTACGCCATGAGTATACCATGACGCAAGACTCCCTGCAACATCAAACGGTCAATTTTTGAGCCGCATCAGATTGAGAATGCCTTGTCCAGATATTCGTCCAGCTTACGGCGTTTGATCAGCCGTTTGGTTCCGTTCCAAAGGACGAACTTGCATTCATCGCTATCGGTCATTGACCGCAGTTTATTGATACCGATTCCAGAGTAAGCCGCCGCTTCCTCCAAGGTCAGATTACTCTTTTGCCAAATCGGAACTTCCTTCACTTGCACCTCCAATTCCTTGTAACCGGGTGCCGGGGCAGAAAGTGCCAGCTTTCTGCCCCGAACTCTCCCGATGAGGTTCAGATTTCCGAGTGCCCCTCCTGTGTGCGGGGTTGTGCCGCTGGTTTGTTTTGCGCCTGTTCTGCCTGCAAGCGGCTCAGCAGTTGCAGAACGGAATCCCGCGCTTTCTCCTTGACCTGCTCCTTGCCCTTCTGCCGGACTTCCGGCTCTAGCAGCTTCTCTTGCAAGCGGATAGCGGTGGTCTGCATGGTCTTGAGGAACTTGTCCAGCACGGCGTCCAAACGGTACGCTGCATACTCTCTCGTAGCCTGCGGAGCCTTGCGTTCCGGGGAGAACGCAGCAGCGAAGCTGCTGGATCTGCCGCCGTTTTGCGCCAGATAATACCCAGTAGGATATGACGCACAGCATCATATCACTGGGGCAAAGAGCTGCGCTCTCTGCACTCTTGCTCCGGGCAAGCTGACAGGCAAAGATTTGCGAATCCCTGCCCGCAGCTCGTCCGGCTTTTTCAGTGGGCCATTTTGACCCACTGATTCCGTTACGGGTAAAATCAAGTGCCGGGTCGCGGCACCTGATTTTCAACAGGCCTTGAGACGGTACGAAAAACGATGTGCTCATTTTGACCACTTGGTTTTCCGTAACAGGTCGATGAATTTCTGTTCCCTCATTTGTGAGGAACTGAGTTTCATTTGGCAGATGCGTTACGCTTAACCAAGTGCTCATTTTGAGCACTTGCAGCATCTGTAACACGTTTTCGATAGTCTTTTTGCCGACAGGCGTTGCTGCAATAGCGGGCATCTGCACGTTTGGGTGTGAATTTTTCACCGCAGCACTGGCAGACTAAATCTTGACGGCGCATTTGGCGGTATTCCCGCTGTCGCCGATTGTTGGCCTGATTGCCGCACCAGTAGCTGTGACAGTATTTCTTGGTGTAGATGGTGGTGTAGAACACCCGACCGCAGTCTCCGCAGATGAGTTTGCGGATAGCGTATCCTCCGGTGGTAAAACCCGTTTCCTCATACGATTCTTTCAAATAATCCTGATTGTTCTGCTCCCATTCTTCGTTTGTCATATACATGGAGATACCCCTCCTTTCACTGGCGTTACAGAAAACAAAGTGGTCAATTTGACCACTTTGTTTTCTGGTAACTGAGGAATCAACGTCCTGCCGTTCTCCCTGCATGGATTTCCTGCCCCCTTCCGGCGACGTTTTCCGGCTCTCCCTTGCGGGGTCATCGCCGTGTATCCCATGCAGACGGTCTTTCGATTTTCAAGGTGCGGTGCTGGATTTGGCAATAAAAAATCGCCACACAACAACCTGAACCTGACCATCCCTTCCGGGATGGCCTTGGTTCGGGTTCGTTATGTAGCGATAAGAAAGTCAAAAACTTGCTCCGGCTCCTTCGGGAGCCGAGCTGGAACTCTAAGTAAATATGTTATATTAAATTGTTGGAATAGGTTACCACAAAAATCGAGACATGTCAACGTGAACTTGTCGGGGCGAGGCCCCTCCATCTTGCTGCGCAAGACCGTTCTGTCGCTTAAAAGCCCCACTGGGGCTTTCATTGCTCCGCTGCGCTGCGCAAACGCGAACTTTTGAAAGCACGCCGCTTTCGGCAGGGTGCAAGAAAAAACAATGAAAACTTTGGCAAAAAGAGAGAGAGCTGGACGACGCCTACCCTCTTGACAAGGCAATAATAGTCAAAAAGTTTCGTACCCATCTTCATCCCGGTTTCGTCCCGGTTTGCAGAATGCCCTTGCAATCCGAAAGGAGCCGTGCTATAATGCCGCTGTAATTGAATCAGAAATCTTCAGGGCAGGGTGCGATTCCCTACCGGTGGTACAGCCCACGAGCCGTAAGGCATGATTCGGTGAAACTCCGAAGCCGACAGTACAGTCTGGATGAAAGAAGATACCAAGCGCAGAGCCCGCACGGTTCTGCGCTTGTGGAGGCTGCTCTGGGATGCGTTTGCATTCTGGAGCTTTCTTTTTTGCACAAGGGTCCCTTGTGTCTTTTCGGCTTGCCCTGAACATTTTTGTTCAGGGCTTTTTCTTTTGGAGGCGACACGATGAACGACAAAGAGTATATGCGTCTGGCTTTGCAGCTTGCAAAAAAGGGTTGCGGATGGACGTCTCCCAACCCGATGGTGGGTGCCGTGGTCGTAAAAGAGGGCAGGATCATCGGACAGGGCTGGCACCAGAGATACGGTCAGGCTCATGCGGAGCGCAATGCGCTGGCATCCTGCACCGAAGATCCGCAGGGAGCGACCCTGTATGTGACATTGGAGCCGTGCTGCCATTACGGAAAGCAGCCGCCCTGCGTGGATGCGATTCTGGACGCGGGCATTCACCGGGTGGTCGTGGGTTCTGCTGACCCGAATCCGCTGGTGGCTGGAAAAGGAATTGCAATCCTGCGCGCACACGGCATAGATGTGACCGAAAATGTTCTGCAAGAGGAATGCGATGCGCTGAACAAGGTGTTCTTCCACTATATCACCACAAAACGCCCCTTCGTTTCCATGAAATACGCCATGACGATGGACGGAAAAATCGCCACATACACAGGCGCTTCCAAATGGATCACCGGGGAAATTGCCCGGAATCATGTTCAACGGCAGCGACACCGATTCCGCGGCATTATGGTGGGAGTCGGAACCATCCTAGCAGATGACCCGCTGCTGACCTGCCGGATAGAGGGTGGCCGTGATCCCGTCCGGATCATCTGTGATACACATTTGCGGACACCGCTGCAATCGCAGGTGGTCATGACCGCCAAACAGGTTCCGACCATTCTTGCGACCTGCTGTGGCGACCCGGAGAAGCAGGCGGCATATCAACAGGCCGGGTGCCGGGTCCTTTGTCTGGAAGCGCATTGCGGTCATGTGAATCTTCTGCAACTGATGGAACAGCTGGGGCAGGAGCAGATCGACAGCATTCTGCTGGAAGGCGGCGGAACCTTGAACTGGTCTGCACTGGAAAGCGGCATCGTGCAGCAGGTACAGGCTTACATTGCCCCGAAGCTGTTCGGAGGAAGGGATGCCAAAGCACCCATTGAGGGTGCAGGTGTCCCGCTTCCGGATGCTGCATTCCGCCTGAAGAACAGCCGATTGGAACAGCTTGGCAAAGATTTCCTGATCGAAAGTGAGGTAGAGTACCCGTGTTTACCGGAATCGTGGAAGAAGTCGGAACAATAAAATCCATCAATCGGGGACAGCATTCCGCCGTACTGACTGTTCGTGCAAAAACGGTTCTGGAAGGAACCAGGATCGGCGACAGCATCGCCGTCAACGGCATCTGTCTGACCGTCAGGCAGCTCTTCCCGGATAGCTTTGCTGCGGATGTCATGCACGAAACCTTGAACCGCTCTGCACTTGCACAGCTCACCATTGGAAGTGCTGTCAATCTGGAACGTGCCATGCCGGCCAACGGACGTTTTGGCGGACACATCGTAGCAGGCCATGTGGATGGCGTCGGACGCATTGCTAATATCCGAAAAGACGATACGGCTATCTGGTACACCATTCATGCAGATTCTGCGATCCTTCGCTATGTCGTTGAAAAAGGCTCTATCACAATAGACGGTATCAGCCTGACCGTGGCTGCGGTGGAACCTACGGGCTTTTCCGTGTCCACGATACCGCACACCGTCCGTCAGACGAACCTGAACCAACGGCACAAAGGGGATTTTGTCAATTTGGAAACCGATGTTGTTGGAAAATATATCGAGAGGCTGCTTCCATCAGAAACACCGAAGCAAAACACGCTCACAAAAGAAATGCTGCTGCGCTGCGGCTTTTAAGGAGAGTTTACGATGAACTTCAATACCATTCCCGAAGCTTTGCAAGACCTGAAGCAAGGAAAAATCATTCTGGTAACGGATGACCCCGACCGTGAAAACGAGGGGGACTTCATCTGTGCTGCCGAATTTGCCACCACCGAAAACATCAACTTTATGGCGACCCACGGCAAAGGTCTGATCTGTATGCCGATGTCCGAGGCTTTCGTCCAGAAGCTGCAATTCCCGCAGATGGTGCAGCATAACACCGACAACCATGAAACGGCATTTACGGTGTCCATCGACCACGTTTCTACTTCTACGGGCATTTCTGCCGCAGAGCGTTCCATTACGGCGATGGCTTGTGTGGACGATCACGCAAAAGCAGAAGATTTCCGCAGACCGGGCCATATGTTCCCCCTTCTGGCAAAAAAGAACGGTGTGTTGGAGCGCAACGGTCACACGGAAGCAACCGTTGACCTGTGCCGTCTGGCAGGGCTGAAAGAATGCGGCCTGTGCTGCGAGATCATGCGGGAGGATGGCACGATGATGCGCACCGCTGAACTGGCAAAGCTGGCAGAGCGTTTCCAGATCAAATTCATCACCATCCGTGATTTACAGGAGTACCGCAAGTGTCACGATAAACTGGTCGATCAGGTGACAGCAGTGAACCTGCCCACCAAGTATGGCACCTTCAGAGCTTATGGTTTTGTGAGCCGCCTGAACGGAGAGCATCACATTGCACTGGTAAAAGGTAACATTGGCGATGGAAAGGATATTCTGTGCCGCGTCCACTCGGAATGCCTGACAGGAGATACATTTGGCTCTTTGCGTTGCGACTGCGGCCAACAGCTGGCCGCTGCCATGACGCAGATCGAAAAAGAAGACCGGGGTATCCTGCTCTATATGCGGCAGGAAGGCCGGGGCATCGGTCTGATCAACAAGCTGCGTGCCTATGAACTTCAGGAGCAGGGCATGGATACGCTGGAAGCCAATCTCGCTCTGGGGTTCCATGGAGATGAACGGGAGTATTATCTCGGCGCACAGATTCTCCGGGAACTTGGCGTAAAAAGCCTGCGCCTGCTTACCAATAACCCGGACAAAGTATATCAGCTCTCCGAGTTTGGGATGGAGATCTCCGAGCGCGTACCCATTCAGATGACGGCGACCCCGTATGACCTGTTTTACCTGAAAACGAAGCAGGCACGGATGGGGCATCTTCTGGAATATTAACAACGAAAGAGGTATTTAAAAATGAAAACATTTGAAGGTAAGCTGGTTTCTCAGAACATCAAGGTCGGTATCGTAGCTGCCCGCTTCAACGAATTTATCACGTCCAAACTTCTGAGCGGAGCAATGGATGGTCTGCTCCGGCACGATGTGCAGGACGCTGATATTCATGTTGCATGGGTTCCGGGTGCTTTTGAGATCCCACTGGTTGCCTCTAAAATGGCAAAAAGCGGAAAGTATGATGCTGTGATCTGCCTTGGTGCCGTGATTCGCGGTTCTACCAGCCATTACGACTATGTGTGCAATGAGGTTTCCAAAGGCATTGCCACGGTCTCGCTGGAAAGCGGGGTTCCCGTCCTCTTTGGTGTTCTGACCACCGAAAACATCGAACAGGCCATCGAGCGGGCAGGCACCAAAGCAGGTAATAAAGGCTATGACTGTGCAGTCAGTGCCATCGAGATGGTAAACCTGCTCCGGGAAATGGATACCGCCGCAGAGTAAAATACACGCAGGAGTTTGCCATGATCGTTATAAAGACCCGACAGCCTGACCCGGAATTAGAGCAGAAGATCCGGATGCTTCTGGAACGAGAGCACATCGAGGCAGAGCAAATATCCATTGATTCATGGGAGAAGTTGGTTCTTCCGGGGCTTACACTGGACGGAATGACCCACGAAGTGTCGTGCAACGGCAGAAAAGTCTCCCTTACACGACTGGAGTTCGATTTGCTGCTGATGCTTGCCTCCCACGAAGGACAAATCTTCTCAAAAGAAGAGCTTTTCCGTGCTGTGTGGGGACAAAACTGTGACGACACCTTAAAGGTCGTGGCAAATACCGTTTCCAATCTGCGAAAGAAGCTGGCCGGCTGCGGTAGCTTTATCCGCACTACCCACGGCGGCTATGCTTTTGTAAGCCAAAAGGAGAACGACCCGGCATGACCAGGATCTTATTTATTTGTCTCGGAAATATCTGCCGAAGCCCGATGGCGGAGTATGTGATGAAAGACCTTACGTCCAAGGCAGGACTATCCGAGCAATTTGAAACCGCATCAGCCGCCACCAGTGCATGGGAAATCGGAAATCCGGTCTATCCTCCTGCACGGCAGAAGCTGGCAGAACATGGCATCGACTGCAACGGCAAGACCGCCCGGCAGATGACCCGGCTGGATTATGCACGGTATGATCATCTGATTGGCATGGACGAAAGTAATCTGTGCGACATCCTGCGGCTTGTCGGCGGAGACTCACAGCATAAAGTCTCGCTGCTGATGGCGCATACAGATCATCCCCGTGAAGTGGCAGACCCATGGTTCACGGGAGATTTTGAAGCCACCTGGCAGGATATACTGGAAGGATGCACGGCATTGCTTGAGGAACTGCGCTAAATTGGCGTAAATTTTGGCGTATGCCAAATCAGGAGTGTTTGACACTTGCCAACGACAAATTGATTTAACCACAGGAGAAGTTCCCTGTCAGCATAAAATCTCTATACGAAACAAAAAGCGGCAGCTACGTTGTTTTTCGCAACATAGCTGCCGTATCTTCGTTTTGGGAGTTCGGTGTACCTACTACACCAATCCGCCTATTCGATTCTTACACCACACCGCTTTGTAAGGCTCCTTTTCGGGAAAACGTCCCAAAATTGGTGTAGTTGTGGTGTAGTACCGCAGATTCCGTTTGAAATTCGCTTAAAATTTCATCGTATCTGCGTTTTAATTTTGCATTTTACTGCTCAATCGGCTTCATCGTGGGGAACAGCAGCACATCACGGATAGATGCACTATCGGTGAGCAGCATCACCAGACGATCCACGCCGAAGCCCAGACCGCCCGTGGGGGGCAGACCGTACTCCAGTGCGTTGACGTAGTCGTAGTCCACCTGTGCCTTGCACTCGGGCTCCAGCGCCTTGCGCTCGGCCACCTGACGCTCAAAGCGGCCCTTCTGGTCGATAGGATCGTTCAGCTCGCTGAAGGCGTTGCCGTACTCGGTGCAGTCGATGAAATACTCGAAGCGCTCGGTGAAGGCGGGATCATCCGGCTTGCGCTTGGCCAGCGGGCTGATCTCCACGGGGTAATCGTAGATGAAGGTGGGCTGGATCAGCTTGTCCTCCACAAAGGCGTCGAAGAATTCGGCCAGAATGGCACCCTTGGTGGGCACCTCGGGCAGCTCCACGTTGTGTGCCTTGGCGGCGGCGATGGCATCTGCATCGGTCTGCCAGTCGTTGAAGTCTACGCCGGAATACTTCTTCACAGCCTCCACCATGGTCAGGCGCTCCCAGTGGCTCATGTCGATCTGCTTGCCCTGATACGGGATGACCATACTGCCGCAGATCTTGAGGGCAAGGCGCTTGTACAGCTCCTCCACCAGATCCATCATGCCATGGAAATCGGTAAAGGCCTGATACAGCTCAATGGAGGTAAACTCCGGGTTATGCTTGGGGTCCATGCCCTCGTTGCGGAAGATGCGGCCTACCTCGTACACACGATCCATACCGCCCACGATCAGGCGCTTGAGGTACAGCTCGGTCTCGATGCGCAGCACCATGTCCATGTTCAGGCTGTTGTGGTGGGTGTAGAAGGGGCGGGCAGAAGCGCCGATCTCAAACGGGGTCAGGATGGGGGTATCCACCTCCAAGAAGCCCTTCTCGTCCAGATAAGCGCGGATCTCCTTCAGGATCTGGCTGCGCTTGATGAAGGTGTCCTTCACCTCCGGGTTTGCGATCAGGTCCACATAGCGCTGACGATAACGCATCTCGGTATCGGTCAGGCCGTGGAACTTCTCGGGCAGGGGGCGCAGGCTCTTTGCCAGCAGGGTCAGCTCAGTGGCGCGCACGCTCAGCTCGCCGGTCTTGGTGCGGAACACCTCGCCCTTCACGCCGATAATGTCGCCCACGTCCAGCTTTTTAAAGGCGGCGTAGGCATCGTCACCCAGCTCGTCGCGGCGGACGTAAAGCTGGATATCGCCCTTGTCGTCGCGCAGGTGGGCAAAGCTTGCCTTGCCCATGACGCGCTTGGACATCATACGGCCTGCCAGTGCCACCAGCTTGCCGCTGTCGGTCTCGTTGGGCAGCTCCTTAAATTCTTCCTTCAGGTCGGCAGAATAAGCGTCCTGCGGGAACTTGGTCAGGGTAAAGGGGTCGTTGCCGGCGGCCTGCAGGTCGGCCAGCTTCTGGCGGCGCACCTGTACCTGCTCGCTCTCGGACAGACCCGCAGCGGGGTTTCTCTTTTGCTCTTCCATGGTTACTCCTACTTAGTTTGCAGAATGGGTGATGGCCAGCACAGTGTACTCCACGGTCTGGCCGGTGGGCAGCAGCACTTCGACCTTTTCGCCCACAGCCTTGCCCATCAGGGCGTGGCCCACGGGGCTCTCATCGCTGATCTTGCCGTTGAAGGCGTCAGCTTCGGTGCGGCCCACGATATCGTATTCCTCGGCCTCGTCCTCGCCGGTCTCGCGGATGGTGACGTGGGTACCAACGGAGACGTTATCCACGCTCAGCTCGCTCTCGTCGATTATAACTGCGTTCTTGATGGTCTGCTCCAGTTCGGTGATGCGGTTTTCCACCAGACCCTGCGTATTCTTGGCTTCATCGTACTCGCTGTTCTCAGACAGGTCGCCGTGGCTGCGGGCTTCTTTGATCTCTTCAGCCAGCTCCTTGCGGCGGACGGTTTTGAGGTATTCCAGCTCCTCCTGCATTGCCTTCAGACCGGCAGCGGACATCTTGATCTCTTGTGCCATTTGAGAATCTCTCCTTGTTATTAGCTGTATTTCTTTCGCGCAGCCACAAAGCCGCACAGGAATGCCATTTTGACTACACTATTATAATAGCAAGCCGGTGCCTTGTCAACAAAAAAGGCGGCAGTATGGAGGAAAAAGCGGCGCTTGCCGCGTGGCTTTTCCATGCTGTCCCGGAAATCGTGCTCTCTCCCCTGCTTACATGAAAATGCGATCCCGGAAAGTCCGCAGACCTTCCGGGATCGCTCTGACATCTTTTTGCTCAGACCAGCTTCGGCACCGCTGCGGTCAGCAGCTCTGCCAGCCGGGCGTGACCCTTGCAAGTCAGGTGCATGAAGTCCACCTCGTTGAACTCGCACTCGGCGGCGTCCATAAAGTGCACGCCCTGCCGCTCGGCCACGATGCGCAGCTGCTCGGCAACGCCGCGGGATTTCTCCACGCAGCCTGCACCCATCACGGCATCGTGGAAGCCATCCTTGATGCAGGGCGGTGCCACCACCAGAATGTTAGGTGCCTTTCCGCCCCAGCAGTCCACGCTTTTGGCCTTGAGCAGCAGCCGTTCCATGCCCGCACCGATGCAGGCGGCGTTTGCACCAAAGCGCTCCTTCACGTCATTCGTGCCCAGCATGATGATGAGCAGGTCGATGACCTCGTGGCTCTTGAGCAGGGCATAAGCCACGCTCAGCGCATCCATGGACTCATGCAGCGGGTCCACGAACACGGTAGTGCGGCCGGAAAGCCCCTCCTCGGTGACCAGATACTCCTCGCCCAGCGCTTTTTGCAGACGGCAGGTCCAGCGCTCGTCCTCGTTGAAGCGGATGCCGTGGTCGGCGCAGTCGTTGGGGTCGGCGCAATAGCCGTGGGTGTTGGAATCACCCAGACAGAGAATATGCTTTTTCATAACCAAATTACTCCTTTTCCATCGTCTGCCGGAAGTAGTACACAGCGCCCACCATCCCGGCATCGTTGTGCAGCTGCGCGGCACGAATTTCCAGCCCTTCGGCAAAGGCGGGCATGACAGCGGCCTTTACCTTGGCGGCAATGGGGTCGATGAGCAGTTTCTGCTGGGCAGACACGCCGCCGCCGATCAAAATCAGCTGCGGGTTGAAGATATGCACCATGCCCGCCAGTCCCTGCGCGATCTCGTCCGTCCATGCGTCCAGCAGCGTCAGCACGGTCTCGTTGCCCGCTTCTGCGGCGGCAAAGATGGCGCGGCCATCCTTCCATGCCGGGTTTTCCTCCTGCGCGGCGCGCACCAGAGCGGTGGTGGCGGCGTAGCGCTCCCAGCAGCCCTTTGCGCCGCAGGTGCAGTTCACGCCGTCCAGCGCGTGGGTGCGGTAGTGGCCCAGCTCGCCGCCCAGACCCCGCGCGCCTTCCAGCAGGCGGCCGCCGGTCAGGATGCCGCCGCCCACGCCGGTGCCCAGCGTCACACCGATGACGTCCGTATAGCCCTTTGCGCCGCCGACCCACACCTCGCCCAGCGTCATGCAGTTGGCGTCGTTGGCTACCGTGACCGGCAGGCCAAAGGTCTTTTCCAGTTCGGCTTTAATAGGTACGCCGATGTAGTTGGGCAGGTTGCCGCAGGTACCCGCCACGATGCCCTTGCGGCTGTCGATCTGCCCAGTGGCAGAAACGCCGATACCCGCAAGGCTTTCCGCCGGGATGTTGCGGTCGGCGAGAAATGCCTGCGCAGCCTTCAGCACCGTGGTCAGGATGGGGGTGCGGTAGCCGTCAAAGCTTACGCTCTCCTCAGCTTTCGCCAGCACCGTGCCAGTCTCGTCCACGATGCCCAGCTTGACGGCTGTGCCGCCGATGTCGATACCAAGATAGTGTTTCATAGCAGGCACTCCCCTGTGTTATTTTTTTGCGGCGTTGATGGCACCGGTAAAGCGTGCGGTGATCTCTGCCGGGCGGGTAATGGCACCGCCCACCACCAGCGCAAAGGCACCGGCTTCCAGCGCCTTGACCGCCTGCTCCGGGTAGTGGATGTGACCCTCGGCAATGATCTTTGCCGGGCACTCTGCGGACAGCTTGCGGATGAAGTCAAAGTCGATATCGTCAATGCCGGTGGTCTCGGGGGTGTAGCCGCGCATGGTGGTTCCCACAAAGTCGGCACCGGCTTCGGCGCAGAGCATGGCGTTTTCAAAGTTATCGCAGTCCGCCATCACCAGCTGTTCAGGGTACTTTGCCTTGATGGCGCGAATGAACTGCGCGGAAGTAGAGCCGTCCGGGCGCAGCGCACCGGTGCCCTGCACGGCAAGGATATCCACCCCGCAGGCCACCAGCTCGTCCACTTCCTTCATAGTGACGGTGATGTACATGGGCGTGCCGGGGTAGTCCTTTTTGATGATGCCGATGACCGGCAGATCCACCACCTGTTTGATCTGGGTAATATCCCGCACGGTGTTGGCGCGGATGCCCACAGCGCCGCTCATGGCGGCAGCTTTCGCCATCAGGGGCATCACGCCGCCCTCCTTGGTGTACAGCGGCTCGTGCTCCAGTGCCTGACAGGACACGATCAGCCCGCCCTTGATCTGTGCAAACAGCTTTTCCTTATCCATGGTCTTACTCCTCCATTCTGATCTTGACAACTGCCTTGCGCACGCTGACGCATCCGTGCTGTACAAGGCCGGGTTTATGCAGTTCCTCCGGGAAGAACAGTACAAATCGACCCTCGCCCAGTGCACCGGTCACTACGCTGGCACTGTCCTGAAAGCCGCAGTCCCCGGTAAACTCCCCGATCTCCGCGCCGGGCAGATTGGTGTAGCCCCAGCCCTCGCTGCCGGTAAGGTCTACCTGTAAATCAGCATAAAGCTTGTGGTACTCCGGGTGGTAGCCCGCGTCCGGGTGCAGGGTGGCATCCATCAGGTTGATGAACACCTTATCTCCGTCCACCTCGGTGCGTCCCAGCTGCAGGGCGGCAAGGTCGTGGGTAAGCAGATAGTCAATGGCGGTATCCAAGTTGGGGTGCAGTCCCCTGTACCGCCCCAGATGCTGCAGGGTATCGCAGATCATTTGCGTTTCCTCCAATAAAAGAAGCGCCCGTCTCCCCTCTGGAAAAGAGACGGAGAGGGGCGCTTTTATTTTGTTACAGCTTTGCGATGGCGGCTTCGATCATGGCCTGTGCTTCGGCCACGATGGCTTCATCCTCGGGGATCAGGCCGGGCATCGGGGCGCGCACGCTGCCCAGTTCCAAGCCGTACATCCGGCGCAGGATCTCCTTTTGCACCGCATACAGGTTGCCGTGGGCAGAGCACATCTTATAGATAATGCGGTTGGCCTCGTACTGGATAGCGCGTGCCTTTTCGATCTCGCCCTTTTCCAGATGGGCGTTCATGGCAAGATACAGCTCCGGCATCACGGCGTAGGTGCCGCCGATGCCGCCGTCTGCACCGATGACGCGGCCGGAAACGAACTGCTCGTCCGGGCCGTTAAACACCACAAAGTTGCCCTCGCCGCGGGCGGCGATACCGGCATCCTTGAACATCTGGATGTCCTGCGTGGGCATGGAGCTGTTTTTCACAGCCACCACGTTGGGGTTCTTCAGCATCTCGTTCAGCAGGCTCATGGTCAGCGCCGTGCCAGCCAGCTGCGGAATATTGTAGATGACGAACTCGGTGTTGGGTGCTGCAGCGGACATATCGTTCCAGTACTTGGCAATGGCGTACTCCGGCAGGTGGAAGTAGATGGGCGGGATGGAGGCGATGGCGTCCACGCCCACGCTCTCGGCGTAGCGTGCCAGCTCCATGCTGTCGGCGGTGTTGTTGCAGCCGACATGGGCAATGACGGTCAGCTTGCCCTTGGCTTCGCTCATCACGGCTTCCAGCACCGTCTTGCGCTCATCGACGTGCTGGTAGATGCACTCGCCGGAGGAGCCGCCCACATACACACCCTTGACGCCCTTGGCGATCAGGTGGCGGGTCAGCGCCTTGACACCCTCCACCGAAATGTTGCCCTCTGCGTCATAGCAGGCGTAAAAGGCAGGGATGACACCCTGATATTTTTTGATATCTTTCATGTTTCAAGCCCTTCTTTAATTATAATTGTAAGTTGTATCAAGCTCGTACGCTTTCTGTTTTGGGCAACGGCATCAGTGCCCTCTTGCGGTACCCTGCATCCGCTTCGACCCTTGAGCGGGTCTCGCGTCTTGCAGACCGCTGCGCCAAAAATTTCTCCCTGAACATCAAGCTCGTACGCTTTTCAGTTCGGGTAACGGCATCAGCGCCCTCTTGCGGTGCCCTGCATCCGCTTCGACCCTTGGGCGGGTCTCGCGTCTTGCAGACCGCTGCGCCAAAAATTTCTCCCTGTTTCGGCCGCAGGCCGCGGTCGCAATTTTAGCCTTTAACCGCACCCATTGCGATGCCCTTGGTGAAGTACTTCTGGAAGATGAGGAAGATGATGATGATCGGCACAGCAGCCAGTGCAGCACCTGCCATGATCAGGCCAAAGTCGGTGCTGTTCTCTGCCTGCAGCTTTGCAATGCCCAGCGAGATGGTCAGGTTGCTGGTGCTGGACAGCATGATCAACTGCATGAAGTAGTCGTTCCAGCTGTTGATGAAGGTAAAGATGGCCAGTGCACCGATACCGGGCTTGACCATGGGCAGCACGATCTTGACAAAGGTGCGTGCCTCGCTGGCACCGTCGATACGGGCAGCTTCCAGCATTTCGGTGGGGATGCCCTCACTGAACTGCTTCATCAGGAACACGCCGAACGGCCAGCCCACGATGGGGAAGATGACCGCCCAGATGGTGTTGTACAGGTTCAGTGCGCTCATCTCACGCAGCAGGGGGATCAGGATGACCTGCTTGGGCAGTGCCATGGCGCAGACGATGAGGGTGAACAGCAGCTTGCGGCCCACAAAGCGCTTTTTGGCCAGCGCATAACCGGCCATGGCGGCGGTCAGGCAGGTAAGGATCATGGACATAACGGCCATGAACACGGTGTTGATCATCCAGCGGATGGCGGCGGGAGCCATGGGTCCCACTGAGAAGTAGACAGGCTCGCCGTTGGCGCTGAACTTGGAGCCGAAGGGCACAGCCAGCTGCCATAGCGGGGCACGCTTCCCGGCAAACAGTTTCTGGTAGTTGGTCAGCACCCACTGGCTGGGCCACCACTCGGGGGTAGTGGCGTTGATGGCGGCACCGGTCTTGAAGGAGCCGGTGATGATCCAGTACAGCGGGAAGGCGAACAGCACCGCCATAATGCTGATGAGGATGATTGCCAGAATGGCGTAGGCGCTCATCTTTTTCAGTTTACTGGGATGGCGCTTCAACGGTTTTTGCTTTTTTGCAGCAGTTGCACACATTGTTCCGCACCTCCTTAATTATCCTTGTTGCCCATCTTGAACTGGACAGCAGACAGAATGGCGATGATCACCGCCAGCACCACGCCCATGGCGTTGCCGTAGCCGTACTTGTACTGCTTGAAGGCGGTGTAGTAGATGTAGTACATAATGGTATCGGTCTTGTGGTTGGGGCCGCCGGAGGTCAGCAGCTGGATCAGTGCAAAGCACTGGAAGGAGTTGATGGTGGTGATGACCAGAATGTACAGGGTGGTGGGCATAATGGCGGGCCACTTGATCTTCCAGAAGCACTGGAGGTCGGTAGCGCCGTCCACTTCGGCAGCTTCCACGATGGACTGATCCACGTTGCCCAGTGCCGAGACGTACAGCACGATGGGCTGACCTACGGAGGTGGTGAGCAAAATCAGGATGATACAGCCCAGTGCGAACCGCTCGTCACCCAGCCAGTTGATGTTTTTGTCCAAAATGCCAAGGCTCTTGCCCAGATAGTTGAAGATGCCGTAGTAGTTATTGTACATCCACTTCCACACCACGGTAACGGCAACCGAGCCGGTGACCACGGGCAGGTAGAACACGCAGCGGAAAAGGCTTGTCGCCCACTCCGGCAGGTCTACGATGGCGGAGGACACCCACAGCGAGAAGATGCAGGTGATGGGCACCGACACGATGACGATGACGAAGGTGTTCTTTAATGCACCAAGGAAGATGGGGTCGGCAAACAGGGTCTTGTAGTTTGCCAGACCCACAAAGATATCCGCGCGGTTCATGGTGGAGTCAAAGAAACTGGTCACCACGCAGAGGATCATGGGGTAGATGACGAAGCCCAGAAAGAAGATCAGGCTGGGCAGCAGGAAGCAGTAGGAGGCAAAGGTTTCGCGCCGTACCAGCGCACTGCTGCGTTTGGGCTCTTTCATTGCCGTCTTTGCAGCCAAGAGGATCACCAGACCTTTCGTTTGAGAGTGTTTTTTCCGTAAAAAGACCCCTCCCTCACCCGGAGGAAGGGGCCTTGCGGTTCAGCTGTGATGCAGTTCAGAGAAACTGGCGCTTATGCCTCGGCAGCAGCGGCTGCGTTTGCGTTGTCCACAAAGGTCTTGACGGCAGTCTCGACGGCTTCACCGGAGCCCACGCGCTGCAGCATATTCCACCACTCGGTGCGGGCAGTGGTCCAGCCCGGGGTGATCTGGTAGTAGTCGCCCAGATAGCCCATGAACTTGCTGTACTCGCTCATGACCTCGTTACCGGCGTAAATATCGCCCACGCTGGTGCGGACGGGGAAGTAGGTGGAAGCCAGCACGCTGTCCTTGACCTGAGAGGGGTCGGCAGCGATGAACTCAATAAAGGTCTTTGCAGCCTTGATCTTGGCCTCGTCGCCGTTATCAAAGATGCCGAAGCCCCAGATGCCGCCGCACAGCTTCGGGTCGCCGCTTTCGGTAGGGAATGCCATGGGGAAGATCTCGTCGCCGCTGATGGTCTGGCCTGCGGCAGCGGTGTCAGCGTTCAGCTGCTGTGCAATGTTCCAGCAGAAAGCCATCTGCAGGGTGCCGTTGCGGAACAGGGTGATCTCCTCGCCGCCGTTGATGGAGGGATCAAAGTTGACGCCCTTTGCATCGTACAGAGCCTGAATGGCCTTGATGTTCTCGGCAGAGTCGGCGGTGTACTTGGTGTGGGCTGCATCGGTAAAGGTGCCGCCGTACATATTATTGATGATGGCGCGGGTGCCCTGATCGCCGCCCTGACCGCTGCAGTAGATGGCTGCCACGTTCTCGTAGCCGCCCTTGTACAGTGCGTCCACGGTCTTGAGGAAGCCGTCGGTGCTCCAGGTGTGCTTGTCGGTGTCGATGTACTGGTCAGCGCCCACTTCCTTGACCTTGGTCATGTTCACGGCCATGCAGTGTGCGGTCATGCACAGGGGGTACTCGTAGTAGTCGCCCTTTTCGTTGTGGCAGGCAGACTCCACAGAAGCGTAGATGTCCTTCTTGGCGTCATCGGTCCACAGATCGTTCAGCGGAGCCATAACGCCCTTGGCACCCCAGTTGGCCACCAGACGCTCGGGGCCTTCCATGACCAGATCGGGTGCGCTGCCGCCCTCGATGGCGGTGTTCACCTGATCGTCGCCGTTGGTGTAGTCCAGATACTCCACGGTCACCTTGATGTCGGGGTACTTTGCGTTGAAGCTGGAGATCAGGTTCTGGACGGTATCGTCATTGCCCCAGCCGCCGATGGGGTATGTCCACAGCTTGATGCTTGCGCCGGTGCTGGCTGCACTAGCAGCAGCAGAGGAAGCGGTGGAGGAAGCAGCAGTGCTGCTGGAGGCGGAACCGCCGCAGGCAGCCAGTGCACCGGCAGCGCCCAGAATACCGGCAGCCTTCAGGAACGAACGGCGGGAAATGCAGTTTTTCATGGTAGATTCTCCTTGTTCATCTTCTTCGACCCATCAGGGATCGTGCTCCGTTTTGCTCGTAGCGGCTGCTCGTGTCCGCAGCCGTTGTTTGTAGCCTAATTATAGAAAATAATTTTCATTTTGTCCATTCATTCTTTTCATAAATTTTCATTTTTAAACCCAGCAGCCTGCACAAAATTGTGGGATATCAGAAAAAACACAATAATTTTGCACACTTCACTTGTCAAAATAGTTACAAAACGGTACACTTCCCGCTGTTATATTGAAAACAACTTTCAGAGCCCAAATTGTAAAAATGAAAATCATTTTCACAATTTGAAGCGTTTTTTCCGCCAAAACTGTGCCCTCTGCACAGAACCGGCGGGCAAAATGTGGTCATTACGCCTCTTGCACAGCGGCGCAGTTTCTCTTATACTTTTATATAAGAAGGTAATCACCAAAACGGCACCGGTGCACTGCCGGCAGCCGAGTGAGGAGAAGGAAGAATGTCTACTAATTTTTGGGAGCTGCTGCAGCAGCATCAGGGCGACCTGACAAGATCCGGCCGCACGGTGGCGGACTATCTGGTGCAGCACGCTGCGGAGGCACAGTATCTGTCCATATCGTCGCTGGCCAGAGAGTGTCAGGTGGCTGAGGCCACGGTGTTCCGGTTCTGCCGGGCGCTGGGCTTTGAGGGCTACCATGAAATGCGCATTGCGCTGGCACAGGCCAACGCCACCGGCGTGCTGGTGAACCAGCAGGAGCCCGCCCCGGACGCCGACACCGCCACTTTGTGCGAGCACGCTTCGGCGCTGTTCATGACCGCCATCAACGGCACCCAGAACGCCCTTTCGCCGCAGGCGGTGGAGCAGGCCGTGGCGCTGCTGCATAGCGCCCGGCAGGTGTTCTGCATGGGACAGGGCGGCAGCATGGCAGCCGCCAACGAGATCTGCGCCCGGTTCGCCTGCATCACCAACAAGTTCCGCGCCATTGCCGACAGCCATATGCAGGTCATGGCTGCCAGCCTGATGACCGAGCAGGACGTGGTGCTGTTCGTCTCCTACTCCGGCGCTACCCGCGACCTGATGGAGACCCTGCGCACCGCCAAGGCCAACGGGGCAAAGGTCATCCTGATCACCCACTACGAGGACTCCCCCGGCGCAAAGCTGGCAGACCTTGTGCTGCTGTGCGGCGCACAGGAAAGCCCGCTGGACTCCGGCAGCATCCCCATCAAGGTGGCAGTGCTGTATGTGGCCGAGGTGCTGGTGCTGCGGTACATTCTGGACGACAAGCCCGGCAGCACCGAAGCGCAGGAGCACACCACCGAAGCGCTGGCTGTAAAGCTGCTCTGAGCGGTTGTCTCCGGCAAAACGTGCAAGCAAAAAAGGTGAAGTGACCAAAAGATCACTTCACCTTTTTGTTTTGTCAGCTCGGCAGCGGGGCGTCCGTGTCCCCGCCGGGGTCTACGCCAAAGGCGTCGTCCAGTTCCTCCGGCAGCGGGTCGGGGTCTGCATCAAAGGCGGCGTCCGGGTCTACGCCAAACAACTCGTCCAGCTCTGCCGGCGGGGCATCGGGGTCAAAGGGTTCTGCAGGGTCGACCGGGTCTATAGGCTCAACGGGGTCAGGGTCTGCCACAGGGCGTTGGGCGGCGGTCTTTTTCCACTGGGCGTATAAATCAAGTAGGCATCCTCATCTGTTTTGATAGCGAATTTCGTTACGCCGCCCTCTTCTTTAGTGGTAGTCGAGCTAACGGTGATTTGTAGCTTCTTCTTGTTCGGAATAATGTTCTTTGTAACTTTCACCTTCTGGGTATCCCCGGTATCCGCATTTGCTTCTACTTCTGCGATTGTGTTTGTAAATGTAATCTTGGATCGTTTACTTTTATATAGTAAACAACAGTTTTTACTTTATTTGTAAAAAGTTGGCAAGCTGCACCGCGCTGCGCGGCGCAGCCCATGGCAAGGCAGCACAGCATGAGCTGTGTTCACCTTTGATGTGAATCAGGTGAAAAAGCAGACAGGCCGCATCCCTTGACTTCCGCCTTTAGGGGGAGTATACTCCGTGGCAGTGAAATATTCGGCTATGACGAGAAAGAGTACCCAGAAAGAATGCTGCAGAGAGCTGCCGGCTGGTGCAAGGCAGTGCAGGGCGTCCGTGGGAAGATCCTCTCCGAGCTTTCCTGCTGAATGGGCGGTGTATACGCCCCAGTAAGCGGGAACGGCAGGCTTCCGTTATCACGAGCCGCGCATTGTTGGATGCGCACTGAGGGGCCGGGCTTTGCACCGGCAATAAGAGTGGTACCGCAGAGGAGTTTATACGCCTTTGTCTCTTACGAACCGTAAGGGACAAAGGCGTTTTTGTTTGCGGGAAAGCCATTTCCCGGATGTTTCATTGCCTTTACATCCGCAAAAATAAGTGTTCAGGAAAAAGGAGTATCATCATGAAAACATTGGAAAAAGTAAGCGATTTTGTGGGCAAGTACATGGCCGTCATCGTCATTGTGGTGGCGGCACTGGCGCTGCTGTTCCCCGGTCCCTTCAGCGTGGTAAAGACCGCATGGGTCAACACCCTGCTGGGCATCGTCATGTTCGGCATGGGTCTTACCCTGAAGCCGGAGGACTTCAAGGTGGTGTTCAGCCGCCCGAAGGACGTGATCATCGGCTGCATTGCACAGTTCACCCTGATGCCCTTCCTTGCATGGGCGCTGACGCAGCTGTTCCACCTGCCCACCGAGCTGGCCATCGGCGTCATTCTGGTGGGCACCTGCCCCGGCGGCACTTCCTCTAACGTGATGACCTACCTTTCCAAGGGCGACGTTGCACTGTCCGTTGGCATGACTGCCGTTTCCACCGTGCTGGCACCCTTCCTCACCCCGCTGCTCACCCTGCTGTATGCCGGCCAGCGCGTGGATGTGAACCCTGTAAATATGTTCCTGTCCATCGTCAAGGTGGTGCTGGTGCCCATCGCACTGGGCTTTGTGGTCAACCACTTCTTCCACGCCTTCACCCAGAACGCCGTCCGGGTGCTGCCGCTGATCTCCACCACTGCCATCGTGCTGATCATCTGCGCCGTTGTGTCTGCCAACTCCGCTAAGATCATGACCAGCGGCCTGCTGATCCTTGCCGTGGTCATCCTGCACAACCTGCTGGGCTACCTCACCGGTTTTGGCGTGGGCAAGCTGCTGAAGCTGGATTCCACCAAGTGCCGCGCGATCTCCATCGAGGTGGGTATGCAGAACTCCGGTCTTGCCACCTCTCTGGCCGCTGCCCACTTTGCACAGTATCCGCTGGCAACCATCCCCGGCGCTGTGTTCTCGGTGTGGCATAACATTTCCGGCGCTGTCCTTGCCAACTTCTTTGCCCGCACCGCAGAGAAGAAAGACTGATCCTTCCTACATATAATATAAGGGGCTGCTGCACAAGGTTTCTTCCCTGTGCAGCAGCCCCTGCTTTGTTTATAATATGTGTCGTGCGCGATGCCCTGCCTTTGCCTGTTTGCCGCTCTGTTGCGCAGGCAAACCCTCCGATAAACAAAAAACGCACCCGAACCCTCTCGGGTTCGAGTACGAACTGTTTGGTGGAGAATTAGGGACTCGAACCCCAGACCCCCTGCGTGTGATGCAGGTGCTCTAACCAGCTGAGCTAATCCTCCATATTCGCTTGTGTTGTGCGTTCCGAACTGGAACGTGATTATTATAGCACGGCATTTACCGAAATGCAAGCCCTAATTTGAAAAACTTTTACTTTTTTCGAAACCTTTTTTCTGGCTGCAAAAATGCCATGCCGTGCTCCGGTCGTGCAGCATTGCCGCCGGGCAGCCGCACCGGCTGCTCCCTGCACAAAAAATGTGCGGCAGGCTGTTGCTCTTTGCCTGCAAATCGTGTATACTTGGGGGCAGAAAGCTGCATAAGAGAAATCGAGGGATGAATATGACACTTCGCGGGATCATCACGCTGGTAATATTGGCTGTGCTGTTTGCGCTGGCTGTGGTCTGGATCTCCAGACAGGGCGGCTGGAAGGGCGAGGGCTGCAGCGGCAACTGCGCCTCCTGCCACAGCCATTGCGAGGATCCGGACGCTAAAAAGAAATAACCCAAACAGGGCTGCTGCACCGTGTTTCGTGCAGCAGCCCTGTTTTATGGGAAGGTTTCCTTTTATTATACGTTTGTGCCCCAGAAACGCCCGTGAGCGTTTCCGGGGCACTTTTCACTGTTATTTCCGTTCAGAACGCGCCGCGCTGGGCGGCGTAGACGGCGATAGTGCTCAAAAGATCCTGCAGCGCCTTCTGGTAGGTGGTGCGGCCGATGTGCAGCTGCTCTAAGATCTCGTCCTCCGGTCGCCGCTCAAAAAAGCGCATCCGCAGCAGATCTGCCCGCATGGGGTCGTGCGCTTGATAGTAGTCGATGCCCTCATCAATGGCACTTTGCCAGCGGCGGTTTTCCGGCGTGCGCGCCCAGTGACGCTCGCCGTACTTGCGCAGGGCGTTCCGGGTCAGGTCTCGCTGTTCTGGTGTCACTGGCGCTTCCCCCTTTTGGGCAGTTCCAGCGCTGCACTGCGCGAGAACCGGTTCTCGGCATCGAAAAAACAGGCGTCCCGCTCGGCCATCGTCAGCCCCAGCATGGTGGAAAGCCGCTCGGCTTCGTCCAGCTTGAACTGGGTCTCGCCCAGCAACTTGTGCCGTAGGGTGTTGCTGCTGATGTGCAGCACACTGGCCACATACTGCAGCTTGTAGCCGCTGTCTTGGATGTAGGTGTAGATCAGGTTTGTGTTTGCCATGGCTTCGCTCCTTTTTTGTAGTTCACCGCATTTGCAACAATCAATGGTTGTATTATACTCCGTTGTTGATTTGTTGTCAACCTAAAATTCCCAAAACGCGCGGGAATTGTTGATTTTCAGGAAATTTTCTGCTATACTCAACCTAGAACATTCTATCGCACATTACAACGCATTGTTTTTAGGAGAACTGCCATGTCCGATCTATCTACCCGTGTCCGTCTGCGCCGGGAGCAGCTGGGTCTTTCGCAGGAGGAGCTTGCCCGGCGCATGGGCTACCGCTCCCGTTCCTCTATCACCAAGCTGGAAAAAGGCATCAACGACCTGCCCCAGTCCAAGGTAGAGGAACTGGCGCAGGCGCTGGAGACCACCCCCGCCGCCCTGCTGGGGCTGGGCGCACCCTGCGCCTGTCCCCCGGGCTTTGAGCCGCTGCCCGCTATGGTGCAGGTGCCGCTGATCGGCTCCATCGCCTGCGGCACGCCCATCACCGCCGAGCAGAATATTGAGTGCTATATCGGGGTGCCCGCCGCGTGGCACGCGGATTTTGCCCTGACCTGCCACGGCGACAGCATGTCTCCCACAATATGCAACGGAGACATCGTTTGCATCCGCTGCCAGCCCGAGGTGGAGCAGGGCGAGATCGCCGCCGTGCGGGTGGGCGAGGAAGCCACCCTCAAGCACTTCCACCGGCAGGGCGATGCCGTGATGCTGCTGGCGGACAACGCCGCCGTATGCCCGCCCATGTTCTACGCCGGAGAGCAGCTTTCGGAGCTGCACATCGAAGGCAAAGCCGTGGGACTTTGCCGCGGCTTATAAGATAAGGAAAGAAAGGAGCCGCCCGTGTTTGGCAAAAAGAAAGCATCCTCCTACGACCCCGCCGCCCAGAAGCCGGTACTGCGATGCAGCATCTGCACCGGGGAGCAGGTGGCCGGGTTTCAGGATCTGCACACCGGCCATTTTACTGAGGTGCAGCTGATCCGCAGCCCGCAGGAATTGCAGGCCTTCCGCAGCCGGTACGGCATCCCCGCCGACTGTCCCATTGAAAAGATCTATTGAGCAAGGAGTTCATCATGCAGCAGGCACCTGAAGCCATGACCCTGAAGGTCATTGCCCATATCCATACCGCCTTTCCCACCAAGTTCGGCATCCCGCGCCAGAGCGGGCTGGTAGAAGAGCTGCGGGGCGAGATCATCTTTACCCCGGAATACCGCAACCCCGATGCCCTGCGCGGGTTAGAGGATTTCAGCCACATCTGGCTGGTATGGCAGTTTTCCGGCGCAGTACGGGAAAGCTGGTCCCCTACCGTGCGTCCGCCGCGCCTTGGCGGCAACACCCGGGTGGGCGTATTCGCCACCCGGTCGCCCTTCCGGCCGAATCCGTTGGGACTTTCCAGCGTAAAGCTGGAGGCCATTGAGCAGCGCCCGGACGTGGGGCCGGTGCTCATCGTGCGCGGTGCCGACCTGATGGACGGCACCCCCATCTACGATATCAAGCCCTATATCCCCTACGCCGACTGCCACCCGGACGCCGCCGAGGGCTTTACCGGGCAGACCCGCGCCTACCATCTGGAAGTGTCCTGCCCTGAAGCGCTGTGGCAGACCGTGCCGGAGGCCGACCGCGCCGCGCTGCAGGGCGTGCTTGCCAGTGACCCCCGCCCCTCCTACCAGCACGACCCGCAGCGGGTGTACGGTATGGAGTTTGCCGGGCTGGAGGTACATTTTACCGTGGACGGTGCTCAGCTCACCGTGCGGGACATCACCCTGTTATAAAAGGAGCCGTTCATGGAACTGCGGACTGTCAACACCTTTCTGCACATCGCCGAGCTGCACAGCTTTTCCCGCACTGCGCGGCAGCTGGGCTACTCGCAGTCGGCGGTGTCCTCCCAAATTGCACAGCTGGAAGCCGAACTGGGCACCCCGCTGTTTGACCGCGTGGGCAAAACGGTACGTCTGACCGATGCCGGCCAGACCTTTTTACGCTACGCCCGCACCCTGCTGGAAACTGCCCAGCAGGCGCAGGCCGCCTTGCAGCCCGCCCAGCAGGTGCGGGGCAGCCTGCGCATTGCGCTGGCGGATTCCGTATGCAGCACCTTTTTGCCGGGACTATTGCAGCGCTACCACGCCCGCTGCCCGCAGGTGGAGCTGGTGCTGCATACCGCTTCCACGGACGAGATGCTGCAATTGCTGAGCACCAATCAGGTAGACCTTGTCTACACGCTGGACCAGCCCCTTTTGCAGCCTGCGCTGGTGCTGGCGGCAGACGTACCGGAGCCGGTGTGCTTCATTGCGCCGCCGCAGCATCCGCTGGCGCAGGAAAACACCATCCCGCTGGACCTTCTGCCCCGGCAGGAATTCCTGCTTACCGAGCGGGGCATGAGCTACCGGGACGCGCTGGACCAGTGCATGGCGGCGCACAGTCTTGCCATCCACCCCTATCTGGAGCTGGGCAGCGCCGCGCTGCTGTGCCAGATGGTGGAGCAGGGCATGGGGCTTTCCTTTTTGCCGGAGTATATCGTGCGCAGCGCACTGGCCGAGGGGCGTCTGGCGCGGCTGAACGTGCCGGACTGCACCGTCATGATGCACCGGCAGCTGTTCTACCACCGGGATAAATGGGTGACCCCGCAGATGAACGTGTTCATCGAGCTGGTGCAGCAGCAATAACGGCGCATTACACAAAAAACACCGTCGTGCCCGCAGGCACGACGGTGTTTTTTGCTTGACATTATTTGCCGGCAGCCGTTGCTGCCTGCTCCTTTTCCATCCATTCCCGCACACGGTCGGGACGGTTGGTGATGTAGGCATCGGCGCTGGTGCGCAGCAGACTGCGGACGGTATCTTCCATATCCACCGTCCACAGAGACACCTTGATGCCCATCTCGTGCAGTTCGTCAATGAAACCGGCGTTTTTGTAGGCAGTGTGGTACTCGCAGCTGACCCACTCCGGCACAAAGTCCAGACTGCGGATATAGGCGGGCAGATCCCGCTGCGCCATCAAGTTCTTGTAGATCTCGTTCAGGCTCTCGCCGGGAAAGCTTGCCCGCAGCATACTTACCTTGTCGCTCATCCAGCGGGTCATCCAGCTGCAGTTTTCCTCATCTGCTGCGCTCTCCGGCAGGGCGGTATCCATAGCTTCCATTTCGTCCATGCCGTTGGTCAGCCCCAGATCCTTCCAGATAATGGGCGGCGGCAGCAGCAGGCTTTCCAGCTCGCCGTATACCAGCGCGCCTACCCGCAGTTCCGGCAGCAGCTGCTTTGCCTGCCGCAGCAGCGCGTGGTTGAAGGAGACAAGGATCACCTGCTCCACCATCTCGGTCTGCTGCAGTACCTCCAGCACCCGGGGCACAAAGTCCGGGTCGTTGTCCATGGTGGATTTCAGCTCCAGATGCACGGTGCACCCCGGCATCTGCCTGCACAGCTCCATGGCCTCCTGCAGGGTAGCGATCTTCTCGTCCTTGAACAAAACGTCCTTCCAGCTGCCGAAATCCAGCGTCTTTAGATCGCCCATGGTCATATCGTAGATCTTACCGGAAATATCCGTGTGCAGATCGATCATATAGTCATGGTGGATCACAAGCCCGGCATCGCTGGTCTGCTGTACGTCCATCTCCACACCGTCCGCGCCCAGCTCCATGGCTTTTTTAAAGGCGGTCAGGGTATTTTCCGGTGCAAGATAGGAAGCACCGCGGTGTGCAATGATTTGTGGTGTCATAAATTTTCTCCGTTATCGGTTCGTCCTCACACATGGATGCCCCGGCGCTGCTGTTCCGCAAACAGTGCCGGGGCGTTGGCTCAAGCCAAGTCCTCGCCGTCCGAAGCAATGACCTTTTTGTACCAGTAAAAACTGTCCTTCCGGCTGCGGGCAAGGGTGCCGTTGCCGGCGTTGTCCTTGTCCACATAGATAAAGCCGTACCGCTTTTTCATCTCGCCGGTGGAAGCACTTACAAGGTCGATGGGACCCCATGTGGTGTAGCCCATCAGGGGCAGACCGTCCTCGTTGACGGCCTTTTCCATCTCCTCGATGTGCGCCCGCAAGTAATCGATGCGGTAGCTGTCGTGGATGGAGCCGTCCGGTTCTACGGTATCCACCGCACCCAGACCATTCTCCACGATGAACATGGGCTTTTCGTACCGGTCGTAGATGGTGTTCAACGTCACCCGCAGACCCACCGGGTCGATGGCCCAGCCCCACTCGCTGGCTTTCAGGTAGGGGTTCTTCACCGATGCCGACACGGCGTTGCCTTCCGCATTTTCTGCCGCCATCAGTTCTTTATCCACCGTGATGCAGCGGCTGGAATAGTAGCTGAAGGACACAAAATCCACCGTGCCCTCCCGCAGCGTGCGCTCGTCCTCCGGCTGGGTGCGCAGCTGCACCCCGGCACGCTCCATCCGCTTTTTAGCCCACACGGGGTAAGCGCCGCGCACCTGCACATCGGTAAAGAAGTAGTTGTCCCGATCGGCTTCCTGCGCCGCCCGCACATCCTCCGGGGCACAGGTGCGGGGGTAGAACTGTCCCGCTGCCAGCATACAGCCCACCATGGCGTCCGGCATTTTTTCGTGCGCCAGCTTTACCGCCTTTGCGCTGGCTACCAGCTCGTGATGGGCAGCCTGATACTTGACCTGCTCCACGTTCTCGCCGGGATAGAACACCAGCCCTGCGCCGGTAAAGGAGAGGTGCAGCAACATATTGATCTCGTTGAAGGTGAGCCAGTACTTCACCTTGCCCTTGAAACGGTCGAACAGCACCTCGCAGTAGTGGACGTAGGCGTCCACCATGCGGCGGTCTTTCCAGCCGCCGTATTTTTTGATCAGCGCAATGGGGGTGTCAAAGTGGCAGATGGTGACCAACGGCTCGATGCCGTACTTATGGCACTCGTCAAAAATGCTGTCGTAGAAGGCCAGCCCCGCCTCGTTGGGCTGGGCGTCATCGCCGTTGGGCAGGATGCGCGTCCATGCAATGGACAGCCGGAAGCACTTGAAGCCCATCTCTGCAAACAGGGCGATATCCTCTTTATAATGGTGATACAGGTCAATGGCTTCGTGGCTGGGGTAGAAATGCGCATCGTCACAATCCAGCATCTCCATATAGCCCGTTGCCACCGGGAAACGATCCGGGCCGAAGGGGGTCACATCCACCGTGGCAAGACCCTTGCCGTCTGCCTGCCATGCACCCTCGCACTGGTTGGCGGCGGTAGCGCCGCCCCACAAAAAGCCCTTGGGAAATTTGCCCATACTCTTTACCTCCTCATCTGCTGTCGTGCCCCCTTGCAGGGGCACACGTTCTCTTATACTCTTATGATACCGCAACTGGCGGCGCTTGTCCATGACTGCATTTTGCAAAGGTGCGTGCATTTGGGGATAAAGTACGACTTTTATCGTCAAAACGCCGAAATTTCCTGCTGTTTTTTGCGCACTTTTCACGATAAAAACACAAAACTTGCCCGTTTTTCTTTTATTCTGTTCCTTTTAAACCGCGCGGCAGTATGGTAGAATAGTAGGGTAAGAACTGCGCTGCGCTGCTGCGCTGCCGAGAACATGGAAAAATGGAGTGTTTGATTATGACTGAGTTCAAACCCATCAAAGAAGGCAAGGTCCGCGAGATCTACGACAATGGCGACAGCCTGATCATGGTTGCCACCGACCGCATTTCTGCGTTTGACGTCATCCTGAAAAACAAGGTCACCAAAAAGGGTACCGTGCTCACCCAGATGAGCAAGTTCTGGTTCGATTATACCCGCGATCTGCTGCCCAACCATATGCTGAGCGTGGATGTGCAGGATATGCCGGAGTTCTTCCGTCAGCCCCAGTTCACCGGCAACAGCATGATGTGCCGTAAGCTGACCATGCTGCCCATCGAGTGCATCGTGCGCGGCTACATCACCGGCAGCGGCTGGGCCAGCTACCAAAAGACCGGCAAGGTGTGCGGCATCCAGCTGCCCGAGGGTCTCAAGGAGTCCGATAAGCTGCCCGAGCCCATCTACACCCCCTCCACCAAGGCAGAGATCGGTGACCACGACGAGAACATCTCCTACGAGCAGAGCATCGACGTGCTGGAAAAGCAGTTCCCCGGCCACGGTCTGGAGTACGCTACCAAGCTGCGCGACTACACCATCGCGCTGTACAAAAAGTGCGCCGAGTACGCACTTTCCCGCGGCATCATCATTGCCGACACCAAGTTCGAGTTTGGTCTGGACGAGGACGGCAACGTGGTGCTGGGCGACGAGATGCTGACCCCGGACTCCTCCCGCTTCTGGCCGCTGGAGGGCTACGAGCCGGGTCACAGCCAGCCCTCCTTCGACAAGCAGTTTGTCCGCGACTGGCTGAAGGCCAACCCCGACAGCAACTACGACCTGCCGCAGGATGTCATTGACAAGACCATTGCCAAGTATCTGGAAGCCTATGAGCTGCTGACCGGCAAGAAGCTGTAAGCGCTTTGTAAATCAAACGCTCCCGTTCATCGCCACAGGGGATGAACGGGAGCGTTTTCTGTTTTTATTCTGCTGCTTCGGTCAGCACAAAGGTCAGCTCTGCGGTGACGGCGCACTTGCCGTCCACCCATGCCGAAGCCTTGCCTACGCCCACAGCGCCGTGCTGCTGCACCAGTTCACAGTGCAGAGTGAGCACATCCCCGGGGACGACCTGCCTGCGGAAGCGGGCACTCTTGATGCCGCCGAACAGCGCCAGCTTGCCCTTGTTTTCCGGCAGGCTCAGCGCTGCCACAGCGCCGGTCTGTGCCAGCGCTTCCAGCAGCAGTACGCCGGGCATGACCGGCTGCGCCGGGAAGTGGCCGTTGAAAAACTCCTCGTTGCGGGTGACGCACTTGCGGCCGATGGCCCACTGCCCCGGCTCGTAGTCCAGAATGCGGTCCACGAGGGCAAAGGGGTAGCGGTGAGGCAAGATCTCCGCGATCTGCACACTGCTCAGGGTGTTGGCGTTTTCACGCACGGTACGGGGTTCTGCCACAGGTCAGCCCTCCCATCTGCGCAGGGCGATGCAGGCGTTGTGACCGCCAAAGCCCAAGCTGTTGCTCAGTGCGTACTGCATCTCCTGCTGCCGCCCGGTGTTGGGCACATAGTCCAGATCACACTCCGGGTCGGGCTGGGCGTAGTGGATGGTGGGCGGGGCGAACTGATCCCGCAGCGCCAGCGCGGTGAACACGGCCTCAATGCCGCCCGCACCGCCCAGCAGATGGCCGGTCATGCTCTTGGTGCTGACCACGGTCATCTCCTTTGCGTGTGCGCCGAACACCGCGTGAATGGCGGCAGTCTCGCAGGCATCGTTCATGTGGGTGCCGGTGCCGTGAGCGTTGATGTGGTCCACCTGCTCCGGTGCGATATCCGCATCTGCCAAGGTCAGCTTCATGCAGTCGATGGCGCCCACGCCGCCGGGAGCCGGTGCGGTAAAGTGGTAGGCGTCGCAGTTGGCACCGTAGCCCACCACCTCGGCGTAGATGTGTGCGCCGCGCGCTTTTGCGTGTTCCAGCTCCTCCAGCACCAGCACACCGCTGCCCTCGCCCATGACAAAGCCGCCGCGGCGGGCATCAAAGGGCAGGCTGGCAGCGTCCGGGTCGGTGGCGGTGGAGAGCGCCTTCATGCTGGTAAAGCCGCCGATGCCCAAGGGGCTGATGCAGCTTTCCGCACCGCCGCAGACCATCACCGGCTCGTAGCCGTCCCGGATGCGGTGGAAGGCGTCGCCCACGGCGTTGGTACCGCCGGCGCAGGCCGTGACCGGGCAGGTGCACATCCCCTTCAGGCCGAAGCGGATAGCCACCTGCGCCGCTGCCATGTTGGCAATGGCCATGGGCACAAAGTAGGGGCTTACCTTCTCCATGCCCTTTTCCTCACCGCGGGCGTGCTGCTCCTCAATGGTGGGCAGACCGCCGATGCCGCTGGACAGGATGACGCCGATGTTTTTGCCCTCGGCTTCCGTATCGATGCCGCTGTCTGCAATGGCTTCGGCGGCAGCGCCCAGTGCCAGCAGGGTGAAGCGCGCCATCTTGCGGACTTCCTTTTTGTCCACCACGGTCGCGGGGTCAAAATCCTTTACCTCACCGGCCAGTTTGCACTTGAAGTCGGTGGTATCGAACTGAGTGATAGGGCCGATGCCGCATTTGCCGGCACGGGCTGCTGCCCAGCTGTCAGCCACATTGTTGCCCAGCGGGTTCACCGTACCAAGGCCGGTGATCACAACTCTGCGTTTTTCCATAAGGGTTCTCCTTTACATTGCCATGCCGCCGTCCACACAGAGCACCTGCCCGGTGAGATAGCTGCTTTGTTCTGCGGCAAAAAACGCCACTGCCTGCGCCACATCCTCCGGCTGGCCTGCGCGGCCTGCGGGGATGCCCTGCGTCATGCCGGTGCGCACAGTCTCCGGCAGCACGGCAGTCATGTCGGTGTCGATAAAGCCGGGCGCTACCGCGTTCACGGTCACGTTCCGCGCGGCCAGCTCCCGGGCAAGGCTCTTGGTCAGGCCGATGAGCCCCGCCTTGCTGGCGGCGTAGTTGGTCTGCCCGGCATTGCCGCGCAGCGCCACCACGCTGGAAAGGTTCACGATGCGGCCATAGCGCTGGCGCACCATGCGGCGGGCAGCTTCCTTGCAGCAGAGAAAGGCGCTTTTCAGGTTGGTGTCCAGCACCGCGTCAAAATCCTGCTCGGTCAGGCGCAAGATCAGGTTGTCCCGGGTGATGCCCGCGTTGTTCACCAGCACATCCACCCGGCCAAAGGCCTCGGCGGCGGCATCGAACAGCGCTTTGCAGCCCTCAGCGGTGGATACATCCGCCTGCACGGTCACCGCCTGCACGCCCTCGGCGCGGCAGAGCGCTGCCGTCTGCTCCGCAGGCTCTGCGCCGTGGCAGTAGTTCACCACCACATTGCAGCCCTGCTTTGCCAGTGCCACGCACACTGCGCGGCCAATGCCCCGGCTGCCGCCGGTAACAATGGCGGCGCGGGTCAGCTTTTCTTCGCTCATTCTGCTTCCTTCCATGCGGTCAGCACCGCATCCAGCTGTTCCGGGGTCTCCACTGCGGTGCAGACCACCCCGGGCAGGGTCTTTTTCACAAAACCGCTCAGGGCGCTGCCGGGGCCGACTTCCAGAATGTGGTCCACGCCCAGCTCGCCCAGACGGCGCAGGGTATCTTCCATGTAGACGCTGCTCTGCACCTGCTTTACCAGCAGCTGCGGGATGCTGTCGGTCTCGGCCTTTTCATGCCCCAGACAGTTGAACAGCACCGGTGTCTCCATGGTGCCGAAGTTCTCGCCCGCAAAGCGCTGTGCCAGCGCATCCCCTGCGGGAGCCATCAGCTTTGTGTGGAAGGGGCCGCTGACCTTCAGCGGGATGCAGCGGCGGGCACCGGCTTCCTTTGCCAGCGCAGCGGCCTGCTCCACAGCGGCCTTTTCGCCGCCGATGACCAGCTGCCCCGGGCAGTTGTAGTTGCAGATCTGTACACAGCCCGTCTCTGCAGCCTGTTCGCAGCAGGCAGACAGTTTTTCTCTGTCCAGCCCCAGCACGGCGGTCATGCCGCAGGCAAGCCCCTTTGCGGCTTCGGCCATAGCCTTGCCCCGGAAGGCGGTCAGCTCGATGGCCTGCTTTGCGGTGAACACCCCGGCTGCCTGCAGCGCGGAGTATTCGCCCAGCGAAAGCCCCGCCAGATAGGCGGGCTTTACGCCCTTTTCCGCCAGCACGGCGGTCACACCGCAGGCAAAGGCCACCATGCAGGGCTGGGTGTATTCGGTCTGGTTCAAAACGCCGTCCGGGTCCTCAAAGCAGACGCGGTGCAGGTCAAAATCCAGCGCTGCGCTGTCAAAGGCCGCCCGGAAGGCGGGAGATGCTTCGTAAAATTCCTTGCCCATGCCGGGGTGCTGCGCACCCTGACCGGCGTAAAGTACGGCAAGCTTCATAAATTCTGCCTCCATTCGGTCACAAGTTCGTCCATCAGCTCGCGCACGGTGCGCATCCGGTCCAGCCTGCCCACGTTTTCGCCGCAGAAGAAGAGCCCTTCCTCCACGTTGCCCTTCACCGCCTCGATGAGGGCGTGGGTGATGCAGTAGGGCACGGCGGCGGGGTCGCAGGTCTTGAGACACCGGGCGCAGTGCTTGGGCGGGAAGCGTTTGCCCTCGGCCAGCGCCTGCACCAGCGGGGTGTTCAGGGCGCGGCCGGGCATTCCCACCGGGCTGTGGATGATGCGCACATCCTCCGGCTTTGCCGCCAGCAGCACGTCCTTGTAGGTCTGGGAGGCGTCGCACTCGTAGGTGGGGATAAAGCGGGTGGCAAGCTGCACGCCCGCAGCGCCAAGCTTTGTAAAGTGTGCCATGTCGGCACCGGTGTACACGCCGCCCGCCACAAACACCGGGATGGCGTGGCCGTATTGCTCCTCGTAGGGCTTTACCTCGGCCAGCACCCCGGGCAGAATTTCGTCCAAGGTCTGGCAGCGGTCTGCCAGCAGGTCCTCCTCGGCAAAGCCGAGATGTCCGCCCGCCTTGCAGCCCTCGATGACCACAAAATCGGCGGTGCGGTCAAAGCCCTTTGCCCAGCGGCGTAGGATGAGCTTTGCCGCCCGGGCGCTGGATACGATGGGCGCAATGGCCACCTCTTTGGTGCCCACGATGCCCGGCAGCTCCAGCGGCAGACCCGCGCCGGAGACCACGGCATCCACCCCCGCCGCCACAGCGGTGCGGATGGCGTCGGCATAGTCCCGGGTGGCTACCATGGCGTTGATGGCCACCAGACCCATACCTCCGGCAATGGCCTTGGCTTTTTGGATCTCTGCGGTCAGGGCGCGGTGGTTGGCTGCCGCCGGGTCACGGGCAAAATCCGGCTCGCGGTAACCCGCATCGGCGGTGGAGATGCACCCCATGCCGCCGCAGGCCGCTACCGCACCGGCCAGCCCACCCAGCGAGACGCCCACGCCCATGCCGCCCTGCAAAATGGGTACTTGCAGGGGCTTGCCGCCAAGGGTCAGCATTCGGTGTTCAGCGCGGCGATGCGCTGCCTCCCGCCCTGCCACAGGTCGGCAAGGATGTCCGCCACGGGGCGTACCTCGTGCAGCATTCCGGCCACCTGACCGGCCATCAGGCTGCCGCTTACCGTGTCGCCCTCAAAGACGGCGCGGCGCAGGCTGCCCAGCGTGTATTTTTCCAGTTCCATCTTATCCGCGCCCGCCTTTTCCTGACGGACATACTCCCGGCTCATGCGGTTTTTCAGCACACGCACCGGTGCACCCACAGTGCGCCCGGTAACGATGGTGTCACTGTCCCCGGCTTTGAGCAGCGCGGCCTTGTAGTTGGGGTGAATGGGGCACTCATCGCTTGCCAGCAGGCAGGTACCCACCTGCACGCCGCAGGCGCCCAGCGCCAGCGCAGCTGCCAGCTGACGGCCATCGGCAATGCCGCCCGCCGCGATGACCGGCACGCTGACCGCGTCCACCACCTGCGGCACCAGTGCCATGGTGGTCATCTCGCCCACATGACCGCCGCTCTCGGTGCCCTCGGCAATGACAGCATCGATGCCCAGCGACTCCAAGTGCCGCGCCAGCACGGCAGCAGCCACCACCGGGATCACCTTGATACCGGCAGCTTTCCACATGGGAACGTACTTGCCCGGATTGCCTGCGCCGGTGGTGACCACGGCAACTTTTTCCTCCACCACGATCTGGGCAAACTCATCTGCCTGCGGGTGCATAAGCATGATGTTCACGCCAAAGGGCTTGTCGGTCAGTTCCCGGCAGCGGCGGATGTTCTGGCGCAGGGTATCGGCATTCATGCCGCCTGCACCGATGATGCCCAGTGCACCGGCGTTGGAGCAGGCGGCGGCAAACTCGCCGGTGGCAATGTTGGCCATGCCGCCCT
>OBIA01000218.1_pt1 | contig 42846 bp, 32 predicted proteins | sample 1519911 | NCBI WGS metagenome assembly OBIA01 (sample SAMN04209236, study PRJEB22552) | human gut metagenome | biome: gut; material: feces | host: Homo sapiens | place: USA: Oklahoma | reverse complement strand
CCCAAATCGGTGCGGTGCTTTCGGCTATCTTTGGCACAAACATGAAGGACGGCAGTATCGGAAAGATATCTGAAAACCGTTTCGCTCGTGCCGATCTGGAACACATCCTGCTGTGCGTAGATGATGATATGCGAATGGAAGCCCTGCGCCAGACTAACTATGTCAAATCCATCGTGACCGCACAAGGCAAAATGGATTTGGAACGCAAGGGGAAACAGAGTTATCAGGGCTGGATGTTTGCCCGGCTGCTGGCATTCAGCAACGGCGATCTGCAAGCCCTGTATGACCGCAGCGACGGATTTTACCGCAGACAACTTGTGCTGACCACCAAGGAAAAGCCTGTGGACAGAGCCGATGATCCCGACCTTGCGGAGAAGATGAAAGCCGAAGCCGAGGGCATCTTCCTGTGGGCATTGGAGGGCTTGCAGCGGCTTGCTGCCAACAACTTTAAGTTTACAGAGAGTGACCGTATCCGTGAAAACCGGGAAGCGGTCAAGCGTGACAACAACAATATCTTTGATTTCATGGATTCCGAGGGATACATCCGGCGTAAAGCGGATGCGTCCATCAGCTCCAAGGATTTCTATGAAATCTATCGGATGTGGTGCGAGGAAAATTCTCTTGCTCCGCTGAAAGCCCGCAGCTTCAGCGACGCCATGATTGCCAATGCCAAGAAATTCAATCTGGAGCATTGCAACAACATCACCAACTCAGCCGGACGGCGGGTGTGGGGATTCATGGGAGTGGAAGCCATTGCACGACCTCATATAAATGGGTTTTACGGAGATTCGCCGTGTACGTACGTACCGGAGGACATTCCGGAGGAATGGCGGCAGGTCGAGTAAATCCCATTGCTGGTATGTATGTACGCAGCAAAAGAGCGTAAAACGCTTGTTATAGAAACAGCACACATCCTCTCGTTCGGGCTGTTTCTATGTCCACAGGCTTTTGAAAAAGTGTCTGTGGACACCGGCTGCAAGAGGAAGTTGACACAGAACAGCTTCATGCAGACGGGCTGACCATGGGAAAAGGCGCAGACATTTTCGCCTTGGTCAGCAGAGGTCACCGCAGTGACCGCATTCCCCCTCGGGAGAGCCCTCGGAGAGCCCACGGCACTTTGCAGCCAGTATGGATGAAAGTGTCATAGTGGGTTATTACACTTTGAAAAAGTGCCTCTCCGTAGTTCTCCGCTGTCTGCAAATCTCAAAGAAAGGAAACGCCAATGGCAAGAAACGATGGAATAGACCGTACCGTAGCCAGAAATCAGGACTTGGGAAACCCGGCAGATGTGGCAAAGGTACAGGAACACAATGAGCGTGAAAAGGACAGCTACAGCAATCAGGACATCGTGCCGGAACGCACTTCTCTGAACGTCCATTTCAAAGCACCCACGGACGATTATGTAAAAATGTTTGAGCAGATGGAACAAGACGGCGTGATCTCCACCAGAGGTCTGAAACCGGATGCCGTCAAATACGGTGAGTTGGTATTTGATGTGAATTCCGCTTATTTCTACAATCATGGCGGCTATGAATTTGCGAAACAGTTTTATGCCGATGCCTACAAAGCTGCTGCGGAGATCGTAGGTGGTGAGCAGTATATCCTCTCCGCTGTGATGCACGCCGATGAGCGCAACCGAGCAATGTCCGAAGCTTTGGGCGAAGATGTGTACCACTACCACCTTCATGTGGTTTATATCCCGGTGGTGGAAAAGCAGATACTTTGGTCGAAGCGATGCAAGGATGAGGCCCTCCGGGGAACCGTTAAGGAGGTCATCACACAGGTCAGCCGCAGTAAGAAATGGGAGTCCAAGCCGGTGCTTGACGAGGACGGTAATCCAATGTTGAACGCAAGAGGAAAAAAGATTTTGAGGTCATCCTACAGTGTGTTGCAGGATGACTTTTTTCATTTCATGCGAGTTGCCGGATATACCGATCTGGAGCGTGGAGAACGTGGAAGCACCGAGGAACATCTGACTGTGACCCAGTTCAAGGTGCAGGCAGAACAGCAGCGGCTGGAAGCTGTGACCGGGCAGGTGGCACAGGCAGAACAGAATTTGGAGGATGCCAAAGCTGCCACAGCAAAACAGAAAAAGAAACTGGAATCTTTGCAAAAGGAAACCAAGGCGGCAAAGACCATTGCGCTGACAGTGCAGGACATTGAAGTAATGGGCAAAAAAGCCACATTCGGAAACAATATCACGCTGACACCGGATGAATGCGACACACTCAAACGCCATGCGGTCAATGGCATTATCGTCAATGCTGACAACAAGCGTCTGAAAGAAAAACTGGCTTCCGCAGAAAAGACGGTTTCCATCTGGAAGCAGCGGTATGAAGCGGTAAACGAAAAATATATGGAACTCAAACAGAAAGCCCAACCCTTTCTGGATGCACTGGAAATCGCATCCGAAAAGGTTCGGGCTTTTATCAATTCTATCCTCATCAGAGGAAAGCAAACACAGGAACACGAACACCCTGCCCGGAAGCGTGGACAGGATATGGAACTTTGATGGAGGAATCGCCTATTGAAGAAATATTATGAGGAAGCGAAATATAATGCGGCATTTGACCGCTGTGTGGATGTTATGAGCCAGATGCTCCAGAAATATGGACATCAGGTTTTGGATAAATTGGAACAGGACGCACCGCAGGGAGTGGAGCATTCCGAGGAAAGTAATCAAGCGCAGCTTTTGACGGATAAGGCTGCGTAAAATTTGCAATTTACACGTTGCGTATTCGCTATGGCTATGCTATAATGATTACGCAACGTGTATTTTTTGCTTTTGTGGAGAAAAGACGGATGGATTGTAAAAACAGAATTATAAAGTTGCGGGAAAGCACAGGACTGAATCGGAAAGATTTTTGCAAGCTCGTCCATATTCCTTACCGGACTATGACTGAATGGGAATTGGACAACCGCCATGCACCGGATTATGTGCTGTGGCTTTTGGAGTATTATATCCGCAACGAGGGACTTATGGTAAAAAGAAGGAATGAGGGAGGTGGAGATTCTGAAAAAGAAACAACTTAAATGCTATCTTTATACAAGAGTGTCCACCTCGATGCAGGTTGACGGATACAGCTTGGATGCCCAGCGTGACAAGCTGCGGAAGTATGCGGCATACGAGGATATGATCGTTGCCGGGGAGTATTCTGACGAGGGCTTTTCCGGAAAGAACATTCAAGGGCGGCAGGAGTTTCAACGGATGCTGAATGACATCCAGGACGGCAAAGATGATGTTTCTTATGTGTTGGTCTTTAAGCTGTCCCGATTTGGCAGAAATGCAGCGGACGTTCTGAACTCTTTGCAGCTCATGCAGGATTTCGGTGTCAATCTGATCTGCGTGGAGGATGGCATTGACAGCTCCAAGGATGCAGGAAAGCTGATGATCTCTGTGCTGTCTGCGGTGGCAGAAATCGAGCGAGAGAATATCCGCACACAAACAATGGCAGGACGGGAACAAAAGGCTCGTGAGGGCAAATGGAACGGCGGATTTGCACCTTATGGATATAAACTGGATAATGGTGAACTTGTTATTGCCGAAGATGAAGCAGAAGTTATCCGAGTAATCTATGATCGTTATATTCATACAAACGAGGGTGTTGCAGGAGTTGCAAAATATCTGAACCGCAATGGTTATACTAAGAAACTAAGACAGAATAATACCATTCCGGGATTTTCAAGAGATTTTGTGAAAAATGTATTGTACAATCCTGTTTATATGGGAAAGATTGCTTACGGCAGACGAAGAACTGAAAAGAAACAGGGTACAAGAAACGAGATGCACGTGGTTGAGCAGTCGGAGTTTCCGGTTTATGAAGGACAGCACGAAGCTATCATTTCTGAAGAGGATTGGTATCTGGCACAGGAAAAGCGCAAGATCAATTCCTTTAAGCGGGAAAAGGTCAACAATCCAGACCACGCACACATCCTGTCCGGTATCTTGAAATGCCCATGCTGCGGAAAGAGTATGTACGGCAATATCGCCAAGGCGCACAGCAAGGACAAGAAAACACGGTATTATTACTACTGCAAAAATACGGTTACACCCACAGGGCATGAGTGTAGCTTCCGGCTCAATATCGAGCAGACGGAAATCAATAAATTTGTGGCAAAGATCATTTCCGCTATGGTCAATAATCCCCGATTTGTAGAAGCAATTCAAGCGAAAATCGGAACGGCGGTTGATACAGAGGATATGGAAAAGCAGATCGCCGTTCTGCAAGGACAGCTAAAGCAAGCCTTTGGAACGAAAAGCCGCTTGGAGCGTCAGATGGATACCTTGGACATCAACGATGCCCACTATGACAGAAAGATTTTGGACTTGCAGCGCCGCTATGATGAGCAGTATGATATCATAGAGGAAATTGAAGTTCAGATTGCCGAACTGCAAGGACAGATACGCAGCATCCAGCAGGAGAAAATCTCTGGCGATAACATTTATCGGCTCTTACTGGCATTTGATGAAGTCTACCATTCCGCAACAGAAGCGGAGCAGAAAGAGTTTATGAAAGCCTTTATTGAGCGAATTGAGATGTTCCCGGAAAAGAGAAAAGACGGTAGTTGGATAAAGAAGATCGTATTCAATTTTCCTGTGCCTGTTGATGGTGAGGAAGTGAAAGAACTTCCCTTGGAAACTGAAACAACCGTCGAAGCGGTTCTTCTTTTGACCAAACTCAATGTCGAGCGGCACATCGAAGTGGACGTCAGCATGGATGAACTGGATGTGACTGCTGCGGAAAGCAAGGCAACTTACAACGAGATTCGGGATTATGTATGGGAGCATCATCAGTTGAAGGTCTCCAATCTCTATATCGCACAGGTGAAGCAGAAGTACGGCATTATTGAGCGAGAGAATTACCATAAAGCGAAAAACGAGAATGCAAAGCAGCCCCAGTGTCCGAAGGAAAAAGAGTATGCGATTGTGGAGGCATTGAAGCATTTTAAGATGATCTAATGAGTAAATCCCCAGTCTAAACCGACTAAAATCGGTACAGACTGGGGATTTTTCAATCATCCGTCGGATTCATGATTGTATTCAGATTTTCTATCACGAATTCCTGTGCATTCTCATCATAAACCACGCATGGATATTCTCCACGTACTCCTGTACGTATTTCAGTAGTGATTCCCATCGCAATACCGCTGGCAGTTGGAACCTTGCGACATTTCCCTGCTGATATTTCTTCCTCCTCCATAAGTCCAACTTTTACTAACCACGCTGTGATTGTTCTATAGGAGACTTTCCGCATTTTCTTTTCGTCCAGAATCTCATTTACTTTATAGCTGATTCCGCTAGCGGGAATCGGCGTTTTGGACGGTATATATTGCAGCTTTTCCTCTTCCGTAATGTAAAACTGTTTCTTATCCTTCCCGGACACCTTTTTAGGTTCATGACCATCAAGCTGTTTTCTCAGGACATCGGATACAAAGAACAGGCATCGAGAAATCTTTACGTTATTCACGATGTCCTGTTCTGGAATCGGCGTTCCGTCCAGTGGATTCACCCCATTGGCAAGGCTGTCAATATAGTGTTTTGCGCGGTGGAGCTTTTCCTGTTCAGTCATCTAGCACACTCTCCTGCACACTTTACATAATATAGGGTTCTATTATCTTATCAGACATTCAAAATCTTCTGAACTGCATACGGCTTTGCATACTTTATGTAAGCGTCACTCACATAAATCGTTCCATCCTCACGTGGTTCCTTCCACATAGCCGGATATACAACAAGTTTTACTTCTCGTCCTCGGTGCTTCGCTACAATTTCATTATTCGTAACAAGGAGCGTGCATCCTGATACTCGCAAAATCGATTCCAGCGGGAGCAGCAGTGCTTTCTGTCCCTCTACTGTTAATGAATCAGCCAGCTCTCCATTTACTCCCCAATCGAGGAGTTCTAATGCAGCAAAACGATCAAGTAGACCATGTACATACTGATTTCGATAATGCTTTAAGCACTTGTGACAAGCGTTACCGCAGTCGCAAGAAGCCAAAAGCTCACGGATTCGATTCAATAACGTTTCAATATTGTCCGCTACGCTGACTGCATATCCTGCACCGCTGGATAAACTGTCGTATAGATAAACATCCACAAACGCCCCGGCATTATTGGTCCGGATTCGGTATCCTGTAACAAGTTCTGTGAACTCAATGTCCAACTCTTTGCTCGCCGCCAAACGAAATGCTTCTGCCAGCGATTGAGCTGCCCTCGTCAGCCAAGGATTATCCGTTCGATGAATATCCATCTTCTGTTCATCCAGCTTGATTTCCAATACCAGCATATCCGTGATGAAATCATATCCAATATTGACATTTCTTGCATTTCTATGGCTACACGGTTTCCGGGCATATTTCGATTTATAGGGTCGTAAAACTCCATCCAATGTCTTTTCATTGTCACCCGGCATTGCTGCACCGCAATCCGGGCATACCATAAATCCCTTGTTTCCAAGTCCCTGATTCACCATAATAATTCGCTGGTTTGTGCGAGAAGCCATCCGGATATTCTTGCAGCCGGAAATCGGTTGAATGTCCTCCGCATCCGGAAGTGTCGAATATAGCGGCGGTTGAACCGATGAATATTCCTCTTCCAGCTGTGCATCCGGTACTGCCTCTGCATTTTTAGGTGCAAACCCCCACGGTCGGAGCATTTGCCTTCCTTCCTCCAATGCACGATTTCCGCAGAACGGACAAGCATCTGGCCGCTCATCTGCAAGACCAAACCATCCGCAATCCGGGCAAGTCAGAATATTCTTCAGATAGTTTGCATCATCCATATAAGCCCTTGCGGGTGTCGTTGCTTGACCGTATACCCGATCACTTCCGGGACTATACAATCCTCCTATCTGATAGGTTTGTTTATCCACGACGATTGAGCGTCCCGGTGCATATTCACTAATTGCAACATCCAATCCGCGATCCACTTCATAACGAAGGATTCCATTCATATCGGAAATATATGTACTGACCACATTTTTAGGGAAAGAGTAGGTTGGTATGATTCCTTCTTCATAAAGTGCATCCAGTAATGTTTTCTGTTTGTTCGCCGAAGCGTTCGGTATTGCTTCAAACTGCTCCGGATGCGCGTTTCGCTTTTCTTTCAGGTTCTTTAGGCTTTCAGCAAATTCATTTCTGAAAGCATCCATATCCAGTACAGCGTTTGCTGGCACGAGTGCAGATTTTCGTGGTATCTTAAAGTCCTGTAAAAAATCCATAAACTCATCCAGCACTTCATCCAGAAACAGCACTGCAGGCAGTTCGTCCAAGCTTGAGTGCTTTGAGGCAAGGAACTCCTGTAATGCAATCATATTCAAATGCCGTTGCAATAACTTTTCGCTCCGAATGTCAATCCATGGTCGTCTTGGATCGCCACGAAACATCGGAACCGGATTATTGAAATATAGCGTATCGTGCGGTCCATCTTCACAGAAGGTTACAATAGTAGAAAGGCTTGCGCCTCGCCGACCTGCACGGCCTGCGCGCTGCTGATAATTTTCTCGCATAGGTGGAACATTTCTCAGCCCAACTGCTACCAGAGAGCCGATATCAATACCGACCTCCATCGTGGTTGTACTGCTAAGAATGTCAATCGGCGTTTCCCCTTCCTGAATCAAATCCTGAAATCTCAATTCATAGTGTTCTGTTTGGCTCCACAAATCCATCCTTTGATCCTTATGGGAAAGTTGTGCAGTATGCTCTTCCGTATCGATCACATGGATTTTATTGCCTTTCAACGCATCTACAACAGGTTTTCTCCAAAAATCCAGTGATTGATATTCTTTCTCGTTCAATACATGAGTTCCTGTAAAACCACAACTCGGACACTTTCCTCGCAGGAGATACGGTGTGATTTCAGAGCATTGTTCACACCGATACCATTTATGTTTTGCATCAAATCGGGGCTTCACCCGTTGAAGATCAACATACAGCCTTCCATTATCCGGTTGTGCCGAATCTAGGAAGTTATTCTTCAAAACTCTCCGCAAGACATTCAAGTCATTGGAATCATCCGTCCACCCCATGATTCCCTGAACGGTCTTTGTGAAATTCCACTCCTTTGCCAATCCGTAGAAATCATAACTGCGACGTACTTCCAAACGCACCTCATCCGGAATCGTATGTCCCAATGCAGTCGCATCGTCACACACTGAAATCATCCACGCATTAAAGAGTTCAAGAAACTCCTCATCTTCTACGGAGATACCATTTTCTTCAAGTTCATCAATGCTATCAAATAGTGCCTGCTCTGTTGGCTCAATCCAGCTCGTGGCAGAATCGTAAAGCGTATTATAACCGCCAGAAAACAGCCGAAGCAAATCTTTTTGCATCTGTGTCGGCGCATTTGCAATAGAAAACCGAGGTGTATACTCACGATTTCGGCGAGTGCTGCGCTCATAATTGCTCAATGCAATGTTGCAGTCTGCGCCAAATTTTTCACGTTCCGGTTCATGAAAAATCTGTACATGATGCTGTCCTGCTGCAAGGCAAAAATAATCATAAAGATCGTTCATGGAACGCTCTGTTATGGATTGTTCCATATTGTAAATGGCCAATGCAAAAAGCTGTCGTGCCGCCATGATGTCCGAGGAATCCGACATATCACGCGCCAGCTTTGCCGCACGCTGCCGACTATCCGAGAACAAGAGAACCTTTCGTCCTTCATTTGGCAGACGTTCCGGATCATTATCTTTTCCACTTACGGCAGGTTGCTGCTCAAATTGTGTTTTTATCAAGTTGTAAAAAGACTGATTGCCACGTGTACTAAAAGACGTAAGTTGCGAAGACGACAGCAAGTGTCTGCAATGCGGACATGTTGGAAATGTCAAGATTCGCGAGCGATTTTTCTGTTCAAAGTTGCAGTAATACAGTTTCCGAAATCCTGTTCTTCCTGCATCTGAATCGTCACGGAAATTGATAAATCCATTCTTGATATCCAGATAACAGGGCCGGATCGCATTCTTTCCCTGCTTTTCAGGAAGTTCATAATCCTCAGGCGGCAAATAAAGATGAACTTCCTTCATCTGCGAATCCAACACCTGACCGGGATAATGCCACAAATATGTTCTCTGGTGTGTTCCGATTGCATCATCCAGAACATAGCCTTTATAGAACAATGCTCCGCAACGCCGGTCATTATATAGTTCATATACAACACTGTGGCAATGTGGGCACGTTAAATGTCCATCTGCCCAAGCATACTATAAATCACACGCATTCGCCATTGCTCAACAGGTTCTGTTGTTCCACGTTCAATCCTATATGCTTTTGCAATAATCGGAATCAAATTGTTTTGCAGTGTCATTCTTCACCACCGAGATATTCATGTATCATCGTACAAATATTCTTTGAAGGCTTACTTTCATCTTTCTCAAGCTGTTCCATCAAAAGGTTTGCTTTTCCCGCAATAATTGCAAAAGGTAAAAGTCCAAACAAATATCTGTATCCAACCGTGTCAGATGTTTCACCTTTCAGTATGGATTCTATATTTGCAAAAACGCTCCAAAGATTTTTCTTTGCCAAAGTACTATATCCGAGACTTGTCAAGAAATTCTTGTGAATTGGCCGTACTTTCGGCATAGGAAGTCTATCAAAATCCGGACTGAGCTCGCTGCCAACAAATACCGACGATGGTTTTTTATCTACCAAGAACTCCGTCATCAGCGGCAACACATAATTCGATATTCCCATCGGCTCCACCTGCAAATCTTCTGCATACGGTGACAGCAAAAAGAAGAATTTACCAGAATCAAAAACAGCCGTCGGAAGTTGTTGTGTCCACCCAGCACAGAATGGATTCATAATTGCGACCACATTATCCTCAGATTCCTTGCATTCCTTACAAACCTTTTCCGTATAATCTCCCACACACGATAATATTGCAACGGTTCTACTAAACAGCGTCGTCGAGAAAGCTTGTGCAATCGCCAAACCATTCGGACCTGCAAGCAACACCGGCGTTCGATATCTGTATGCCGAATAGAGATAAGCTGCGAGCCCTCTGGTATAGCTTTCCTGAACACCTGCTTCCTTCAAATTATCTGCCAGATACTCTATGACATCGTCTGAATTTTTTAGGACAGCAACTCTATCGTCCATTGATTTACCAGAAGTAAACGATGAAAATACTGTCACTGAAACCGTCTGTTTTTCACCTATGCGATTGATCTGCGGCAGAAATGCTTGTGCCGCAATAAAATCAGCCGCATCTTTTTGTGCTTTTGCAATTTTTTCTGCTACTTTTTGTTCTACTTCGGCAGCCAGCTGCTCACGTTCTTCCAGCTGTTCATTTGATTCTTTCAGTTTTTGCTCAACTGCTTCATATTTTTCTGTCAGTTGTTCCACCCGTATTCTTTCGTCCTTTGCCGCATTTTTCCGTTGCATCAATTCATTTTCTACTTTTTGAATTTTTTCAGAATTTTCTTTTTCCCATTCGGTTGTCAATAGTTCTTTACAACGTTTCTCCAATTCGGAATTTTGCTGAATAATGCGGCTCAGCATTTCATCTTCAATATCTGTAGCAGAAAGATAAGAGTCCGCATTCTGTACAAACTTTCGAATCCGTTCATTCGCTTCATCCTCTGTACAATTACACTGCATCGCAAGCTCTTGCACGAAATCCTTGTTCGGCAACTCTTGCAAATACGCTGTGATTTGCTGATGCGCTGCATTTGTAATCCCCCGCTGTTTGGATGTCGCCCATGTCAGCCGTTTGCGCAGCAATGCCTTCAAAACATCCATAGAATCTTTGACATTTACTACTTTCGTCGGCATTCCAAAATTCAAGGCCGTACAAACTTGGCAATCTCCAGCCTGATACAGCATTGAAGCAAACACCTCAAAAACAGGAAGCCTGAAAACATCCTGCTTTAATGAAATACGATCAATTTTAATATCAAGATCTTTGGGATGGCAGTAGATGCCTTCATACTTTTTACCATTCCAATAAGCAAAGAGAACACCATCACAGTAAATTTTTTCAGACACTCCCACAGTCAACTTCTTTATGATTTTCTCAACGGAATCACATTCCTTAAAAATTATAATTTGCGTTGGCTGAGACGAACTATAGCTGGTTTCAATAAAGTCCCTACTTGGATCTTTTTTATTGGGAATCACATGCCAATCCCAAACACCAACATATCCTTCCTGAAAAGTTCCTGATCTCTGATCGCTGAACAAGTCTCTTTGTGTCGGAAATTCTTCCAGATAATCTCCTGTGATTTCATCATGATGGATATCCGACAGTCTCTTTAGACGCACATATCCGTCTGCCCAGAAAACCTTACAAAGGGACTTGAAAGGATACTTTGCATCCGTTGTATCTATTCTGTTACTAATTGAGTATTTCTCCAATGCACGATATCTGGTAAGTTCTTTTTCCTTCAAATCCAACTTATTTTTCAGCTCGTCCTTTTCATCGCGTAACCGAGTAGCATCTTCTGCCGTTGCTTGCAAACTTGCTTGGGTTTCCTTCAGTAAATCTTGAACCTGTTGAATCTTGTTACGCGCATACTCCTTTTGCGCTTCAAGTTCTTCCTTTAACAGCTTTGTTGTCCGATCCGTTGGAGCGTCCTCTACTGAATCGGGTTTGTGGGCTCTCTTTGCAATACGTATCGCAATTTTTAATGCGCCAATTTCCTCTGAAGAACGGACAGGTTGTTCTAAGCGAAAATATAAATCCAAATTATCATAAAACGGGCTGTTTGCAAGCGCAATGATGTGTGCATCGTCAGACGGTATTCCTTTCGCTATCAAATTTGCCTGCTCGCCAATAATTTTGTCCATCAAGGACTGTATTTTTTCATTCAAAAACTTTGAAATAAATCTTGTGGTTACATTTTGCACCGTAAGCGTGACTGCTTCCTCATCCGAAATTGTCTTGGGTCGAAACCCTGGCTTAATACGGCTAAAACCGTTTGAATTTGTCTGAAAGTTTTGCTTCAAGTCCCTCAAACCAATCAGTTTACAAATTGATTCAACATCAGTTTTCGATAATCTATTAAGATAATCCATATTATTCTCCTCACCGCTTGCTCTTTAACATCACAATAAAATTTTTATAATATGCGAGGGCATCTTCTTCCATATATCCGCTTCGTATTTTTTCAGAAACCCATTTTCGAGTTTTAGGATAATTCTTTAGTAAACCGACCGTTGCCCCTAACGTATGCGAAACCGGTATCTTTCTCCCATGCGCATGAACTAGATTCTGAAAGTTCACTGTATCGTCCGAACTCAGGACTTCGGAATTTTCTTTCTTATACTCTGCACTCCAAACAATGTCCAATCCCTGTAAAATCAGAACACGGACGCCATATTGAATTGCATCAAGTTCAATGGAAATTTCTGCTTTCAATGAAATTTGTTCAATTACAAATCCATTCTTTTCAAGTCGGATCGTTCCATCAAATGGAGCAGTCACTCGTATAATATGATTTTGCGGAATATTATTTTGCAATCCACTTGGTACAGGATTTCCATCGATATCAGAAATTGTCACCTTCGGCTGTTCTGCCCGTTCATTCAGTGGTTTCTTCCAAAGATATGTGTACTCCAGTACCTTCGCTCTGCCCGTAGAAATCAGCTGCTGTCGCTCATTAACTTCAATCGAGCAAACTTTACCTCCGTCAGACGGATAGTATAGCATTGTTGCTGCAGGATAAGTCTTTGTCGTCGTTTCACCTTGTCCCTGAACGAGAAACCATGTCGTTTCCCCAGAGTTTTGAATGACATACGGTGATTGCACATATACCGGCCAAATTGGTTGAATCGAAATCGGCTGACTTGTAAGACGGCAATGATAGTTCAAAAAGAATTTAGCTGCAGACTCCGTAAGGTCCGTTGCAGTAACTTGCAATAAGTACCATGTTGACCAAGAAATATTTCTTTTCAAAAGTTGTCTAATTGAAACGCCATTATAAATATTATATAGTCGGCCTCTTGAAAGCAAATAATACTCTTTTCCTACTATAACGTCAGCGTCATCAGGAAGCATTTTTCCACTTTCCGCATCAAAAATCGCGCCACTCTCTCGTACACCATTTGTGATGCGCGGCCAATATGTTCTTTCAATTTCATCAGATGATATGACAGTATACTTCTCACTGGGACAATCTCCAATTGGAACATATGTAAGAACATCCTTATTTAAGCGTTCATACGAATATACAAATGGAGTCATCGATTTGTTAGATGGAACAATTGTAAGCTCCTTGCGCATCTGCTTTTTCAAAAGTTCTCTTGGAACCGCAACCAGTCCCAACTCAAATGAAAAGCCCGTGCTTGTAATATTGACAATTCGGATGGGAAGTTCATGTTCACCAGCCACATAGGTATAGTTTCCTCCCGGACCAAATGTGCGCTCCGGACAATCTTTGCTTTCTTCATATGCACTATGACGAAAATGCGGTGTCTGGATATCACCATCAACAAATCGTACATATTGTCCGCACAATTCACACATAAAAAGGCCACTGCGTGCAGATACCGATCCTCCCGGATGGCTACGGGCGACTTCTTCAGGTGTGATATGAGTCCAGCCCTTAGAAGACCACACACATACATGTGTTAGTGATGCCATAATAGTTCTCCTCATACACTTTATCGAATCCAATTATAATAGACTAATATTACCACTAATAGTCCAACAATGAAATAGAAATTCCAAACAGCCGCATTCTATCCAAATCGTTCGGTTAAAATTTGTCTGTTTTGACAGTCTTTCGGTACTTCAGCCTGCATTCACAGGATGCAGTTCGCGGGTTTGGGTATTCCCAACAAGTATTTTGCAACGCAAAATAAGCAGATGTATATACGTCTGCACTGCTTGCGGATACTATGAAGCCTCTCAACGTGCCTTCCAAATTTGAAAATCATTTTGCAATCAGGACCGTCAGCTTTCAAGTTCAACTTGAAGCTGGCGGTTATTTTTCTGCACAAAAATTTTCGCATTTGCAACCGCTGCAAACCTGCTAACTTGTGTCAATAGCGGAATCGAAAAAAGAATGGTTGCCGGGTGCAGTGAGCATCCGGCAACTTTAATAAGCCGACGGCGCAGCCTGTCAGCTGAAATTCTCCATAGTAGCAATCTGTCAAATGTCATTCATAAACAACCGCTGCTACTTGAGAGCGAAGGTACTCGTTCACGCGAGCATAGTAGATGCGCAAGAACTTTGCGCTTCCTGCAACAGTATAGACATAGTAATGTTTTCCCTCTGAGCATTTTTCCCATAAAGCAGAAAACGGCATTCTCTGGGTTTGAGAGCGTCAGGATAATATTAGAGACAAGGAATATTGTCCGTCTCAAATGCGGTGATCCTCGTTTGGAAACATGGCGTGATTTGGATTCAAAAGCACCGGACTGGAATGGTGGTGCGTCAATTCCGGCAAAAGCAACGAGGGCTTTCTTGTTCTTGAATCGCCGGACATCGCCAATCTCGGCCATAAGAGCCGGCCCAGTAACAGGCCCAGCACCTTCCATTTGCATCACGATTTCATATTCTGGAAGCAGTGCAGCCAGTCGCTGCATTTCAAGCTGCGTGTTGTGTCTGGCTTCACAGACGGCATTCAAACTTTTGCAGGTTTGTCCGATCAGAGTCTTTGTGCTTTCGCACTTGGGAAGGGTAGCCACGCATTCCTGCGCCATAATATAGATCTTATGAGCGGTAGCGGTACGAAACTTATAATTCTTGCGCTTACACCAGCCTCGATAGGACTCCGTAAAAACTTCCATGAAATACTGACATACGCAGTCCCTGTGCCAATAGCGCAGAAAGAAATCCACCCACTTTTCGTGGCCATCTGTATTTTTCGTGTTCGGATCGAAGGCAAGATTCACCCCTGCAAAGGTCTGATCTGCCAAAGCAATCAGCCCGTTGCGAAGAACTGTTGCGGTTGCAGTGATTCTTTCATTTGCTCTCGACTGCATTTTAAGTAGCAATCTGGTTTTCTCTTCATCGTTGAGCAGTGGCAGTGTATCCCAGAAAGTCAGCGCGTAATTTGCGATTTTCAGAGCATCGGCACGATCTGTTTTGAGCTTTCGGATAGAATTGTCGCTGAAATCATGGATCAGCATCGCATTTACAGCAGAGACAAAGAAGCCCGCCTTTTTGAGGGTCAAGGCAATCGGCCTCCAGTACATACTGGTATGTTCCATTACGACCCGAATATCTCCTCCTAACTTTTTGAGAGTTGAGACCAGTTTTTTCAAGTCGCTGTTTGTATGGCGTACATCGAAAGGGTGCATCACGATCTCGCCACCCGGTCTACGTACTGCAACTGTGCTTTTGCTTTTAGACACATCGACTCCGACAGCGGTGATAACAGCAGACTTCATTTTCTGACCTCCTTTTTCATGCCGGTTCCGCCTATGCCCATTACCGATTCAGCTTGCTTTGTGACACGAATGTACAGCAACATTTTTATCTGCTGATAACTCAACCTGCGTCAATCGAACGCTGCAATGAGATGGCGGAGAACAGTTTGCGCGTACAAGCGTTTCAGCTCAAGCAGGGCACCGTTCTCTCAGCACATCTACATTGTAGCTTAGGTTTGGGCATCTGTATAGCTCACTGGCTGTGAACTCTCAGAACCAACACAATTGTAGCAAGCAGGGCAAGCCGGTACCACCTCGCAATTTTTGAATCCGATTTTTTCAAATTCAAATTCAAAAACGCTTGTTGTGCTTCGCCCAAACCCGATATTCAGTACAAGAATGCGCCAGTTCTGCACCTTAACGGGCGCTGAATAAGTGAATTTTCTTAGAAAAAGCGTTTTGTAAAAATCAGCGTTGATTCATTCGATATTGCATCAAACCGGAACTATTACTTCCGGTTTTGAAGGCAAAAAGCGGAAGTATCACTTCCTAAAAATTCGAGTGTTATTATGGTATGCTCTATTCAGAGCCGTTCACCGAACCGGACCTACTATGTCCGGTTTACTCCCTCAAAACCGGACCTGTCAGGTCCTAAAAAATCTTTTGAAAGTGTGATAAGTTACCAGCAAGACACCAATTGAACCTTGAAAACCGAATGACCGTCTGCATGGGATACCCGGCGAAGACCCCGCAAGGGAGAGCCGGAAAACGCCGCCGGAAGGGGGCAGGAAATCCATGCAGAGAGAACGGCGTAAGAACAATGACATTCTATTTCATTTCAGAAAGGATGGTTTGCCTATGACAAAACTGAGCCAGCTTAAAATCGACCCGGAGTTCCAGAATCAAATCAACCCTCCGTCGTTTGAGGAAACCCACCAACTGGAAATGAACATCCTCAAGGAGGAACGTGTACTGAATCCGATCATCACATGGAACGGCTATATTGTGGATGGACATACACGCTATCAAATTCTTCGGAAATATCCATTTATTCCATTTGAAGTCATCGAAAAAGAATTTTCCAGCCGTTATGAAGCACTCGTATGGATCTGTAAAAATCAGCTTGGGCGGCGAAACCTGACCCCAGAACAGAAAAAGTTCCTGATCGGAAAGCAGGCAGAAGCGGAAAAGCAAATCAAATCGTTTCACGGCAATCAGTATACTTTGGCATCTGAAAGTGGTCTGGCTCAAAATGAACCAGACCGCACAAAGCACGGTTCACGATCGAAGGTCGCTGCGGAACATGGAACATCCGAAAGTTATGTTTACCGTGCAGAGCAATTTGCAAGAGGTGTGGAAGCAGCGGAGGAAGCAGTACCCGGAGCGCAGGAAGAAATCCTGAGCGGAAAGATCCGGGCAACCGACCGTGAAATTTCCTCGATTGCAAAGGTTCCAAAGGAAAAGCGTCCCGAAGTTGTGGCAGAGTTGCGTAAGCCCAAAGCCAAACGGGATTCCAGTATCACGGATTCGTATTCTTCGCCTTCAAAGGGCAATGAGTTTATAACGACCTTCAAGCAAGACATTCAGGGGCATAAGAAAGGACTCAACAAGGAAGAAAGGCAGAATCTCAAGGATGCCGTCAAGAGCATCTATTCACCTCGCCGCTTGGCAGATGGCGAAGCCATGATGTGTGAGATTCAGGGAGCGCAGGAGGATTTTGTCCGGCGGTGGGAAATGTGCTTTCGTGAATACCCGGATATTCTTACTGAACCGAAGAACAATGAGAAACTGCTGATTTTTATCGACCGTGCCAGTCGGTATCTTCAGACGGTAAAAGATCGTCTGAACAATGATGGAAACCAAAACTCTCAAACGGTTTAGCACTAATTCGGATGTAAAAATGGAGGTGAATTCCATTTCGGATTACTTGAAACCCAATATGCCACTGCCGCAATATCTACCCTATGCCCGCTTTCTGCTGGATACAGACCTGAGCCACACGGCAAAACTGCTCTATACCCTGCTGCTTGACCGGGCAACGCTTTCTCAAAAGAACAACTGGATGGACGCACAGGGTCGCATTTATGTAGTTTATCCGCTTTCCAAGCTGTCAAAAGATTTGAGATACAGCCTTTCCAGCATAACACGCGCATTTGCCGAATTGGAAAACGCACAGCTCGTGGAACGTATCCGCAGTGAATTTTCCAAGCCCAGCCGTATTCTGCTCAAGGTTCCGCATACTACGCAGAACTGCGCAGTCACAGTATGCAAAAATGCCGAGCATGACTGTGCAGAAACGAGCAGTATGATTGCACAGAAATGCACACCTAACCAACGTAATAAGAGCAACCTGAAAGATAGCCACCTGATAAGAACAACAGACGCTCATTTGACCTTTGGAGAATATCAAAATGTCTTTTTAACAGCAAAGGAGTACAGGCGACTCAAAGCTGATTTCTCCGGGTTGGATGATCTAATCGAACAGCTTTCGGCTTATATCCAGTCCACCGGCAGAAAGTACGCCGACCATGCCGCCACCCTGCGCAACTGGGCAAAACGGCAAAAGTCAGAACAGAAGCAAGCACCGGGCATCCCAGACTACACATTCAAGGAAGGAGAAAGCCTATAGAGACGATTGAAAAAACTTTGGAACAGTCCATTTCCATTATTCCCGAAAACACTGAGGATTATTATGGCGAGGATGGCCTGCTTTATTGCGGAAAATGTCATACCCCAAAAGAAGCATTCTTTGCAAAGGGCATTGCCCTGATGGGCAAAAACAAGCACCCAATCGAATGCAGCTGCCAGCGCATCGAGAGGACAAAGCAGGAAACCCTTATCAGCCAGCAAAAGCACAACGACCTTGTGCTGCGGCTGAAAGCGGAGGGTTTTTCTGACCCGGCAATGCTCAACTGGACCTTTGAAAACGACAATGGCCGCAGCCCGCAGATGCACCACGCACACCGCTATGTAGAGCAATGGCAGACCATGCGCGCAGAGAACCTAGGACTGCTCCTCTGGGGCGGTGTAGGCACCGGAAAGAGTTTCCTTGCCGGGTGCATTGCAAACGCTCTGATGGAGCAGGAGGTGCCTGTGCGTATGACGAACTTTGCCCGGATCCTAAACGAACTGAACGGCAGTCTTTCCGGGCGGAACGATGTTGTGGACAAGCTCTGTCGTTATCCCCTGCTCATCATTGACGACTTCGGCATGGAACGTGGTACCGAGTACGCACTGGAGCAGATCTACAACATCGTAGACAGCCGATACCGCAGCCGGAAGCCGCTGATCGTCACCACCAACCTGACACTGGACGAGATACGACACCCACAGGATACCGCCCATGCCCGCATCTTTGACCGCCTGCTGGAAATGTGCATTCCGATCTCCTGTATTGGGGTCAGCTTCCGGAAGGAGAACGCACAGGAAAAACTGGAACGACTGAAACTTTTGATCGGATAAAACGAAAATGTCGGAAAACAAAAATTGCCGGGTGCAAAAGTCATCCAGCTACAAGGAAATGGAGCTGCCTATTGAATAATTGCCACCGTACAGAAACCGGCCCTTCCTCTTCGGAATGCTCTACGCCCACACTCGATGAATGGAGCGCATTCGCAGCTTTTCTAGCCGACGTGATCGAGAAGTACGCATCGGCCTTGGAAATAGACAACGCTGTATCCTCAACAACCAACCAAAATCGACAAGATACTGTTGATACCGCTCTTGCAGCATGATATAATATTCTTGTAATATTTGTCCCAACACAGTGGTAAGGTCTCCCCTTCCACTGTATTACATACACGGAACGGGGTGCTTAAAATGAATCGACCAGACAACTCTCCTAAAAATTCCATCCTCATTTACACCACGGAAGACGGCCTGACCAAAATCGATACTACCTTTGATGGTGACACTGTCTAGCTTTCCATTGACCAGATGGCCGATTTGTTCCAACGTGACCGCAGCGTTATCGGAAAACACATTCGAAACATTTTCAAAGAAGGTGAACTCCAAAAGGAATCAGTGTGGGCAAAATTTGCCTACACTGCCGCTGATGGAAAAACATACGACGTGGATTACTATAATCTTGATGTTATCATTTCCGTTGGTTACCGCGTCAAATCCAAACGAGGCACACAATTCCGTATCTGGGCAACTGGCATTTTGAAAGAATATATGCGCAAGGGATTTGCGCTGGATGATGAACGCCTGAAAAATTTGGGCGGCGGTGGATATTTCAAAGAGCTGTTGGAACGCATCCGCGACATCCGTGCTTCTGAAAAGGTGTTCTACCGTCAGGTTCTGGAAATCTATGCAACCAGCATTGACTACGACCCAAAAGCAGAAATCTCCGTCCAGTTCTTCAAAAAAGTTCAGAATGAAATTCATTATGCCATCCACGGTCAGACTGCCGCCGAGGTCATTTACAACCGTGCAGATGCCGAAAAGGAATTTATGGGTCTGACCACTTTTGCAGGAAACCAGCCCACTTTACGAGAAGCTACTATTGCCAAAAATTATCTGAACGAGAAAGAGCTTCGTGCTATGGGGCAGTTGGTTTCCGGTTATCTGGATTTCGCAGAACGTCAGGCAGAACGCGAACAGCCCATGACCATGCAGGATTGGGCAAACCACCTTGACCGCATTTTAACCATGAGCGGTGAGCGCCTTCTTGTTGGAAATGGCAGTGTGACCCACAAGCAGGCAGTGGACAAGGCACGAGAAGGCCGCTGGAACGGCGGCTTTGCGCCTTATGGCTATCGTTTGGTTGACGGTGTGCTGCAAATCAACGAAGATGAAGCCCCTGCCATACGCACGATTTTTGAGCAATATGTAAATACGGACACAGGTGCAAATGGTCTTTCCAAATATCTGGAGACCCACGGTTTTCAGAAACTTGCCCGTCAGAACGGTACCTCTTCCCTTTTCAGCGCAACATTGATTCGGGCCATTCTGAAAAATCCCGTCTACTGCGGAAAGATTGCCTTTGGTCGCCGCAAACTTGAAAAGATTCAGGTTTGACACACTTGCCCAATAGTGGATCGTTCCGCAACGGGTACGATACGTTTTTTCTTCCATCGGGTTTTTCTCCACAAATTCCAAGTTGTTTTGTTCAGTATACCACGCTTTTTTCCTACAGAAAAGATACCGAAAAACAAAAATGTCCCCGGATGGCTTGTTACAACTCTCCGGGGACAGATCCTGTACACCGGTATCTTTCATCTTGTTCCCAGCATTTCCATCCATTATAATAGAACCGGTGTCATTTTGAAGCACGGGAAAAGCAGTAGGACGTATGAAACCTCGGCGGCGCTGCACAGACCCAAGCTACATTTGAAAAGCTGAGAAATCATACTGGCAGAACAGCAAAACACCCGCCCATGTATCGTGTGCAAAGCACAGTATATGGGCGGGTGTTGTTGTTTGATTGTGGTTTGTTTGCACTGTCAAAACGGGTCGAAACAAAGTTTTTGCGGTGTTCCACCCAGCAGATACCGGATGCTGAGACGGCCGTTTTCCATTTCCGCCTGCACTTGCGTGGCACGCTCAAAGAGGGTGCGCAGACGGCGGTACTCTGCCCGCTGCGCATCCGTGTAGTGGGACGGCATATCCGAGGTAAGGAACACATTGCCCAGCAGGGCATTGACCGTGGCAAGGGTGCGTTTTTGCTCTGCCGTCAACTTGCAGTTTTCCTCCCGGAGGAAGAACACATCCGGGTCGCTGCCATAGGCACGGCCATTGAGCTGCCGCCGGAATACAGTGTTGTTGATGGCCTGTTTTGTGGACACCCGCTCCCGGTGGAACAGGCGCATATACCACACATCGTCCCAGTCCAGCCCTACGTCACAGCTGACACGGCAGTAATCCACCAGCCCGAAAGCCGGCATCACCGGTACGCCGCAGCCGAGAATCTGCTTTTGCCCGCACCATGTGCGCAAAAGCTCCATGGCACGGTACATCCTGGCTGCCCGGCTCTCATGGGTGTTGCCAAAGGGAGCAGCGCCGTACAGAAAATCCAGCTTGACAAGGTCGAAGCCCCAATCGTTCAGCACCCGGTCAAACACCCGGCGCAGATAGTCCAGCACGGCCGGGTTGTCGATATCCAGCGCATAGAAACTGCTCCAGTTGCTGCCGCAGCACCACGGTTTGCCGTCCACTTTCAGCAGCCAGTCCGGGTGCTGCCGGAAAAGGGCAGAGTCCTTTTCGCACACAAAGGGTGCAAGCCATAGCCCAGCCTGAAAGCCAGAGGCGTGAATTTCCTGCACCATGCCTTTCAGCCCGTGGGGGAATTTCTGCGTATCCGTTTCCAGCCAATCCCCCACCTTCGGCTCCCAGCCATCGTCGATTTGGAACAGGTCTCCCGGGCAAAGCAGGCTGCGGCAGCCGGTCATGTCCTCCCGGATGGTGTCCTCGGTGATGTTTTGATAGCGGTTGTACCAACTGGAATAGCCTGCCAGCTTTTTCTCCGTCCGAGGGCGTATGCCCATCGCCTGAAACCAGCCGTCGAACACCTCGACCTCGCTGCCCTCGGCAAAAAACAGGTCGAAGAGTGGGAAACTGCCGCCGGGATGCTCCATCCCGGCGCAGTCCCGCTCCAATGTCAGCAGGGCTTTGCCGCTGTCGTAGCGGAGGATGGTGTAGCCCGGGGTCTCGTCCAGCGATGCCACCAACCGGAACTGCTTGCCCTTGCGGAAATAGCAGTAGGAAAAGCCGTGACTCTGACCGTTATGATGCCCATAGGGCACAAAATGATAATCACCGTAGCGGTCAAAGGCATATTTCTTCAGTAGAAATCCCGGAATGTGGTCGGTGCCGCGCAGCTTGCCGTTCCGGTCCAGCTCCGGGCTGTAGGTCCATGTCTGGTAGCCGTTCATGAACAGACGCTCGTCTGCTTCCATCGTCCACGGCATCTCGGCACGTACCGCCTTCAGCGTCCCGGCGGGCAGGTCAGCGGAAAGATGTAGCACACCGCCATTCTCCGTGACCGCGCAGCTGCCCTTTCGTGTGCCGCCGGAGGTTTCCGCATACCAGTGCAGGGTCTCAGTCATGGTGCGTTTCCTCCCCATGGAGCTGTGCGCTGATCTCGGCAGCGCGGGCATCGGTCAGAACGAACTTGTTGCGGAACAGCACCAGCACACCTGCCAGCACCAGCATGGGCAGAACCGTCATCATCAGGCGCAGACCCAGCAGCGTTCCGGCGCTTTGTACTGCCACCGGGCCGGTCTCTTCCGTGTTGCCCACAAGACCGATCAGGTCCAGCCCGATACCGGTCAGGAATACCGCCACACCGGAGGCAGCCTTGACCACAAAGGTCTGCATGGAGAAAATAACGCTCTCTTCCCGGCGTCCGGTCTTGAGCTGGCCGTAATCCACGCTGTTGGAAAGGAACAGGGTCGTCAACACACTCAGCATCCCGTTGCAGGCAAACACGACAACGCCCGGAATGCACAACAGCGCCAGACTGTGGGACAGGCCGGTCAGGCAGAACACCAGCAGCGTGCCGTAGCCGCACAGCGCCAGCACAAGGCTCAGCTGGAATACCTGTGTGCTGCTGAACTTTTTGCGCAACAGCGGGTAAAGCACCATCATACCCAAAATTTGAGCCGCACCGCCCACGGTGGAAAACAGAGTGTAGGTGGCTTTCCAGCCTGCACCGCCAAGGTCGTACTTGAAGAAATAGATGATGAAGTTGGAGGTAAGGTACAGCGCCGAGTTGATCAGCACGATGCTGCCCACCACTACCATGGCCTGATCGTTGCGGAACAGGGCGGAGAACATCTCCTTTACGGTGGCAGTCTTCATCTCACTGGGGGTAGTTTCTTTCATGGAAATGCAACACACCAGCTCTGTCACTGCAAAAATTACCGCTACGATCAATGCCACCCAGCGGAAGCCAGCGCGCTCGCTGTCTCCGCCAAGGATGCCCACCAGCAGCATGGTGAACATGGCGATGAGGGCAGAGCCAACGCCTGCACAGGTACGCCCCACCATGGAAAGGTTCTCCCGGTCTTTTGGGGTGCGGGTCACGGCGGGGATCATGGACCAGTATGGAATATCCATCATGGTATAGGTGACGCCCCACAGGATGTACACCACGCTGAAATAGACCATCAGCGCTGCTTCGTCCAGCACCGGGGCGGCAAACAGGGCGTAGAGCACCAGCGCATTGAGCAGCGTGCCGGAAAAGATCCACGGACGGAAACGCCCCCAGCGGGTACGGGTCTTTGCCACCAGAACGCCCATAAAGGGGTCGTTGAAGGCATCAAAGAACCGGGCTGCCATGAGAACAACGCCCACAAAGCTGGCCGAAAGCCCCAGCACATCCTGATAATAATACATGACGTAGGAAGCCGACAGGGCATATACCATATCCTTGCCCACGGCACCAATACCGAATGCGGTTTTCTGTTTCAGGGTCAGTTCCATACAGCATCCTCCTTTTCGATGGTGAACCGCAGCATAACGGGCTGGGTCTGCGGTGCAGAAACGGTCAGCACGGATTCTCCGGCAGTGCCCACGGTGCGCAGATAGGTGCCGGTCATGCCGCCCTCTGCCACGGCGGTCTGCGGGCCGACAAGGGCGGCGCTGCCCTCCACCGTAAACTGCACCGGGAACTGTGCGTAAGGGGCGGGAATGCCGTTCTCGTCCAGAATCCGTACCCGCACAGCGGCCATATCGTAGGTGTCCTGCTCCCGCAGGGTCGTCCGGCTGGCCTTGACCTCCAAGTGCAGCTTTGCACTGGGGCAAAGGGTCACGCTGCGCACCACGTTGCCGTCCTGCACGGCATCGAACCGCCAGCGGGTGGCTTCGCCGCCCCAGTTGCCCACATATTTGCCGTAAAGCGCCACGCCATCCTCAAAGGTCATTTTGTAGTGCAGCATACACCAGCCGAATTTGACCTTGTAAGCCAGCGGCAGTCCCGCTAAGCCATATTTCCCGGCGGCCAGCAGGCAGTCCCGCACAGCGGCTGCCTTGGAGGGGGAAAAGTGCTCCTGCGTTTCCAGCAGCTCACCGATGGTATCGTCCACCACAAAGGGCGGATGCGGCAGTGCTGTCCACTCGCTTTGGCGCAGGGCGGTAACGAACACATCGTTTTTGTACAACTTGACCTGCTGGGCATTGCTGAAAACGTATGCCGTGCCCAGCTGCCCGGCGGGGTTATCGCCGATGTCCATGGAGGAACTGACCGCCAGAACCGGGTCAGCATCACCCTGACTGGCATAGACCGCCGCCGCCAATTTGGGGTTACGGAAGCTGTCCAGCACGCCGTGGTAGCAGATGCGGTCCCCGGAGCCAAAGTCCTTGTGGGTCTGGTAGTCGAACATACACCAGCCAAAGCACCCGGCGTGCTCTCCGCTGGCATAGGCGGCGTTCTGCACCCGGACGTGCCGCAGAGCGTGTTCCTGCCGGTGCGGGCCATCGTCAAAGGCTTTGGTGGGGTACATATGACCATTGCATTCCGATATGAGCAGCGCCTTGCCCATATCCGGGGTCACGTCCTTTTTGGGCTTAGCGCCGGGCGTTACGCCGTTGTGGGAAAAATCGTTGTAGGCGTAGACGTCCTCCAGCAGATGGCTCTTTTCCAGATACCGCACGCCAGAAGTGGCACGGCTGGGGTCCAGCTGATGGGCAATTTTGTTGGTGCGGGTGTAGAAGGCATCGTCATCCACGCTTTCGTTGATGCGCACACCCCACAGGATGATGCTGGGGTGATTGCGGTTCTGCAAGAGCATCTCCCGCAGCATCTCACAGGCGGCATCCTTCCAGTTGTCGTCCCCGATGTGCTGCCAGCCCGGCAGTTCAGTGAACACCAGCAGACCCCGCCGATCGCACTCATCCAGAAAATATTGGCTTTGGGGGTAGTGGCTGGTGCGCACAGCGGTGCAGTGCAGCTCCTCTTGCAAAATGCGGGCATCCTCCCGCTGCAAGCTTTCCGGTGCGGCGTAGCCGATGTAAGGGTAGCTCTGGTGCCGGTTCAAGCCGCGCAGAAAGGTCTTTTTTCCGTTGAGGTAGAAGCCGTCCGCCCGGAACTCTGCCGTGCGGAAACCAAACGTCACCTGTTTACGGTCGATGGTCTGTCCGGCTGCATTCAAAAGCTCTGCAATGGCATGATGCAAAACCGGGTGCTCTGTATCCCACGGCTGTGCGTCCGGCACAGAAAGCTGCATCTTCCCGGTTTCTGCCGCCTGTGCGGTCTGCTCTGCCAGCAGGGTACCGTCTGCGGTCTCCAGCCGGATGCGGACCGCCACGGCTGCGGGCGCAAGCTCTGCCGTCCACTGCACCACGGCGTCATGCAGGGTGGGCGTGTAGACGAACAGGTCGGTCAGGCGGCTTTCTGCCGCAGCCTCCAGCCAGACCTCCCGGTACAGCCCGCCGTAGGTCAGGTAGTCGATGACAAAGCCAAAGGGCGGGATAGCCGGGTCTTCCCTGGTGTCCAGCTGCACGGTGAGCAGGTTTTCGCCTTCCCGGTCCACAAGATCGGTGATCTCCACCGCAAAGCCGGTATAGCCGCCCCGATGCTGCCCGGCAACCCTGCCATTGACCCGCACCACTGCCTGATGAGCAGCGCCGTCAAAGCGGACAAACAGCCGGGGCGCAGCCTGTACCGGCGGCACCCGGAACCGTTTGCGGTAGCCGCAGACCATCTCGTAATCGGCCGGGGAGGCATAATGCAGCGGCACCTCCCGGCAGGTATGGGGCAGGCGGACGGCTTCCTGTTTTGGCACCGGCAGCCCCTTGCCAAAGGCTTCTGTCCAGTGTCGTGTAAACTCCCATCCATCGCAAAAACTGTGTTTCATCGCGGCAGCACTCCTTCCAGTAAAATCGAGATCATTTCTTCCAGCACAGCCACATACTGCACCCCGCTTTCTGCCAGACTGCGGTCTGCCAGAAAACTCTCGATGGATGCGGTGATCATCTGCCGCAGCACCGGCAGGGATACCGGACGCATGACCCCTTCAGCCACAGCCTGCTCCAGCAGCACCATGGTGGGCTCCCACCCGTTTTCCAGCTGACTGCGCACCCGCGCCGCCACCACCGGGTATTTCTCGTCCAGTTCCTTCATCTGTCGCAGATCCAAAGCGGCGTATTCTGCCGGCATAGCAATGATAACTGCCCGCAGCTTTTCCTGCAAAGTACCGCCGCCCGCCAGAATCTCCTGCTTGCAGCGGTGGATGTCTGCAAAGGCGTGGTCTACCATGTCCAGCAAAAGCGTCTCCTTGGAAGGATAAACGGTGTAGATGGTCTTTTTGCTGATATGCAGCGGCTCTGCCACCTGCTGCATGGTGAAATGCAGCCCCTGTTGACGGAACAGCTGCATGGCCTGCGTGCGCACCAGCGCATCGAGCTTTTCCTGCATAAGCGTCCTCCTTGTGGAAACCGTATTTGCTTTTCCGGTTTCCATTCTAGTGCGGAAACCGAATCAAATCAAGCGGTTTCTGCATTTTCTGCGTTATGCCGAAGAACCGCCAAAAAATCGCAGCAAAATGACAATAAAAATATCCTCTAAGAACTTTTTGCCCTTTGAGGATCAGTATATAAAACGTGAATCTAAGTGAATTGGGTTCTGCAATCTCACTTGACGAGTCAACCAACACTGTACAGACCGAAAATCTTCGTCTACTGCAAATCATTCTGACCGAAGAAATCACTACAAAAGGCTTGACTCCAGATCAGCAAAACATCACACAGTACGGCAAGGAGTTAGAAGCCTTGTACGATGAAATTCTGGATTTGACATCCAAAATCATCACCTAAACCACGATGCACACGCACCGTGGTTTTTGTTTGCCCATTTTTAGCACGATGCAGTTTGCACCGTGCTTTTTTCATGCCGTTTTAGCTCATATTGGTCAGAGCAGCTGCCTTGTAAGCAGCAGGCCGCCGGTTCGATTCCGGCAAACGGCACCATCGCAGCGGGCAGTGCGTACCCTGCCCTTGCCCCATCATGTTGCGGTTTTTTCCGAAGTCTCAATTTTCGAAAAGAAAAAATCCCGCAAAACTTTACGTTTTAAACGTAGTTTCGCGGGATTTTTGGAGCTACTGACCTGATTCGAACAGGCGACCTGCTCATTACGAGTGAGCTGCTCTACCAGCTGAGCCACAGTAGCACATTGCACATCTGCTGCAACAGGCAATATTTTACCATATTTCTGCTGCACTGTCAAGGCCGGATTTCCTGTAAGCGGGGCAGCTTTTGCAGGGCGTTTCACAAAAAGTTATTGCATTTTAGCCCGGCTGCTTTATAATAGAATTGATTGCGCAAAAGGCTGCGCCTTTTGCCGGAAAGGACGAGCTTCACCATGATCTTTGTTCCCCTGCTGCACTACTTTTTGTGCAAGAATGATTACAGCGGCAACGAAGCCGGACTGCGCTACCGGCTTACGCCGGGCAAACGCACCGTGCCGGATCCGGACAGCGGCGCGGATGCCACCAAGGAGGAAAAGATCCTCACTGTGGACTACTGGCCCGCGCCTTGGACGATTGACAAGACCGACCCCGCCCTGCGCCGCCGGGAGGTATTTCCGCTGACCGACGAAGGGCGTGCCGCCGCCGCGCAGTATCTGAAGGACGCCTACGATGCCGAGCCGGAGCGCTGGAACAACTGCCCGGACATGATGGACTGCGACCCTTGGGAGCCGCCCGCCGAGCCGGATACTGCCAACGAATGAACCGAACGAGGAAACCATGATCTACCGTTTGAAAGAACTGAAGGGCGATACGATCGCCGTGCCGCAGCTGGTGTTCTCCAAGCTGGGCATTGCCGAAGAATACAATGTGCGGGTGGCGCTGTATGTGCTGGCCACCGGCGTGACCGACCCGGACAAGATCTGCGCCGACCTCAAGCTGCGCAGCCGCATCAGTGCAGAAAGTGCGCTGGCTTTCTGGGCAGGTGCAGGGCTTTTGGAGCGCTACGAAGAAAACGCCGCGCCGGGCGCAGAGCCCAGTGCTCCCGCCCCCATGCGCTGGGCGGAGATCGCCGCCGCCAGCCGCACTGACCCCATGATCTCCAGCCTGATCGACTGCGGGCAGACCAGCTTTGCCCGTCCGCTGACCCACACCGAAATGGAAAAGCTGGTGAACCTGTATGTGCAAGAGGGCTTTGCGCCTGAAGCTGTGATGCTCTGCGTGGCCTATGTAGCCAGCCGGGGCAAACGTACCATGGCCGCTGTGACCCACGAACTGAAGGTCTGGCGCGCCGAGGGCGTGGAGACCGGCGAGCAGGCCGATGCCCACTTAAAGCTGCTGGCGCTGCGCCAGAGCCGCGAGGAGTACGTCAGCAGCCTGCTGCAGATCACCCCCGAGGAGCTGACGCTGGGCGGGCGCAAAGCCATTGCACGCTGGTACGAGGTGTACGGCTACGATGACGCCATGGTGCAGGAAGCCGCCGTGCAGGCCGGCCCGAAGCGCGACCTGTGGTACTGGAACAGCATCCTGAAAACATGGAACGCCAAGGGGCTGCGCAGCATCCACGATGTGCGCGGCCCGGTGGCCGCAGCCGGAGCAAGCCGGAATATCCGGGTAGACCGCGACACACCCAGCGGAAACGATATCCTGAAAAACGCCACCCGCCGCCGTTCCCTGATCAAGAAACCGGAGTAAGGAGCCTTTATGCGTACCAAAAACGAATTGTATCAGCAGGCATTGCGCACCGTGGCCATGCGGCGGCAGACCGCCCGCGCCTTGGCACAGGATGCACAAGCCGAAGCCGAAGCTGCCATTCCCGGGCTGCGCCATGCCGAGGAGGAAGTGCGGGTACGGGGCATCCGCTGCGCCATTGCCGGAGCTTCCGGCAAGGACCGTACCGAGACTGCTGCTGCCCTTGCGGCGGCAAAGCAGAAGCTGACCGCCCTGCTGGCTGAGAGCGGACGCCCTGCGGATGCGCTGGAGCCAAAGTTCACCTGCAAGCGGTGCGAGGACACCGGCGCAGTGGACGGCCGCACCTGCGACTGTGTGCGCCGGGTGATGCAGCAGCTGCGCCGGAAGGAGATCGAGGAACTGTCCAGCCTGTCTGTCTCCAGCTTTGACACCATGCAGCTGGACTACTACCCCAACACGGTGGACAAGGCGCTGGGCGAGAGCGTACGCAGCTACATGGCCGAGGTTCTGGCTGACCTGCGGGATTACGCTGCGGACTTCTCCCCCGCTACCCGCGAAAGCCTGCTGCTGGTGGGTAACGCAGGGCTGGGCAAGACCCATGCCGCCCTTGCCATTGCCGGGGAGGTGCTGCGGCAGAACTACGATGTGATCTATGTCTCCTGCCCGGACTTTTTCGGCAAGCTGGAAGCGCTGCATTTCGGCACAGACCCCGGCGGTGAGGAAGAGACTTTGTTCCAGACTGCCTGCAACGCCGATCTGCTGATTTTGGACGATCTGGGCACCGAGTTCAATTCCAGCTTCTTCCTGACGAATCTGTACAGTCTGCTGAATAACCGCTTGGGCGCAAAGCTGCCCACCATCGTCACAACCAACATCACGGACGGTGCGCTGCTGGAAAAGCTGTATACGGAAAAGATCTCCAGCCGCCTTGCTGCCTTTGTGCAGATCCAGTTTTTGGGCAGTGATATCCGGGTGCAAAAAGCCGCAGAATAAGTCGTTTCATTTCTGCCGGAGTTGCACATTTTTTGAGAGAAACAATTGCAAAATAAGTGCGGATCACCGTGCAAAGAAGAAGCCATCTGCCGCAGCATGACCGAGATTTGAAACCCTCGGGATCAGCTGTTACAGATGGCTTTATTGTTTGACAAATCAGAACGTCAATGCAGGGCTTACCTCGTTGCGGCGCTGTGCCTGCACGATGCAGTCTTTTTCCGGCACGACACCGGCTGCACCCAAGGTGGTGAACACGGTCTGCAGGGCAAGGCTGGGCGTGTTATTCTCCTGCGAGAGATGGCACAGAGCGAACTTTTTGCAGCCGCTCTGGATCAGCTCCAAAAGCTTTGCGGAGCACTCATCGTTGGAAAGGTGTCCCCGCACGCTCTCGATGCGGGCGCGCAGATAGTAGGGGTAAGGCCCGCTGCGCAGCATATGCAGGTCGTAGTTGCTTTCCAGCGCCACAAGGTCGCAGCCGGAAAGCGCTTCGTGCACCGGCGGGGTCAGGGTGCCAAGGTCGGTGGCGATGGTCATGGTCTTATCGTCCGGGGTGTGGATGCGGTAGCCCACACAGGGCACGTCGTGGCTGGTGGGGAAAGACTGCACCCCGAAGCAGCCGATGTCCTCTTCCCTGCCCTCCAGCGCGTTCAGCGCACAGTTGGCGGGCACGATATCGTTGGCATCCAGAAAATCCAGCGTAGCCGCTGCGCCGTACACCGGCAGCGGGTTCTTTTTCAGGAAGGTGGAAAGCCCCTTGACGTGGTCGCTGTGCTCGTGGGTGACAAGGATGCCTGCGCAATCGCTGATGGCAAGCCCCAGCGATTTGAGCGCTGCCGTGGTGGTGCGCACCCCCTTGCCCATATCCACGATAAGGTACTGTGCGCCGCAGCGCACCACGCTGCTGTTGCCGGAGGAGCCGGAATACAATGAAATGAACTCTGCCATGAAAACCTCTTATGTTACCACCTGAAAACAGCCCGCCGCACAAAATTTACGGCAGGCTGTTTGTTTTTTATTTGTGTTACAGGGCCTGTTCCAGCGCAGCGGGCATCCGCTCCACCTTGCTGATCTCTGCACCCAGACCGCGCAGCTTTTCCACGATATTCTCGTAGCCGCGCTCGATATGACCGATCTCCTCGATCTCGCTAGTGCCATCGGCCATCAGAGCAGCCACCACCATAGCAGCACCGGCACGCAGGTCGGAGGCGCGCAGCGGTGCGGGGCTGAGCTTTTCCACGCCCTCAAACACAGCCACCTGACCGTCCACCTGTACGCTGGCACCCATCTTGCGCAGCTCGTCCACATAGCGGAAGCGGTTGTCCCACACGCTCTCGGTGATGGTGCTGGTGCCCTTGGCCACGCTCAGCAGCACACCCATCAGGGGCTGCATATCGGTGGGGAAGCCAGGGTGCGGCATGGTGTTGATCTTCAGCGGCAGAATATCGCCGGTGCGGGATACCCGCACTGCATCGTCAAATTCTTCCACAGTAATCCCAGCGCGGCGCAGCTTGGCTGTGATGGGTTCCAAGTGCTTGGGGGTGACGTTCTTAATGAGCACATCGCCGCCGGTGGCAGCAGCAGCTACCATATAGCTGCCGGCTTCGATCTGATCCGGGATGATGCTGTAGGTGCAGCCGTGCATCTTTTCCACGCCGCGCACCTTGATGACGTCCGTACCGGCACCGCGCACGTCTGCGCCGCACATATTCAAAAAGTTTGCCAGATCCACCACATGGGGCTCCTTGGCGCAGTTTTCCAGAATGGTCTGACCCTTGGCCATGACCGCAGAGAGCATACCGTTCATGGTAGCGCCCACGCTGACCTTATCAAAGAAGATATGGGCACCGGTCAGCTCCTGCTTGGTGCGCACGGTGATCATGCCGTAATCCACGCTGTCCTCTGCGCCCAGTGCGCTGAACACCTTCAGGTGCTGGTCGATGGGGCGGGGCCCCAGATTGCAGCCGCCGGGCATGGCCACCTGTGCCTTGCCGAAGCGGGAGAGCAATGCGCCAAGGAAGTAGTAGCTGGCGCGCATCTGACGGGACAGATCGTCCGGCACATTGGTGGTGACCAGATGCCGCGTATCGATCTCGTAGGTGTTGCGGTTGAGCATCTTCACCTGTGCACCCAAGGTGCTCAGGATCTTGAGACTGACCGACACATCGCTGATATCAGGCAGATTTTCGATCACGCAGACATCCGCTGCCAGAATGGTAGCAGGCAGAATACCCACAGCCGCATTTTTTGCGCCGGAAATAGTCACTTCTCCGTGCAGGGGCTTACCGCCGGTAATAACAAATTTCTCCACTTTTATGATCTCCTTGTCAAAGGCCTGTGCCACAGGCCTGTTAAGGCTACTGAAAGCATTCCATCTCGTTACTTATACCGCCGGGGTGTACAGATTCACCAACACCGGGGCAGATTTATAACTATCCTATTATACACTACTTCCACAAAAAAGCAAAGCCCGATTTGTATCTGTTTCATTATTTTCTGTTTTGCCCAGATTACACGCGGATATTCCAAAAATTTATTGAATTTTTCATCAATTTTGACGAATGCCGACCCAAATTTTACCCTTTGGCGATATCACCAAACGTGATCCTCGCATCGCGCTTCCGGGATCCAGCCCAGCTGATAGGCCGTTACCAACTGCTTCAGGTCATGCACGCGCTCCCGCAGCACCTCGCCCTCGTCCGTATCTTCCACGAGGATGCGATGATTTTCGGTTTCCAGAATGTTCTTCTGGGACAGGATGTCCAAATTCTCCCGCACCGCCTTTTCGGCGCTTTCAAAGGGCTGATGGGTGCGCAGGGACATGGTGCGGCTGGAATACACCAGCGTGTACCCGGCAATACCGGTCTTTTCGTGGTAGGCGCGGCAGAACCCGCCGTCAATGACCACCAGCCGTCCCCCGCCCTTGATGGGGCTCTCGCCGTTTTTCTCCTGCACCGGCACATGGCCGTTGACGATATGGCTCGTGCCCGGCAGGCCGAACTCTGCCAGAATGCGGCGGCAGGCGGCTTCATCGTTGTACCAGCTATAATAGGGGTCCTTGACCTCCGTATGGGTGGCGGGGTCGGCGATATATAGCCGCTCGAAGGTGGTCATGGCACTGCGGCCGAACAGCGGCGAAAGCTTGCCGCACCAAAGATACCACAGAAAATCCTGTCCGCTCTGGCGGGCTGCGCTGCCCTCTGCCCCATAGTAGCCCCGGCGGGCGCGGGCGTCGCAGTAATCCATCAGGGCACGTCCGGAGTAGCGGCGTCCCTCGAAGTGCTCCACCGCAAAGCCGCCCTTCGTGTTCATGGGCACAGCGCCGTGGTAGAGCAGATTGCCGTTTTCAATGTGGTACACGCTGCCCTTGGCATACAAAAATTCAATATGCTGTTGTAATTTCTCGCTCTGCCGGAAGGACTGCACCAGTTTTCGCAGTACCAGCTGCTCGTCCGGGTTCAGCTTTGCGGGGTCTGCCGGGTCTACCGTGGGGAAGGCGGTGTCCCGCAGGGGGTAACTCTTCTCCCCTACCTGCACGGTGTGGGCGTCCCAGTCGATGCGGCGCAGATAATCCCGCCCCTGCATCTGGAAATCCGGGTTGCGGTCGATGACCTGACATTCCAGCTTGAACATGAGGATGGAGATGGCCTTGTGCATCACGGCGCAGCGGTGGAGCATCCCCTCCGTATAAGGGCCGCGGGCGGCGTCCGTGTGGGGCATCCAGATGGAAAGATCATCCTCGCCGTAGAACTGCTCCGCCATACGCTGCAAGTGCCGCAGATTGATGCCGTAGCAGTCCTCCAGCATCCCGTGGTTGTGGTAGGCCAGCGTGGTTTTAAGTACGGTGCAGATGCAGATGGGACTGCCGGCGGCAGCACCCATCCATACCACGTCATGGTTGCCCCACTGGATATCCACGTTATGGTGGCGCATCAACAGATCCAGAATGATGTCCGGGCGCGGGCCGCGGTCAAACAGGTCGCCCACGATATGCAGCTTATCCACCGCCAGATGCTTGATCAGCTCACACAGCCGCACGATAAAGCGGTCGGCGCGGCCATTCTCAATGATGCTGCCCACGATCTGGCCGTAGTACAAGTCTTTATCGTGATCCTCAAAGTGGGCATGGAGCAGCTCGTCCAGAATATAGCCGCAGCTGGAAGGCAGACAGCCGCGCACATGGTCGCGGGTGTGCTTGGAGGACACCAGACGGCAGATATCGATCAGCTGGAGAAGGGTCTGGGTATACCACTGCTCCAGTGCATCCTCAGTGGTGCAGCGCGCCTTGAGCTGGGGCAGCTTTTCGGTGGGATAGTAGATCAGGGTGGCAAGCTCGGCACGGGCTGCTTCCGGCATAGTACCGCCCAGCACGGCATCCACCTTTTCCCGGATGACGCCGGAGGCAGAGTTCAGGATATGCACGAAGGCTTCGTTCTCGCCGTGCAGGTCGCTCATGAAATGCTCCGTACCCTTGGGCAGCTTGAGCAGCGCCTGATTGCTGATGATCTCGCTGGCGGCCGCCGCCTGCGAGGGGTAATCTCTGGCCAGCAGAGCCAGATACTTCAGATTATCGCGGATCTCATCGGTTTCGATGCGCATGGTCTCCTCCATCACAACGCATTCCTTGCCCTGCAAAGATGTTGCGTTTTTTGTATTATCGTTTCTCTGTATTTCAGTATAGCACGAATGGCACCAAAAGTGGTATACTGAATACGAAAATTTTAAGCAAAGGACTTTGGATATTATGCCGAAAACCATTTCCGTTCCCACCTGCTGCACCCTCTGCCCCCGCCGCTGCGGTGCAAACCGTGCCGCCGGGCGCACCGGCTTCTGCGGGGCAGGCGCTGCCCTGAAAGCCGCCCGCGCTGCCCTGCACCACTGGGAGGAGCCCTGCATCAGCGGCACAAGGGGCAGCGGCACGGTGTTCTTTTCCGGCTGCACCCTCAAGTGCTGCTTCTGCCAGAACTACCCCATCAGCGCCGAGGGGCTGGGCAAAGAGATCACCGTGGAGCACCTGGCTGAGATCTTCTTGAATTTGCAGGCGCAGGGCGCACACAACATCAATCTGGTCACCCCGGGTCAGTGGCAGCCGTGGATCATTGCCGCGCTGGACATTGCCCGCGCCAAGGGGCTGCGGCTGCCCATCGTGTGCAACACCGGCGGCTACGAGACCGTGGAAAGCGTGCAGGCGTGGCGCGGGTACATCGACATCTGGCTGGCTGATTTAAAATATGTGTCCTCTGCCCTTTCCGCAGAGCTTTCCGCCGCGCCGGACTACTTTGCACAGGCAAAGCCCGCCATTGAAGCCATGATGGCACAGGCCGGGCATCCGTTGTTTGATGCGGACGGCATCCTGCAAAAGGGGGTCATCCTGCGGCACCTCGCGCTGCCGGGTCATGTGGAGGACAGCTTTGCCGTGCTGGACCAGATGGCTGCATGGAACGACGCCGACCCCGGGTGCTTTCTGCCCAGCGTCATGAGCCAGTATACCCCTTTCTACAAGGCCGCAGAGCATGGCATCGGGCGGCGCATCACTACCTATGAATACCGCCGGGTGGTGAACTACGCCATGGACAAGGGGCTTGTGCAGGGCTATATGCAGCAGAAGAGCAGCGCCAAGGAGGAATACACCCCAAGCTTTGACCTGACTGGGGTATGATCCTGCGGCAGGGCAGTTTTTTCGGCAACTTTACCAAATTTTATGGTTTATTTTCTCTTGTCTGCGCGTGCAAACGCTTGCATTCTGTCCGGGAACGCACTATAATGGATACAACGATGTGTTAATAGTTGCGGATTCCCGCAATGTCATCAGGAGGAGCTTTATGGAACATTTCAATCCGATCCTTGGCAGCGAACCCAATGGCCAGAAGTTCATCACCTGTGGTGAGATCATGCTGCGCCTGACCCCGCCGAACTACGAAAAGATCCGCATGGCATCGGCTTTTGAGGCCAGTTACGGCGGCAGCGAGGCCAACATTGCGCTGGCGCTGGCAAACCTTGGCGTGGACAGCACCTTTTTCAGCGTAGTGCCCAACAACAGTCTGGGCAAGAGCGCTGTGCGCTGGCTGCGCTCCAATGACGTGCACTGCACCCCCATGATCCTGACCGAGCCGGACGAGACCCCTTCTAACCGTCTGGGTACTTATTATCTGGAGACCGGCTACGGTATCCGCGCTTCCAAGGTCATCTACGACCGCAAGCACAGCGCCATTACCGAGTACGATTTCTCTCAGGTGGATCTGGACGCTCTACTGGACGGCTACGACTGGCTGCACCTCAGCGGCATTACCCCGGCACTGGCACCCAACTGCCGCAGCCTGATCCTTGATATGCTGAAGGTTGCCAAGAAGAAAGGCCTGACCGTGAGCTTTGACGGCAACTTCCGCTCCACCCTGTGGACTTGGGAGGAAGCACGGGACTTCTGCACCGAGTGCCTGCCCTATGTGGACGTGCTGCTGGGCATCGAGCCCTACCACCTGTGGAAGGACGAAAACGACCACAGCAAGGGCGACTGGAAGGACGGCGTGCCCCTGCAGCCCAGCTACGAGCAGCAGGACGAGATCTTCCAGCGGTTTATCGAGCGCTACCCCAACCTGAAGTGCATTGCCCGCCATGTGCGCTACGCCCACAGCGGCAGCGAGAACAGCCTGAAGGCCTTTATGTGGTACGAGGGTCACACCTTCGAGAGCAAGCTGTACACCTTTAACATTCTGGACCGCGTGGGCGGCGGCGATGCCTTTGCCAGCGGCTTGATCTACGCCATGCTGCACAACTACAAGGCCATGGATATGATCAACTTTGCAGTGGCCAGCAGCGCTATCAAGCACACCATCCACGGCGATGCCAACATCACCGACGATGTGAGCACCATCCGCAACCTGATGAACATGAACTACGATATCAAGCGGTAACCCGCATACAGCAACAGGCTCCCTGCCATTGGCGGGGAGCCTGTTTTCTTTGTGCCCGCAAGCAGGATACAGAAAAAGGGCGTTCCACCTGTAAGCGGATGGAATGCCCTTTTGTTTCAGTTTAGTTGGACAAGATCATGCGGTCATTTGCAAACTCACCGCCGCTGGCGATCTGGAACTTTGCCAGCAGGTCGGAGACGTGCAGCTTTTGCTTTTCCTCTCCTGCCACATCGTAGATGATGTGCCCCTCGTGCATCATGATCAGGCGGTTGCCGTACTTGATGGCATCCTTCATGTTGTGGGTGATCATCATGGTGGTCAGGTGGTTTTCCTCCACGATGCGTGCCGAGAGGGTAAGCACCTTCAGCGCCGTTTTGGGGTCCAGTGCGGCAGTGTGCTCGTCCAGCAGCAGGAGCTTGGGTTTGTTCATGGTAGCCATCAGCAGGGTCAGCGCCTGCCGCTGACCGCCGGAAAGCAGCCCCACGCGGGCGGTCAGGCGATCCTCAAGGCCCAGATCAAGGGTCTTGAGCAGCTCGCGGTACTGCTCCCGCTCAGCCTTGGTGATGCCGATGCGCAAGGTGCGGCGCTTGCCGCGCCGGGCTGCCAGCGCCAGATTTTCCTCGATCTGCATAGTGGCAGCAGTGCCGGTCATGGGATCCTGGAACACGCGGCCAATGTAGGCGGCGCGCTGATGTTCACCCAGGCGGGTGACGTCCACACCGTCGATCAAAATTTTGCCCTCGTCCACCGGCCATACACCGGCAACGGCATTCAGCATAGTGGATTTACCCGCACCGTTGCCGCCGATCACGGTAACAAAATCACCCTCGTTCAGCTTCAGGTTCAGGCCGTTCAGGGCGGTCTTCTGGTTCACTGTACCTGCATTGAAGGTTTTGGAAACATTTTGGATCTCAAGCATTTTTTGCGTCCTCCTTTGCCTTTTTGACCGGCTTCGAGAAGTATTTGCCCTTCCAGTACGGCACAGCAAGGAACACCGCCACCACGGAGGCGCTGAGCAGCTTGAGCAGGTTTGCATCAAAGCCCAGCGTCAGCACCAGCTGAATGACGATATAGTAGATGATCGCGCCGATGGAAACCGAGACCAGCTTGAGGGCAAAGTTGTGAAAGATGCGGCCAAACACGGCCTCGCCGATGATGACGGCAGCCAGACCGATGACGATGGCACCGCGTCCCATGCCGACATCTGCAAAGCCCTGATACTGGCTGAGCAGCGCACCGGACAAAGCCACCAGCGCATTGGAAACGGCCAGTCCCAGCACGACGTTGAAGTTGGTGTTGATGCCCTGTGCGCGGGACATGGCAGGGTTAGAACCGGTAGCGCGGATGCCGCAGCCCAGCTCCGTACCGAAGAACCAGTACAGCACCCCGATGACCACCGCCGTAACAAGGATGACCATGATGATGGGGTTATGCAGGGCAAATTCCTTGACCCAGCGCAGGGAGATGAGCAGGCCGTATTTGTCCACGTTGATGGACTGGTTGGCCTTGCCCATGATCTTCAAGTTGATGGAATACAGCGCCAGCTGGGTCAGAATGCCGGCCAGAATGGCGGGAATGCCCATAAAGGTGTGCAGCAGACCGGTGACAAGGCCAGTAGCAAGGCCGGCCAGCACAGCCACCAGCAATGTTGCCCAGATGTTCATGCCGGAAAGCAGGCACATGACGCACACTGCGCCGCCGGTGCCAAAGCTGCCGTCCACGGTCAGGTCGGCTACATCCAGAATACGGTAGGTCAGGTACACGCCAATGGCCATGATACCCCAGATAAGCCCCTGCGCACAGGCACCCGGTAAAGCGCCCGGCAGGTTTGCAAGTCTTGCAATGATCTCCAAAACAATTTCCTCCTAAACGTTACACTTTTTTATCTCCCGCTTTGATACGGGAAAGCGGAGAAGAGCAAGAATCCACTCTTCTCCGCTATTTTTCTATTGTTCCAGTTTTGCTGTTATCAGGCTTCGATCTCAACATAGCCTTCCGGTGCGGTCAGGCCAAGGTCATCGCAGACAGCCTTATTGTACTTTTTGGTCACATCGGTGTACTCGATGGGCATGGTAGAGATATCGCTCTCGCCGTTCAGGATCTTGACTGCCATCTCACCGGTGGTGTAGCCCAGATCGTAGTAGCTGATGGACAGGGTGGCCACGCCGCAGCCGGAGCAGATGCCCTCCTCACCGGCGAACACAGGCTTCTTAGCCGGGCGGCAGATGCCGTCCACGATGCCGGTATTGGCGGCAACGGTGTTATCGGTGGGCACATACAGTGCATCGTTCTCGTCCGCAGCCTTCTGGCAGACGGAGGACAGATCGTTGGAATCCGAGAAAGCGTACTGGGTAGCAGTTACGCCCTTAGCCTCCAGATACTTCTGCACTTCATCCACCTGATACTGGCTGTTGGCCTCGGCAGAGCAGTACAGCAGGCCGACCTTCTTGACCTCGGGCATCCACTCCACGATCATGTCTGCCTGCTGATCCAGCGGTGCCAGATCGGAGGTACCGGAGACGTTGCCGCCCACGGTGCCGGAGAAGCTATCCAGACCCAGTGCCACGCCGTACTCGGTAACGGAGGTGCCCAGAATGGGGATGGTGTTGGTAGCAGCCTGTGCAGCCTGCAGAGCAGGGGTGGCGTTTGCCATGATCAGGGCCACACCGGAGGAAACAAAGCCGTTGGCAATGGTGGCGCAGGTAGCGGAATCGCCCTGTGCATTCTGGAAGTCGAAGGTGACGTTCTCGCCAAAGGAAGCGGTCAACGCATCCTCAAAGCCCTGCGTAGCGGCATCCAGTGCAGCGTGCTGCACCAGCTGGCAGATACCAACGGTGAACTTTTCGCCGTTGGAAGCGGCAGCGACCGATGCAGAAGCAACCGTGGAGGATGCTGCCGCAGAAGATGCGGAGGAAGAACCGCCGCAGGCAGAAAGAGCAGCTGCTGCGCCGCAGGCAGCGGCAGCAGTCAGAAAGGAACGACGAGTGATTTTACGCATATTGATGATCTCCTCTATCTTCAGCCCTTGCAGCCAACAGGATGCCGCACTCCGGGCCGATATTGTAAGCGGATCAAATAAGGTTCGCTTTACACTCGTGAAGTATATCACAGAATCACTGGCAAAACAATCCACTTTTACCCGAAAACGGCCTTTATTATCGATTCAAGTAAAGACATCTATCAATTATTTTGAACGATTATTTCGCTTTTTCTGATACTCCGTCAGTTTACGCAGCTCCGTGTCCAGCGTTTGCAGGTTTGCTTCCAGCTGCGGCAGATAGTCCTGCGTATAATCGTAGCCAAAATACAGTGCCTGCCAGAGCTTTGCCTGCATCCTGCGCACCAGTACCGGGCTGAGCACTGTCTCCAGCTGTTCCACCGTATCTTCCAGCGCCATGCAGGTCTGCGCCCAGCGCACATCAATGGCTTCCCGGGCAGGCACATCGTAGCGGGCAAGATAATCCTGCACCCTTGCTTCGATCACCTGCCCGCCGCAGCCGGTGGGCTGTAAAAAATAGTGTACCTCCCCTGCCCGGCTGATCTCCTGCGCCAGCGGATACAGCGCACATACCAGCGGCTCTGCCTCATGGATGGCGCAGTGGTTTTCGGTCAGAAAGGGGCAGTTGTTGCGGTTTTCCTTCACCGGAGCAAGCCGCAGCACCGGTAAATGGCTCACTCTGCCTATGCTGCTGCGGCAGTAGCCCCGTGCCACGATCTGCGGCGGCAGACGCAGCCGAGCAGCAATACGCCACAAATCATAGCCGGACAGCACGATATCCTCCCGCCCGCGGCAGCAGTTGCCGCAGCCCGCACAGGCAAAGCGGAACTGTGCATCACGTTCCAGTAGCGGCATGGCATCGGTACGGGTAAAATTTATCCGTCCGCACAGGTCAATGGCTTCGTCTCGCATAGTCAAACATCCTTTTCCGTGATAGAATGCCCCTATTGTACCGCCGAAATATCCAGTTTGCAAGGCAGTCTCTATACTGTGCAGTTATTTTTTATCTGCAAGCTTTTGGTACACCTGCACTGCATCGCGGATGTTATATTGTTCCGTTCCATGGTCTCCGGGTGCGGCAAGTGTAACAAGGATGTACTCTTTTCCGTTCACGGTGGCAAGGCTGGCCAGACACAGCCCTGCAGCAGCGGTATACCCTGTTTTGCCACCCTCGATCTGTGCCCCCTCGGGAAGCTCTGTTCCGTCCAGCTTGCCCAGCAGTGTGCTGGTCAGCGAAACGCCCTCCGGGTGCTGCGCAGTCGCTGTGGTGGTGTAGTGCTCCGCAGTAAAAATGGTGCGAAAGGTCGCATTGTGTAATGCTGCCTGCAAGAGCTTTGCCATATCTGCCGCACTGGAATAGTGCTCGGTATCCGTCAGGCCGGTGGGATTGGTAAAATGGGTATTCTTCATACCAAGCTCTGCAGCCTTTTGGTTCATCAGTGCGGCAAAGTTATCCTCACTGCCGCTTACCAGTTGCGCCAGCGCCTCACAGCATTCTGCACCGGAAGGCAGCATCGCGCCATAGAGCAAGTCCCGCACCGTGACCGTCTCCCCGGGCGCAAAGCCTGCCATAGATGCTTTTTCGGTCTGTAAGGCTGGAAAAATATCCTCCGGCAGTGTTACCTGTTTATCCAGATCGGGCTCTGTCTCAATTGCCAGCAGTACGGTCATCATTTTTGTCAGGGATGCCGGTGCAGTACGCTCATCAGCACGTTTCTGCGCCAGTACCCGCCCGCTTTGGGCATCCAGTAAGATCGCGTGTCGACTGGCCGTATCCAGCAGAACATTCTGCCGCAGAAACAGTACCAGCAGCACAAGCAGCGCCGCCAGAATACATAGCCGCCGACAGCGGCGGTGGAATCGTTTCATGATCAATCGCATCCTTTTTTGCAAAATATAAAGCGCTTTCATCTCTTAACACGAGACAAAAGCGCTTTTTCCTGCAACTTTGCGGCTATGTATTTTTATGTTAACGCAACAAAAAAGCCCTGAGACTTTCATCTCAGGGCTTTTATCGCAAGTCAAGAAATTAGTGCAGCATTCAAACGGCATATTTGCGATATGCAATTCAACGGTGTTGCTGTTGCATTAAAAAGTTGAATTGCTATAAGCGACTACCTAATAAGGTATGCGGCTCCGTCGCACTGTTATGCACAGTACAGCGGAACCACTTTTTGCTTTATATGCTATTTTATTTCCAGAGCTTAACGTCCCACAGGATGATACCACCTGTGCTGTACCTTACTCCTCCAAGATAATCAGCCGATTCTCTTACATAGGGTTCAATTTTAATGTATTTTGCTCCAGTAATATCGACATTAAATTCAATTGCCTTATCCGTTTTCTGTTTGATTACATCTGAAGTTGCTGTCAGTTTGTCATCCACATAGACTTTAACTAACCCCCAACTCAGGCTATCCGTGTCTTTATAGGGGTTTAATTTCATTGTCAATTTTCTATATTTTTGGTCAACATAATACTCTACCACCGTATTCAGATCCGGCCAGCTTTCCCGCGTATTCCCCCAGCCACTTCCGTATGTGAATATTGCATAGTTTGCTCCTCTTGTGTAAACATTTCCAAAAGGATCCTCAGGTAACCATCTTCCATTCCACGGCACACTACCGTTGAATGGTTTCAAGCTTGACAGTGAAACCGAGCCATCCCCCGCAGGAAAACTGGGAGTTCCTTCTTCATCACAACCAGTCAAAGCCGTCATAGCACAAGCCGCACCCGCAATACCTAGCACTTTCAAAAAACTGCGGCGGTCAATTTTATTTGACATAAAACATCCTCCTTCTTGTGTTCACACCATGCGCAAACGATAGTTTGCGTATCTTGTTGGTTTCATTATACCCCCATGTATATTTTTGTCAATTTGTTATATTCACCAAACAATTCGTCATAATTTTCATATGCTGACATTCAAAGCGCAACAAAAAAGCCCTGAGACTTTCATCTCAGAGCTTTCAGTTAAGTCGGCGACTACCTATTTTCACAAGCCGTTTCCAGCTAACTATCTTCGGCACA
>OBIA01000214.1_pt1 | contig 43582 bp, 36 predicted proteins | sample 1519911 | NCBI WGS metagenome assembly OBIA01 (sample SAMN04209236, study PRJEB22552) | human gut metagenome | biome: gut; material: feces | host: Homo sapiens | place: USA: Oklahoma | reverse complement strand
TGTTAGGCGCGCCGCCAGCGTTCGTCCTGAGCCAGGATCAAACTCTTTATAAATGATATTTATCACTTAAAAGTGTTAAATCTTGTTTCGCTCAGCACGCAATCGCTTGCGTCCTGTGTGAATTACTTTGTTTGGAATTGTTTACCGTGTTTTTCCAACACGAATATAGGTTCCGTTACAAGTTCTTTCGATATTGTTCAATTTTCAAGGTCCTGTGCGCCGCAGCCTTGCGGCTGACGACTTGATTATTTTACCACAGAAGTGGTTTTTTTGTCAAGCACTTTTTTGAGAAGCTTTTGAAGTTTTCTGAACTTAAATCGTTCAGCAGTTTCTCGGTGCTAACCGTGAGCTTGTCGGGGTGAGACCCCTCCATCTTGCTTTCGCAAGACCGCTCTGTTTGCTTGAACGCCCCACTGGGGCGATTCATTGCTTTCGCAACCGCAAAACTTTTGAACGTTCATTGGTTCTTTTCAAGGGCTTCCTGCTGAGACTTCAGAAGTCATTCTTTTGTCTCAGCGCTTGGCGCTCAAGTATAATACCACACCCCGGGGCGCTTGTCAACACTTTTTGACAAGTTTTTTCCAAATTCTTTGCGGAGGGGTAAACGCCCTCTCAGGCGCCCCCCACCAAAAGCCTTGCGTATCGGCGGCGGGTGCGCTATTATATATTATATACATTATAGAGCGCTGCGAAAGGAGCCCTGACCCATGATCCTCACCGTCAATATCGGCAACACTCACATCACTGTGGGCGGCTACGAACAAGATACCCTTATCTTCTGCGGGCGGCTGCACTCCGACCCCGCTGCCACGGTGGAGGAATACGCCATCCGGCTGGTGAATCTGTTACAGCTGTACGAGGCATCCCCGGCGCAGATCGAGGGCGGCATTCTGGGCAGTGTGGTGCCCATGCTCAGCGGGCGGGTGCTGGCGGCCTTACAGCTCTTGTGCAAGACACGCATCCTGACCGTGGGGCCGGGGCTGAAAAGCGGCATCAAGCTGCGGCTGGACAACCCCGCGCAGCTGGGCGCAGAGCTGCTGTGCGGGGCGGTGGCGGCGCTGGCAGAGTGTCCCGGGCCGCTGGTGGTCATCTCGGCAGACACGGCCATCTCCCTGATGGCGGTGAACGCCAAGCAGGAGCTTGTGGGCGGCGTGATCCTGCCCGGGCCGCAGCTTTCCATGAACGCGCTGGTGCAAAAGACCGCGCAGCTGCCCCAGATCGACCCTGCAGCCCGCGCTTCGGACTCGGTGCTGGGCAAGAGCACCTCGGCCTGTTTACAGAACGGCTTTGTGCTGGGCACGGCCAGCCTGCTGGACGGTCTGGCCGACCGCTTCTGCGCCGAATTGGGCGCACAGACCGCCTTTTACGCCACCGGCGACCTGCCCCGCTCCATCCGGGAGGCCTGCCGCACCCCTATCCACTACCGCGAGACCCTGATCACCGATGGCCTGCACCGCATCTGGCTGCGAAACCGGAAGGGTTGACGATTTTCGTTTGCATTTTGCATCCCGATGTGTTATACTGTGTTGTACCCACCAAAGGGGTACGGCATTTGCGATCGTAGCTCAGCTGGATAGAGCGTTCGGCTCCGACCCGGAAGGCCAGAGGTTCGAATCCTCCCGGTCGCACCAAGGACTGCTGCACAGGTTTTGTGCAGCAGTCCTTTTTATTTATTTTGTCGAATCCATCTTGCAAAAGCAGCGCAGTGCCTTATAATAGAGGCTGTGCCCCGGTGTGCGCGGGCACGGTTCAGGATGTATAGGATAAAGGAAAAAAGAGTATGAGTTCTCAAACGAATACGCTGACGGAAGGCCCTCTGGCCAAACAGATCTTTCTGGTCAGTCTGCCGCTGGCGCTTTCCAACCTGCTGCAGGTGCTGTTCAATATGTCGGACGTGGCGGTGGTGGGGCGCTTTGCCGGTTCCACGGCGCTGGGCGCTGTGGGCTCCACCAGCACGCTGGTGACCCTGTTCACCGGCTTTCTCATCGGCCTGAGCAACGGCATCAACGTGCTGGTGGCGCGTTTTTATGGTGCGCGCCATCCCAAGGACGTGGAAAAGACCGTCCACTCGGCGGCCATCATCAGCGCCGTTGCCGGTGTGGCGTTGCTGCTCATCGGTCTGCTGGGCTCTCCCGCCATGCTGCGGCTGCTGAACACCAAGGAAGATCTGCTACCCGGCGCGATTTTGTATCTGCGGGTGTATTTTCTGGGTATGCCGGCGCTGGCGCTGTACAACTTCGGCAACGCGGTGTTCAGCTCCATCGGCGACACCAAAAAGCCGCTGCTCTACCTTTCTATTGCCGGTGCACTGAACATTGCGCTGAACCTGTTCTTTGTTATCGTGTGCGATCTGAGCGTGGTAGGCGTGGCGCTGGCCAGTGCCATCAGCCAGTGCGTTTCCGCTTTTCTGATCCTGCGGGCGCTGACCCGGGTGCAGGACTGCTACGCGCTGGACCCGCACAAATTACAGCTGGACCCTGTGCAGGCCAAGAGCATCCTTGCGCTGGGTGTGCCCGCCGGGCTGCAGAACGCTATTTTTGCCATTGCCAACCTGTTCATTCAGGCAGGTGTCAACTCCTTTGACTCTTTGATGGTCAAGGGCAACAGCGCCGCCGCCAATGCGGACGGGCTGATTTATGACTGCATGGCGGCCTTCTACATGGCCTGCGCCAGCTTTATGAGCCAGAACTACGGCGCGGGACGACCTGACCGGGTGAAGAAGAGCTACTTCATCAGTCTGGGCTACTCCTTCGGCGTGGGACTTGTGCTGGGCGCGGCGCTGTTCTTCTGCGGGCCGGCCTTCCTTGCGCTGTTCACCACCGAAGCGGCGGTCATTGACGCCGGCATGAAGCGGGTGGCCGTGATGGCCTTTGCCTACTGCGTCTCCGCCTTTATGGACTGCACCATCGCCGCCTCCCGCGGGCTGGGCAAGACGGTGGTTCCCACCGTCATCGTGGTGCTGGGCTCCTGCGTGTTCCGGGTGATCTGGGTGTACACCATCTTTGCCCACTTCCATACCATCCCGGCACTGTACCTGCTGTACCCGTGCAGCTGGACGCTGACCGCGCTGGCGGAGATTGCCTATTTTGCCAGCTGCTACAAGCGTGCCATGGCTATTTTCCGCAAGCCTGCGGCGGCGTAAGGGGACGATTTGGAATGCGCGCCGCGTGTGCTTTGCGCATATTCAGTGGAAGAATTATTTTTAATTTCGGGATACCGGAGCGTCTGCGGACACTCCGGTATCCTTTTTTCACGGGAGGGGACATAAAGGCAAACTGCATTTGCCGCGCTTGTTTCCTGCGGAAGCAGTCGCGCTGCGGGCAAGCTTTTTGTAGTTTTCAGCGGACTGAGCTGAAGCTCTTGATTGTATTGCCTGCAAAAATATGCTACAATAAAAACACCGCCCAAGGGCGGTGAACTGGTGCTGATTGCATAAAGGTGGTCTAGCTTCCTCCGGCAAGCTTCCGGGGGCTGTGAAACCTTATTGTTTTGTTCCCCCGGACGCAAACGCGAAAGGGGGGATGCTGCATGACGATGGACAACGTCTTTCAACTGTTCATCCTGATCGGAGGGACAGTCGGGGTCACGTTTACGATCTCATGGGCGATCTTTCAGGAGATCCACAACAATAAGAAATGACCGCCCCTGTCTACCAAACCGTGGCGGTCATTCTTATGATTAACTGAACCGGTTGGGAGCTGGCCATTGCAGTCAGCACCTTTTCCATTTCAAGTATACCCAGTTTCGGCAGGGATGTCAAGGGCACTTTGCACGACACTGTGTCGTTTCTGAACAGGGCGCAAACTCTCGCTCCTGCACGCAAAAGGGCTGCTGCACGGTTTGTGCAGCAGCCCTTTGTTTATGCTTTTGTCAGGGGGTCAGAGCGCAGCTCAGATCTCCTTCTTCAGGGTCTCGCCCATGATGTAGCCGTAGGTCAGAGCGGCGTCGAAGCCCATGCCGTACTGCTTGGCGTCCTTCTCCTCGATGGAGCCGCAGACGTCGCCGGCAGCGTACAGGCCGGGGATGGCCTTCTTGTCCTCGGTCAGGACGTGGCAATCGGTGTCGATGGCCAGACCTGCGGTGGTCAGGTAGAAGGTGGGGTCAACACGGATGGCCCACAGACCGTCGCGGGTCTCGATGTAGGGGCAGTTGCGGCGGCCGAACTCATCGGGCTCGCCAGCCAGAGCGGCGGCGTTGTTTGCCTCGATGGCGTCTGCCAGATTGGGCAGGTTCAGCTCCTCGGAAGCCTTCTCCACGCTGTCGTAGTGCACAGCCTCGCCCTTCTCGAACATGGCAACGTAACCGTTGAAGCCGTAGGACTCGCTGTCGCGCAGCTTGACGGCAGAGGACTCGTCGAACACATAGTAGAAGGTATCGCCGTTGTCCTTGTTCAGCTTTGCCTTGGCCATGGTGTAGTGGTTATCGGAGACGATGTTGCCGATGTTGTCGCCCTTGATGTTGACCATGATGCCGGGGGCAGACTGGTGGATGAAGGCCAGCTCGAACTTGCTCTTGTAGCTGGACAGGAAGGCGGGCAGAGCGCGGTTCTCGCACTCCACATAGCCGCCGGCGTCGATACCCATCTGGATGCCCTCGCCGGTCATGCTGGAAGCGCAGTTGAAGAAGAAGTCGGCGTAGTCGGGGCTGTACTTCTTCAGCATTTCGGGGTTCTTGGCAAAGCCGCCGGAAGCAAGGCAGACCGCCTTGCCGCGCAGGGTGTAGCTTGCGCCGTTCTCGCCCTTGGCGTGGAAGCCCACAACACGGCCGCTCTCGTCCTTGATCAGGTCGGTGACGCTGGTGGAGTAGATGATCTTGCCCTTCTCGTACTTTTCCACGCGCTGTGCCATGAACATCATGGCATAGCCTGCGCCGCCCTCGTAGCAGCCGGGTGCCAGATAGGGGGTGGAAGCGCCGTACTGGGTAGCGCTTTCGTAGTTGCCCATGGTGTTGAAGCCGATGCCGATGCCTGCCATCCAGTCCACCAGATCGCCGGCGACAGTGTACTGCTTGGTCATGTAGGGCATTTCACCGTTGAAGAACTCGGTGCGGTGGTACTTCTCCATGGTCTGCCAGAAGTTCATCATGCCCTCCAGCGTGCCCATGGCAGAGCTGCGGAAGCTGCCGTCCACATCGTAGTTGTACTGCAGCTTGGAGCCTGCGGTGGCAACGCCGCCGTAGGTCATGGACATGGAGCCGCCGGGGATATCGCGCTTCTCCACCAGAATGACGCTGTAGCCGGCCTCCAGCAGGCGGCAGGCGCAGGTCAGGCCGGAGGTGCCGGCACCCATGATGACGACATCAGCCTCTTCCTCGATGACCTCGTTGGAAGCTGCGATGGTGACTTCCTTGGAGAAGTCGTCCACGTTATAGCCGGCCAGCTCGATGGCCTCCTTCACGGCTGCCTTGACAGCCATGGAGGTGATGGAGGAGCCGCGCAGGTTGGGCACGTTGACGCTCTGGTGCTCTACGATAGCGGCAGGGATGCGGGAGCAGGCGTAGTTGCCGATGCCGATGGTCTCCTCGTGAGACAGCACCTCACAGGCAGTGATCTTGCCGTCAAAGAAGGTGGTAGCTACGTGCACCCAGCTTTCGTGACCCATAGCCTTGGTGACGTACTTGCCGTCCACCGGGGAGGAGGGCTTGGTCACAGCGGAGGAAGCAGCAGAGGAAGCTGCGGAGGAAGCGGGAGCACTGGTGGTGCTGGAAGCGGGGTTGCCGCAGGCGGTCAGCAGACCGGCAGCAGCTGCGCCCATGGTGCCCACAGCGGCACCGCGCATAAAGTTGCGACGAGAGATCTTAGCCATAAATAAGGTTCGCCTTTCTTTTTCTTTTCTCTTCTTTTTTGCGTTTTTCCTGTTCCTTCGTGCATTTTGAACATTGATACGATTATAGCAAAGTTTCGTTCCAGTGTGAAATACAAATTTGCATCCTCATTTATCAAATCTCTTTATAAATCACTTTCTCTTTACGGCCTGTCAGCAATCCTGTATAATAAAGATGACCAGCTTTTTACACAAGGAGGCGCGCCGTTCTATGACGATTTACCAGTTGGAGTGCTTTATTGCCGTAGCGGAGGAGCTGAATTTCAGCGCCGCCGCCGAGCGGCTGTTCACCACCCAGCCCGCCATCACCTACCAGATCAACGCGCTGGAAAAGGAGACCGGGCTGCACCTGTTTGAGCGCACCACCCGCCGCACCAAGCTGACCGCCGCCGGGCAGTCCTTTTATCTGGACATGGTGCAGATGACCAGCTTTGGCAGGCAGGCGCTGAAAAAGGCGCAGGATATTCAGGAAGCCGACCGCTCCCGCCTGACGGTGGGTCTGCGGCAGCTGTTCGACTACGGCACTTTTTCCAGCATTCTTGCCGAGTTCCAGCACCAGTTCCCCAACGCCTGCGTGGACGTTGTGCCGCAGGACAACCGCCGCCCGCTGGAACAGCTGCGCTCTGGGCAGCTGGACATCGGCTTTTTCTACGCCACCGAGCACTCCCGCGACCGGGATATCTCCTTTACGCCCCTGTTCTCGCTGGGGTATCATGTGCTGATGAACCCCAACTCTCCCCTTGCCGACCGGCGGGCGCTGCATCTGGCCGACCTGAAAGGACAGAGCGTGGTGTCCTCCGGTGCGTTCGACAACTTTCTGTCCGCCTGTCAGGGACCTTCGCTGGAGCAGCTGGCGCAGGTGGGGGTGGATTGCAGCAAGATCTCTCCCAGCTTTGAGGGTGCGCTGATCATGATCCAGATGGGCACCGCCATGTCCATCGTGCCCTGCCTGTCCACGGCGGTGATCCCGGGCATCGTCAAGGTGCCGCTGCTGGATTTTCCCCCGGTGACGGTGGAGATCGCCGCCATGCGCCACGCGCCCCGGCTGGAGGTGCAGTCCTTTATCGAGATCGCCAAGCAGAAGTACGCCCATCCCCACGACCCGCTGCTGATGGAGACGCTGATTTAAACCCCCTCAGGCGCTAATGCGCCAGATTCCCCCTTTTGTCACCTGAGGTGACATCTTCCCCCGGAGCGGGGGAAGTCGGCCCTCAAGGGGGCGCCTTTTGGTATAACGGAAAAGTTTCCCGTGAAAAAGCACAAAGCCGGACAGTCTACGGACTGTCCGGCTTTGTGTCATCACAAGGTTTTACTGATAATCGTGGTTGAGGAACAGGGCCTTGATGACCACCACCTCGTCGTATTCCTCCTGCTCCACCTGCACGTCCGCGTTCAGGCTCTTCAGGCGCGCCTTGACTGCTTCCAGTGCTTCCGGCACGGTGACGGCGTTGCCTTCCTCGATAGCGTCCATCATCCGCTTGAGCACGATGGGGTGGGCGTACCAGCTTTTCACCGGGAACGCCCCGTGGGGGTAGTGCTTCACATACTCTGCCATGGCGGCTTCCGCCTTTTCTGCACGCTTCATGATGGCGTTGTTGTTATTGTGGGCGGTGGGCAGCATATTGTAGCTGGAAAACAGGAAGATGGCGGCAAAGCCGAACAGCGCAAAGTACACACCGTAGCTGCCGGTGTGGCTGAACACGGAATACAGACCATAGGCTGCCGCTGCAACGCCCAGCACAAAGATGGCCAGCGCCACATAGCGGTACACCGGCTTGCTTTGCAGCTGCGCACGCTTGCGGCGCTGGGCAGCGCTCAGCTCAGCGGAAAGCTCCGGCTTTGCGTCCAGATAGTCCTTTGCCCGGCGCAGCACGGTAAGGCTGTGCTGTGCGTCCTCGGAAAGCTCCGGCAGCTTGCGGGCGGCCTTTTCGGCAGCCTTTTTCTCCAGCGCCTGCTCTCCGGCAGCGCTCAGCAGATGCAGCTGCGGCTGCTCCTTGGCAAGCACCTCCAGCAGGGCATCCACATCCCGCTCGTCCTTGAAGTTGCACTGCTTCTGCTTGCCGCCGTCGTACTCCACCACAAGATAGGCCATGGAGGCAAACACGCCCTTGCCGGAAAAGCCGCCGGAGCTCATAGCCACCCGCTTGAACACCCGGGTGATGCTGCCGTAGGGCAGATAATAGCGGCGGTCGATGTAAAAGCTGTTCAGGTACAGCGCCTTTTTGCCCACACCGCAGGGGCCGATCTTCCGGCAGGCTTTTTTGTCTGCCTCCAGCTCCTGCGGGTCAAGCTTTGCCATGCCCAACTGTGCGGGTTTGAAAATCATGGGTAGTTCCCTTCTTTGCTTTAAATTCTACGCCCCTATTTTCCCACGGGGCGGGGGCAATTGCAAGCCCTTATTTTCCAATCAACATTTCGCGTTATGGCTTTCCCCGGACGGTTGGGGGCGCACCGACAGCGGCTGCTTGCCCGCACCCTCATCCGGCGCTGCGCGCCACCTTCCCCCGGCTGGGGGAAGGCTTTTGCGGCGGCGGGAAAGCACAGCGTTGAATGGTTTAAAAAACAGCGCCCGCCGCTGTACGGTCAGGCAGCGGCGGGCGCAGGTTACTTACGGAAATATAGAGCCGTCAGTTCCTTATGCCTTGGAAGCAGCGTGCTTCTTGGTAGCATGGAGGAACAGAGCCAGCATTGCGATGGCAAAGACGATGCCGATGGGGTAAGCAACGGCGGTGTTGTAAGCCACCAGCTTGCCGTCCGCATAGGTGTTGATCATCTTGCCCAGGCACTCGGGAGCCAGCACGAAGTAGGTGCAGGACACAGCGCTCATGAAGGTTGCAGGCACGGCGGTGATCCAGAAGTTCTTCTTCTCCTTGAACAGGTACATGGAAGCAGCCCACAGGACGATCATAGCCAGCGTCTGGTTGGTCCAGCTGAAGTAACGCCAGATGACGGTGTAGTTGATGAAGCCCAGTGCGTTGCCGATGCCAAGGAAAGCACCAACGCCCAGCACGGGGATGCAGAGCTTCAGGCGGTTTGCGTAGCTGTCCTGATCGATCTTGAGCCAGTCGGACAAGGTCAGACGAGCGGAACGGAATGCGGTATCACCGGAGGTGATGGGGCAGATAACGACACCGATCATAGCCAGTGCCACGCCAACCTTACCCATGGTCTTGAGGCAGACGTCGTAGATAGCGGCAGACTGACCGGCAGCCAGAGCCTCGGCCAGACCGACCATCTTGCCGTCGGTGATGGTGTACAGTGCGCAGCCGGCAGCAGCCCAGATCAGAGCGATGATGCCCTCGCTGACCATTGCACCGTAGAATACGAAGTGACCCTGCTTCTCACTCTTCATGCAGCGAGCCATCAAAGGCGACTGGGTGGAGTGGAAGCCGGAGATAGCACCACAGGCAACGGTGATGAACATGAAGCTCCAGATAGGAGTGTTGGAGGGGTGCATATTGCCAAAGTTTGCCCAGATCTCGGGGATGGTGTAGGCGGGGTTGGTAAAGATACCAAAGATAACGCCCACAGCCATGATGATCAGGCAGATGCCGAACAGGGGGTAGATCTTACCGATGATGGCATCAATGGAGATAAAGGTTGCGATGAAGTAGTACACCAGAATGATGATCAGCCAGAACAGAGTGGTGGTCATCACACCGGACATACCGCCGTTCTTGCACAGGGTAACGATCAGACCTGCGGGGCCGACTGCGAACACGGTACCGACCATGATCAGCAGCACCACAGAGAACACACGCATGATGTTCTGCATCACGGGGCCCAGATAGCGGCCGGTGACCTCAGCGATGGAAGCGCCGTCGTTGCGCTCGCTCATCATGCCGGAGAAGTAGTCATGTACGCCGCCGGCAAAGATGGTGCCGAAGGTGATCCACAGGAACACCACGGGACCCCACAGAGCACCCTGCAGTGCACCAAAGATGGGGCCCAGACCTGCAATGTTCAGCAGCTGGACGAGGAACAGCTTCCACTGGGGCATCACAACGTAGTCAACGCCATCGTTGATGCGCACAGCAGGAGTTTCGCGGTCGTCCGGTCCGAACGTGTTGTCCACGATCTTACCATAGACAAAGTAGCCTACGATCAGAAGCGCCAGACACAGTAAGAAACTAATCATACCAGAAACCTCCTTTTGAATTTCAGCCGCCGACAGCTTATGCCATACTGCGGCTATGACCGATCTCTGGCTTCATGTTAACACCTTTTTCATAATTGTGTTAATATTTTTTAGGTATAGTTCCCATATCAAAAAGTATATGGCCGTTTATTTTGTTTGTTTATTTAAACTTGCATTTTATATTGATAATTCGTTTTAATTCGCTCTGTTGTTTCTCAAAAACATTCTTCTAGGAACGGTCAAAAGCGTCCCCGCCAAACTTTGCGCCGCCTTTTTGTGCACTTTGCTTAATCGTTTGCGATTTTCTCCCCAAAACGTGGAATTTGGGACGAAAAGCGCCCCCCGGCAGCGGGCTCGCCCTCTCCGTCATTGCTGACGCAATGCCACCTCTCCCAAAGGGAGAGGCTCTGGCGAAACCGCACACTTTGCAGTTCAACCGGAAACTATGCCGCCATGCCAAGGGCTCTCCCTTTGGGAGAGCTGTCACCAAAGGTGACTGAGAGGGCGAGGGCGCTCCCCGCCGCGCGACTGTTTCCGCAGGAAACAAGCGCGGCAGCTGCCGTTTGCCTTTACGACCCCTCCCGTGAAAATGCAAAGTCGGGCAGCCCGCAGGCTGTCCGACTTTGCTCTAATTATCAATAATTCTTCCGCTGCAACAACGACGACCGCCGCCAGCGGCGGAAACAGGGAGGAGTTGTTGGGGCAGCGGCCAGCAAGACGCGCGTGCCACCCAAGGCACGATGCGGATGCTGGGTGCCGCAACCCGGAAGACGCGGTGCGCATTTCAAATCTTCTTCCACCCGCTGTCCTTGATGGTGGCATCCGCCTGCTTGTGCAGCAGTTGCACAAACAGCTGCTCCTCCGGCTGCAAAGGCTCCCGCTCCGGGTACACCAGCACATCCCGCATCTGCTGCTTCTGTGCCGGGCAGCCGTGCAGCGCCAGATGGTACTGCTCCAGCGCGCGCTGCGGCATGGGGGACGACCACATATAGGCCGTGGGCAGGTTCTGCAAAATGGAGAACTGGCTGCACCGCTCGTACACATGGATGCGGCGGTTGGGGTTCACCTCCCAGCGGGAAGCGGTGCTCTCGTCCCCGGGCAGATGGGTGTCGCCGTGCAGCACCTCGATGTAATCGTTCAGTTCGTCAAGGTTCTGCACCTGACGCTGTGCCAGCGGGCTGTCCTGACTGGTGAGCAGCAGGTAGGAAAACTCCATGATAGGCTCCTGCCGCAGGCCGTGGCGCTGGCAGTAGCGCAGATAGTAGTCCTCGTCCTCGGCGGCGTAGCGCAGCAGCGCCATGTGGTAGCCCTGCCGCAGCACAAAGTCCAAAGCTTCAATGGCACCGCTCTCCCGGATATGTGCCCGCAGCTGCTCGCTGCGGGCTGCCTGCTGCAAAAAATCCACCGCCGCATAGGAGGCGTAGGTGGCATGGGTCAGCACCACCCGCAGCTCGGCGCAGCTGCGCTGCTGATGCGCCTCCTGCTTCAGCTCGTCCACCTGCTGCAGCACCCGCTGCGCCTGCGCGATGAACCGCTTGCCCTGCTCGGTGGGGATCATGCCCGTGGAGGAGCGCTCGAAAATGCGCACCCCGTATTCCTCTTCCAGATTTTTCAGCGCCTTGCTGACATTGGGCTGCGCCGCGTACAGCTGCTTTGCCGCCGCCGACACCGACCCCCATTTCATGATGGCTACCAGATACCGCAGTTCCGTAATATTCATGAACCCCTCCGCGTGGTTTGCAGTCATAATCGTATTGTAACAATTTCTCCGCGCCGCTGTCAAGCGGGGGAGTTTTTTTGCCCTCAGCCGCCGGGCGGCGGGACGATTTGACGATTTAGAATGCGCTCCGCGCATAATCAGCGGAATTTGATTTTTATATTTGTGTTCCAGAAACGCCTGCGGGCGTTTCTGGAACGCTTTTTCACCAGAGGGGTCGTAAAGATGAACGGCAGCTGCTTACCGTTACGACCCCTCCCGTGAAAAGGCAATTCTGGAAAATCCGCAGATTTTCCAGAATTGCGAAATTATAAATAATTCTTCCGCTGAAGATGGCCAAAGCGCACGCGGAGGCCATTTCAAATCATCCCCCCTTGCACCAAAGCACCCGGGTGCTATATAATAAGGAAAAACACAAAGGAGGGGCTGTACCATGCCGGAATACCGCATGCTGCGCATTGACGAGCAGCTGTACGGCTGCGAGGAGCTGCCCGCCGGGCAGCCGGTGCTGTGCGATGTGACCCTGACCGATGCCGCCGGGGCTGCCCGCATCCTGCCCTACCCGGACAAGGAGCTGACATATCTTGGCATCGACGAGGGGGACACCGTCTGTCTGCTGCCGGACGGCACTCTGCACAAGCTGTAAGGAGTAATTTTATGCACAATATCTATTTCACCCGCCACGGCGAGACGGTATGGAACGTAGAAAATAAGATCTGCGGCATGACCGACAGCCCGCTGACCGCCCGCGGGCAACAGCAGGCACGGCAGCTGGGCGAGCTTGTCCGGGACAGCGGCCTGCACATTGACGAAATTCTGTACTCTCCCCTTTCCCGCGCCGCCGACACCGCAAAGGCCATTGCCGCCGCAACCGGTCTGCCCGCCCGCTGCGAGCCCCGTCTGCGGGAGCAGTGCTTTGGCAAATACGAGGGCACGCCCCGGGACGGTGCGGAGTTCCGCATCTCCAAGACCCACTTTGCCGACCGCTATGACGGCGGCGAAAGCATGATGCAGCTGGCGCAGCGCATCTACAACCTGCTGGACGAATTGAAGGCGGACACCGGCAAGACCTATCTGCTGGTAGCGCACAACGGCATTGCCCGGGTGGTGCACTCCTATTTTTACGATATGACCAACGAGGAGTACGCCGCTGCGGGCATCAAGAACTGCCAGCTGGTGGAATATACCTTTGAATAACTAGGAAAGCCGCCGGGGTCCCGGCGGCTTTCTAGTTATGGCGCGTCAAACATGACGGTAATGGAATTTCTGGTCTTTTGTCACGAACATATACACGCTCACCGCCAGCGCTGCAAGCTCGGCGGCGGTGACAGCCAGCCACACGCCGTCAATGCCCCACAGGGCGGGCAGGACGAGCAGCGCGGCAAGCTGGAACAGCAGGGTGCGCAGAAAAGAGATGAGAGCACTCGTTACGCCATCGCCCAGCGCTGTGAAGAAGGAGGACGCATACACGTTGAAGCCCATGATGAGGAAGCTCAGCGCATACAGCCGGAAGGCACGGCTGGTCAGCGCCAGCAGCTGGGCATCGTAGCCCACAAAGATGCGTGCCACATAGGGAATGACCACCATGGACGCCGCCGTCATGGTCACAGCCACCACGGCGATGAGGCGCAGACTCTTTTGGTACAGGTTATGCACCTCGGCGTGGTTGCGCGCGCCGTAATGGAAGCTGACGATGGGTGCGCTGCCCACGGCATAGCCCACGAACACCGCCACGAACAGGAAGGCAGCGTACATGATGACGCCGTAAGCCGCCACGCCGTTTTCTCCGGCAAGCCGCAGCAGCTGGAAGTTATACAGGATATTGACCAGCGACATGGAAAGGCTGGTCATCAGCTCGGAAGAGCCGTTGATGCAGGCATCCCACAGCACGCGGCCGTAAAACTGCGTTCTGCACAGGTGCAGGCGGCTGGTATTGTGGTGGTCGATAAAATAGAACACCGGCAGCACGCCGCCCACCAATTGGCTGATAAGGGTGGCAATGGCAGCGCCCTCCACGCCCCAGTGCAGCATACCCACCATCACCACGTCCAGCACCATGTTGGTGCAGCCTGCACCAACGGTGAACCAGAAGCCCAGAAGCGGCTTTTCGGCGGTGACGAAAAAGCTTTGGAACATATTTTGCAGCGCAAAGGGCGGCAGCGCCAGCATCAGGATGCGCCCGTAGCGCACGGCGTAGTCCAGCAGCTCTCCCTTTGCGCCCAACAGCACGGCGACCGGCCGCAGGAACACAAAACCCAGCACGGCCAGCACGCTGACTGAAACAAGCGCCGCCAGCATCAGCATGGAAAAATAGCGGTCGGCTTTTTTCTGGTCGCCCTCGCCCAGCGTGATACCAACGATGGCGCTGCCGCCGGTGCCCAGCATAAAGCCGACAGTGCCCAGCAGCTGCGGCAGCGGCATGATGAGGTTGACCGCCGCAAAGGCCGTCTTGCCCACAAAGTTGGAGACACACAACCCGTCCACGATGCCGTAGATGGAGGTGAACAGCATGGTGCCGATGCAGGGCAGCACGAACCGCAGCAGACGGGAATAGGTAAAGTGGTCGGATAACTGGATGGCTTTCTTTGGCATAACTCCTCCTTTTTTGAACTCTGCACATACAAAAAGGCCGGATAAGAACCACCGCTCCGGTGCGTTCCCTCTTCTGCTGCGGCACTACGGTGCCCACAGCCTCCGGGAAGCACGAACGATGACATCTTATCCGGCCTTTCAATTACGTTGAAACAGCCCTCCGATGAGCGGAAAACAGTATAGCAAAGTTTATTTTTTATGTCAAGCTCCGTTTTGCATCATTCTGCCGCAAAGTGTAAAACACGAAAAAAGAGAACACCCGCTGCGAATGCGGCGGGCGTTCTCTTTTTTGAGCAAGGGTGGGGTGACGATTCCCACATCTCCTAACAATGGGCGACGGCTGCCTGTTCCGTCCTCCGTTGCTCATCTCTATCCACTATTATTATATCATAGGAATTCAAAATGTCAACACGCGATAACACGTCAATATTTTTTCAAATTTCCCTTGTCGATAAAGCTGCGGACACGATTTGGATTTAATCTGTAAACCGACCTTGCAAAAAGTTGTCCTTTTGTAGACACCCGTACCGCAACTTTGACAAACACATGGTCTATTTCTACTTCTCGGACATATTCAATGGAGTTATCCTTTTTATTTTGCGCCACATAATCCGGTTCTCTTAAAATATCCGGGATGTACTCTCCATATAATGCAAAGTCCTCAGGATGGCGTGTTGTCATGTGCCCAATGTTGGAATCGCCAAGAAGAATATCTTTTCCTTCCGGCAACTCCAATTCCAGCAGTTCGATCACGCGTTTTGTCAGAACTCCAACTCGTCTTGTTTTTTCCATTCTACACCCTTTCTTTTATTTCTCCGCAACGCGGACAAAGGGCGCGATGGCGTTGGCATCGCCGTGGCGGACGATGGAGTAGGTGATATCGCAGTAGGGCTGGATGGCGGTGCTCTTTTCCACGGTGGAGATGAGCAGCACCTGCAATTGCAGGCGGCGGAACAGTTCCATCATGGGGCGGATGCGGTCGCTGGTCATTTTACTGAACGCCTCGTCCAGCAGCACCAGACGGATGCTGTTCTCGCTCTTCTGGTAAATTTGCAAAAGGCTGGCGCAGATGGCCACATAGAAGGGTGCCTGATTCTCGCCGCCGGAGGAATCGCGGCTGACGCGGGACAGATACGCCTGCTGCCCGGTGACCTGATTGGTCACCTTAATATCGTAGTCCAGATAGGTGCGGTAGTCCACATAATCCGAAAGGGTGGCACCGGCGGCGGTGCGTCCCTCCTGCCGGGCGCGGGTGTTCTCGTCCACGTCTGCCATGATCTTTTCCATCAGCTCGTCCACCTGACGCTCGTAGGCAGGGTCGGCGGTGGCGGCAAGGTTGTCCAGAGAGTCGCCCTCGGTCATCTGCTGGTTGCCCTTATCCACGATGACCTGATAGAACGCCGCCAGCTGCGGGTCGCGGCTGGGTTCCAGCTCAAAGCGGTAGACTTCCTCGCCGTAGGTCAGCTGCTCCATGACCTTGTTCAGCTCCCGGAACTGCCGCCGGGCGTTGAAGATATCGTCCTTCATGCGGAACAGGATATCCTTGCGGAAGCGGTCCTTGCAGTCCCGCTGCGCCTGCTCCAAACGGGCGGCGTAGCGCTCCAAGTCGATGCGCACAAGGCTCTCATGCTGGGCGCGGTACTGCTCCAGCCCGGCAAGCCCCAAGGGATAATCGCAGACGTAGCGCCGGTTGTATTCCCGCTGCGCCGGTTCAAGGGTGCTGTTCAGGTAGACGGTCAGGGCATCGTCCAGCTTGGCCTGTGCCTTTTCGGCGGCCTGCGCGGCGGCGCGAGGGGACTTATCCGGCCCGGTCAGCGCCTGCTGACGGCTGCGGGAGAGCGGCTCCACCAGCGGATGAGCGGCAAAAAAGCTCTCTGCGGCCTGTGCGCTCTTTTCGGCGGTGTCCACCGCCTTTTGCTGCTCCGCTTCACAGGAAGCGATCTGTTTTTCGCATACGCGCAGGTCGCCGCCGGTCTGTTCCACGGCGGTGCGGGCGGCTTCCCATGCGGCTTCGCGCACCTCTTCCTCCTTGTACAGCTGCTGCAGCAGGGGGTTCTCGCGGCACTCGGCCAGCTTTGCGGCCTGTTCCTCCACCGCCGCGCGGGCGGCGGTCAGGGCGGCGCGGGCGTCCCACAAAGCGGCAAGTTCTTCCAGCGTTGTGCCGCGCAAAAGGGTCTGGTACTGGCTGTATGCGGCTTTCAGGTTCTGCTCTGCCTGTGCGGCGGCGCGCACCTCCTCGGCAAGGGCGTTCATCTCCCCTGCCAGTGCCCCGGCGCGGGCGCGGCGGGCTTCCAGACCGATATAGCGCTGCGGGGTGCGCAGACGCTCCAACCGGAAGGGATGGTGGCGCAGAAGGTCGCGGGTGGCGCTGTCGGGGTAGTTTTCCAGTGTGTCGGGGGTGTCGCAGCAGACGATGCGGCGCAGAATGGTGTCGGCGTACTGCGCAGCCAGCGGGTTTTCGCTGGTGACCTGTGCCGCCAGACTGTCGGCGGGGGCGGTGTCGGCGCGGCGGTTGGCCTTGCGCAGACCCGGGGTGTCCAGCAGACTGATGGGGCCCACCTTCTCTTTCAGCGCCACAAAGGCGCTCTTTGCGGCGACGTAGTGGGCGGGCGGCACAAGGATATCGAACCGGCGGTCGCCCAGACAGGCTTCCACGCAGTCCTGCCAGCTCTCGTCCTCCACGTTCAGCAGCTCGCAGAAGATGCGGGCGTCCGGCTCCATGCCCCGGCTTTTCAGCTCGGCATTCACGGCGTCCCGCACCCGGGTGGCGGCGTCCCCGTGGGGGTACACCCACTTGCCGCCGGACACGGCATCCAGCTCGGCGCGTTTCTCGGTCTGCTGCCGCTGCAGGGCGGCGGTGTGCTGCCGGGCGGCAAAATAGGCTTCTTCCAGCGGCTTTTCCTGTGCGGTCAGCCAGTCGGTCAGGGCGGGCAGGGTGTCGGGGGTCAGGTCTGCCAGCTTCTGCCCGGCGGCAAAACCGCTGCGGCGCAGCACAGCCAGCAGGTTGCCGGTCTTTTCGGCGGCTTTTTCGGCGGTGTCGGCGCGGCGGGCGGCAGCATCCAATGCGGTCTGCCGGTGCGCCAGCTCCTCGCTGAGGGCGTCCAGTGCGCGGCCCTCGCCGCTGGCACCGGCGGCGCTGTGGGCGGTCAGGTAGGCGCGGCGGGCTTCCGCTTCGGCGGTTTTGACTTCGGCGTAGCGGGTGCGCAGCGTTTCCTGCTGGCGGCGTCCGGCGTCTACCCGCTCCTGCCAGACAGCCTTTTCCCCGGCATCGGCAGCGGCGCGCGCCAGCAGGGCGGCGCCGCGATTCACAAGGGCTTCGGTCTGTTTTTCGGTGGCTTCGCGGCCGAAACGGACGATCTCGTCCAGCGCATCGGCGCGGGTCTGCGCTTCCGCCAGAACAGCGTGCAGGTTTTCCAGCTCCAAGCGGTCGCCCTGCAAGGCTTCCAAGTCCAGCTCCGGCTGGGGCAGGATGTACTGGTACAGAAACTCCCGGAAGTTCGGGATCTCGTCCATGCTGGTGCCCATCTGGAACACCTCGTTGAACTTTTTGCCCAGCGGGCTGGCTGCGCGCCCGATGCCCAGTGCGCGGCAGATGCGATCCCGCGCTTCGCTGGGGCTGCGGGTGTAGGAAAGCCGTCCCTCGGCGGGCTTGAAGTCCTCCTTGGCGCTGGGCGCACCGGTGCGCGGGTCGATAAAGGGCAGCTGCTCCAGCGTGATGCCGTCCTCCGAGATATACCACGTCTGGTCACCGGGGTGCAGCTCCTGCATGGGGCCTTCGGACTCCACCCGCACCGCAATGACAAAGCTGGTGTGCTTTATGCTGTCCCAGAACTCCGCCCCGATATACGCCACGGTATGCCCCGGGCGGCGGTAGGCATTTTCGCCGCGCTGCTTGGCGTGGACAGAGCCTTGCAGGGTGCGTCCGCTTTTCTTATTGCCCAGCGCATTGAAGTTGCGGTTGGTGGTCAGGCAGTAGCGGATGGCGTCCAGAATGGTGGTCTTGCCCACGGCGTTCACGCCGATCATATAGGTCAGGCGGGCGCAGTCGAAGGTGGTATTTTCAAAGTTGTGCCAGTTGATCAGTTTCAGGCGCTTGAGTTCGATCATGCTTCCACCTCCCCTGCTTCGGTGTCTGCGCCCTCCGGGCGCTCGTACAGGCCAAGCTCGGTGCGGGTGCGGGCGCTCTCGGCGGCGGCATCCGCAAGATCGGCATCCGGCAGCGCCAGCAGCACCGTGGGGAATACCTCGATGCGGCTGTCCAGCCCGGAGAGCCGTCCCACCGGACGCGCCAGATTGTACCGGCGCAGGGTGCGCATGAGCTTTTCCAGCGTTTGCTGATCCAGCTTGCGGGGCAGGTTCATCTTTTGCAGCTCTGCCTGCACCTCTTCCACGGTCACCAGCACCTCGTCTGCGCTGGCGGCAAGGCTTTCCCGCTTTTGCAGGTACAAAAGCCGCAGCACCAGCAGCAGAATGCTTTCGTACTTGAGCAGCCGTGCCTGACTGCCCTCGTGCTCGTTGACCAGCGCCGCCGCCTGCATGGGCGCGGGGTACAAAAGCACCGCGTAGCCCAAGGGTTTGAACACCGCACGCACCTCGTTGAGGTGATCCTGAATATACAGATATTTCGCCCGCTGTTCCTCTACGCAGCCCAGCACAAAGCAGTGGTTGAGCAGATAGTTTGCAGTTTCTTCCAGCAGATCAATGGTTGCCATCCGTGTTTACCTCCTTGCGGCGGGTCAGGACAAAATCCTGAAACCGGAAGCCGCCGCGCTCCACCCAGTTTCCGGTCAGGGTGATATCATACTCCCGGTGCGGCGACTGGGAATAGGTGTGCAGGCCGATGATGCCTGTAAAATCGTTCGGGTATTCCTCCACAAGGGTGGAAGCGTTCACCTGCCCGCGGGCAGCCAGTGCCTGCCGCGCCAGCAGCGCCACGTTTTCCTCGGTGACGGCAAGGCGGGCGTAATCCAGCAGCAGCTGCTGCTCCTGCCGCAGCCGGTCGGGGTCCAGGGGTTCGGTGCGCACCGGGGCAAGGGGCGCTTCGGTGCGGGGCGCGGCGGGGGGATACAGCGGCTTTGCGCCGAACACTGCCGCCGGGTACAGGTGCAGCCGCGCTGCCACCGGGCCGTCGTCCACTTCAAACAGCTGCTCCGGGCTGCGGATGTCCTCGGCGTAGCGGCGCAGCAGGGCGGTGACGCTGCCCTGCGCCGAGCGGTCGCTCAGCAGCAAAAACTGTGCCCGCTGCACCGCCCGCTTGCGGTAGCGGATGTGGCTGGCGTCAATTTCCTTCATCAGGGTGCTCATCTCCTCCAGCGCGTCCCGCTGCTGCTGGATGAGGGCACGCACCCGGGGCGCAGCTTCGCCGGGGGCGCAGCGCTCCACCCGGGCGTAATCCAGCGCTAAGCGCGGCAGCTGGTTCTGCTCGCAGTCGTCCAGTTCTTCTTCCAGATAGGCGCGGTAATTGAACAGGTTATCGCTGGTTTTAAAGCGATGGTACGCCGCCGCCACCACCTTTTCCTCGTACTGGTCGAACAGCTCCAGCACCTCCTGCGGGGTGCGGTTATGGGTCAGGCGGTCGATATAATGCCCGATGGAAGCGTTGAGGGCGCGCAGGGACTTGTTCAAGGTTTCAAGGTCTGCCGCCACCTCCCGCAGCACGTTTTCATAGGGGCTTTTTTCCTGCCCGATGCTGCCCAGCAGCTGCCACGCCTTGTACAGCTTGCCGGTGTAGGTGACCACCCGGGGGTTCAGGATCTCTTCCAGCGCATCCAGCAGCGGGGTGACCTCCGGCATAAAGGCAAAGGTCGGCTCACTTTCGTAGCTGCCGGGCTGCTCCTCCAGCCAGCCGGTACGGCGCAGACGCAGCAGAAAGCCCACCGCCAGCGTGTGAGGGTCGCGGGTGGGCTGCTCGTCCTCATCGCCCGCACCGTCGGCGTCCAGCGCCAGCGGCTTTGCCAGCGCGGCAAAATAATCCTCGGCACGGGAGACGGCTTCGGCGCGGGAAATGCTGTAATCTGCCGTATGGCGGCACTCTTCCCAGAGCAGCAGCAAAAGCTCTGCATAAAACGCCCGGTTGGGCCCCGCCAGCGGGCGGAACAGCCGTGGGCTGACCAGTTCAAACAGCTGCATGGAAACGTCCTTTCTGTGTAAGTTCGATACCCTTTTATTGTACCACAGCGGGCGGGGTTTGTCACAAAAAGGCGAAAAAAAGCCCGCCGGGCAAGGCGGGACGATTTGGAATGCGCGCCGGGAGGAACCCCTTCCGTCATCGCCTACGGCGATGCCACCTTCCCCAAGGGGACGGCTTTAGGCGTTGCCGCAAAGTTTCCCACCACCACGAAAGGCGTCCCCTTGGGGGAGCTGGCGAGCGCAGCGAGACTGAGGGGGTATTTTGCACGCAAAAAAGCCCGCCGGGCAGGCGGGCTTTGGGAGCGTATTTCACCCCAGCACTTTGAGGGGAGAATTTTCCACCCATAGGGTATCGTCCAGCAGGCGGGTGACCGCAAGGCGGCCATTGGCGGTGACCCGAGCAGGGTCAAGGGCGTAGAAATCACTCTCGGTCAGGTTTTCCGGGTCGGCAGTGGACGAGATGCCCGCCACGCACACCCAGTGGCCGTAGGTGCTGCTGGTGGCAATGTGGGGGTAGTTCACCGCGTCCCAGCCGGAGGAAGTCAGGTGGTATTCATAAGTAGAGGTGCGGTTTGCGTGGCGCTTTACCCCGCTCACCGTGGTGTTTTTCAGGTGCACGATCACCGGACGCCCGGCGGAAAGCTCGCTGTACAGCTTTTTCAGGCACTCGGCGCGGGTGCCGGCGTACCCCGTGTAGCCCGCAGCGGACCACACCGCACCGTTTGACCACATCCCGCTGCCGGAGCAGACCTTGCCGTCCAGAATGGTGCGGGCGTAGCGCAGTGCGTACAAGCTGCACTTGCCGGAGGTCTGGTTGCCGATGGAAAGGATGTGGCTGGTGTCAAAGCTGAGCAGCCGGATGCCGTTTTTCTCCTTCAGCTCAGCGGCGTGGGCACGGGGCAAAAAGGCACACAGCAGCAAAACCAGCGCCAGAACTGCCGCCGCCAGCCGCTGTGCCGCGCGGGCGGGACAGTGTTGCATGGGTACTTCCTCCGAGTTCGTTTCAATTCAGACATGATTTTACCACTAAAACGTGGTGAAAATGTGTAAAAAGGCAAAATAGAGGTTTGACACAACATATGTCCAAATTTAAGTATTTCCGTGCCCGGCAAAGCCACGCCGCCGGGGCGGGGACAAGGGCGTTTGAAAAGTTGTCGACAAAATCAGCCTGAAAATATACCAGAACTGCAACAAACCCGACCTGTTTTCATCCTTTTTCACGAAACTGTTTCAGGAAGTTTAGCTATATTCCCGATTGACAAAACCGTCACCGGTCGGATATAATCAGGGCAGAAAGACGACAACGGTTGCGCAAAGTCTTTCTAAAAAAAAGAAACATAACCACAAAAAGCTGATTGGAGGGATACCCTTATGAAGAAACTTTCAAAGCTCGTCGCTCTGCTGCTTGCAGGCGCAATGGCCATGCTGATGTTTACTGCCTGTTCCGGCGGTGGCGGCAGCGCAGACACACAGAAGGAAGAAGCGATCCGGAAGCAGCTCGGTACAAAGCGCGAAGCTGTAAAGCTGTGCGATAACGATGGCAAGGTCAAGAATGACAGCAAGCTCTATAAAGAGACTGCAGAACTGCTGGATGCACGAATCAAGGCTGAAACCAGTGCATTTGGCATTCTCCTTGTTGATTTTGATGTCAAGGGCGTCAATCCTGCAGAGCAGTATGTGACTGTTACCCTGTCGGCAGACTATAAGACTGCAGGTCTCGTAGCTGGCCTTGTCAATTTGATCACCGAGAAGCTTGGCAAAATCGATGCTACCAACAGCAACGTGAAGCTCGACACCGAGTGGGCAAAGGCTGCTGTCGTTGTCAGAACCAATGAAAAGGGCAGCTATGCTGCAATCGCAATTCAGGTCAAGAACCTCAACTACCCCAAGACCTGATAATATCAACATCGTTCCCCGGAGAGCAACCGCCCTCCGGGGCTTTTTGCGCCTTGCACCCGCTCAGTCACGCCCTTTGGTCGCCCCTCCCCGTGAAAAGGCAATGCCGGAAGATCCACAGATCTTCCGGCATTGCAAATTTAGAATAATTTTTCCGCTGCTTATGCGCACAGCACACGCGGCGCGCATTTCAAATCGTCTTTTTTAATACCCCTTTACCGAGAACCCGCGCTCCCACGGATCGGGCGGGATGTCCTTTTGGCGGATGCCGGTGATCTGGATATAGTCGCTTTTCTGGATCATGGCGAACAGGGTGATGAACTTGTCCGGGTCGCCCTGCACTTCCAGCGTCACGCTGCCGTCATCCTCATTCTGCGCCCAGCCGGTCAGGTCAAGGGTCTGCGCGGCGTACCGCGCACGGTAGCGGAAGCCCACTCCCTGCACCTGCCCGGTGATGGTGTAGCGCCGCCGCACTGTGCCTTCCGGCAGAACGGGCGGGGTGCGGTCCTTTTTGTTTAAAAAGTTGAACATAGCATTTAAACCTTTACCGGGCTCGCCCTCTCCGTCATTGCTCCGCAATGCCACCTCTCCCAGAGTGAGAGGCTTTGGCAGTCCATGCAACGTTTGATGTTTTGCCAAGGGCTCCCCCTTTGAGGAAAGACTTCCCCCGCACCGGGGGAAGATGTTGCGTAAGCGACAAAAAGGGGAATCTGTCGAGCAAAGCGAGACTGAGAGGGCGAGGAAGCTTTCCTTTCCCTCAAAGCTCCTGATAAGCGGTCATCAGGGCGGGGATGAACTGCTTTTTGCGGCTCACCACGCCCGGCAGCGTCCAGCTGGCATCGGCGGCGGGCTGGGTTTCAAAGCCGTCGGACAGCACCTCGGCGGCGTAGCGTCCGTTGCAGATGACCACGCTCTCCTCCTTGGGCACGTCGGTCAGCAGCATATAGATATCTTCCACGTTCTGCTTGTTGCGTGCTTCCTCGAGATACGGCTTCAGCAGCGCCTCGGCGGCGGTCAGGTTCTTGCGGGTCATATAGCTGCCCTGCGCCACGCCAAAGCGGATATCGCCGCACATGAACACCTTGAAGTCCTGCAAAAAGACCTCTTCGGCGGTCTTGCCGTCCAGCTTTTCGCCGGCTTCAAACATTTCGTTGGCAAACTCGTTGATGTCCACCCCGGCAATTTTCGCCAGACGGTTGGCGGCGTTCACGTCGATGGGGGTGCAGGTGGGGCTGCGGAATACCAGCGTATCCGACAGGATGGCGGCCAGCAGCAGACCGGCTGTCTTTTGCGGGATGGTCACGCCGTTTTCATCGTACATCTGGGTGACGATGGTGGCGGTGCAGCCCACCGGCTGGTTGCGGAAGTACACCGGGCCGCTGGTCTCCAGACTGCCGATGCGGTGGTGGTCGATGATCTCCAAGATCTCGGCCTGATCAAAGCCCTCCACCGCCTGTGTGGCTTCGTTGTGGTCCACCAGAATGATGCGGCGCTTGCGCAGGTTGATGATGTTGCGGCGGCTGATCATGCCGCAGTACTTACCGTCTGCGTCCAGAATGGGGAAATACCGGTGGCGCACCTTTGCCATCACGCGGGTGACGTCTGCCACCGGGCTGACGAGGGTGAATTTAATGATATTGTCCCGGGTCATGTAATAGGAGATGGGTGCACACTGGCTGATGAGCTTTGCCGCCGCATAGGTATCGCAGGGGGCGCTCATGATGGCTACGCCGGTCTCGGCGGCAATATGCTGGATGGTGCGGCCTACCTTTGCGCCGTTGCAGATGATGATGAGAGAAGCTTCCTTCTCGATGGCGCAGAGCTGGCTTTCGTAGCGGTTGGTCAGGATGACGATATCGCCCTTTTCCATGCTGCTTTCCAGCATTTCCGGGGTGGCGGTGCCAATGCGGATGTGACCGGTGGTGCACTCTGCGTCCTCACTGCCCACCACCATGGTAGCGCCCAGCGTTTCCAGAATATTGCGGTAGCTGGTGCGGCTCTTGGCAAGGATGCCGGTGTCGAACAGATCCATGTTGGCGGTGGCGATATCCTTCACCGTGATGACGCCCTGCAGTTCGTCCTCCTCGCTGGTCACGGCAAGGGTGTCGATCTTCTGGTCGCGCATGATCTCCCACGCCTTGCGCAGACTGGTAGAGCCGGGGATGCCGGGGATCTGCCGGTAATCCACGTCCCGAATTTTAGGGTTGACATCGGTGCACATCCGGGGCGGCGTGACCCCGAACTTTTTCAGCACGAATTCTGTTTCCTGATTCATCTTGCCCGCACGCCGGGCTTCGCAGACCAGATCACTGGTCTTGTTTTTCAGCTCTGCATAGGCAATGGCAGAGCAGATGGAGTCGGTGTCCGGGTTGCGGTGCCCGATGACAACGACCTTGTGCGCAGTTTGCTGCATAGTTTACCCCCTTATGGGTCTTACCTTCTTATCATTTACCAAAACAGCGCCCCTCTCCTGCACAGCGGGGCTGGCTGCAACCTTATTTTAACACAACTGCGTCCGGGGGTAAAGGGCAACAAACGGCTTGACCTGACCGGCAAATTGCTTTAAGCTTATAGAAAATATTGCTGATACGGAGGAATCCCCCATGAAAAAGCTTTCCCGCCTGCTGCTTGTCCTCGGCCTTGCGCTGTGCATAAGCCTTACCGCCTATGCCGAGGACGCGCCCGCTGCCCAGCCCACAGCCAAGGAGCCCCGCACCCTGACCGCCCGCACCGGCACCGAGACCTCGCTGTGGAACGCTTACGCCTTCCTTGCCCAGCACGGCACAGCCTACCGCTTTGCCCCCTGCGCGGTGCAGACCCCGGCAGACGCCGCCGGTTCTGCCCCTGCCGAGGATGCCGTGGCGGTGCTGCGGCTCTACACCACCTATGTGGAAAAGGATACGCCCGTCAACATTGACGGTCATGTGTTTCTTGCGGTGACCAACAACACTGACGCCGACCTTGCGGTGGGCGGGCTTTCCATTGCGCCGGGCACCAGCATTACCATGGGCACCCGGGGCAACAACCGGGAGCACGCCGGGCTGTGGTACAACGTCGAAAGCTATAATACGCACTATCTCCCGGATTTTTATGTCAACCTGACCTGTTTGCAGCTTTCCATGAACGCGGAGCAGCTGGCAGCTGTGAACGCCGCCCTTGCCAAGGCAGACAAGTGGTCGGCATGGCACAACTGCGCCGCCTTTGGCGCGGCGGTGTGGAACACCGTGTGCACCGACAAGGTAGACCCCGGCACTCCGCCTACCCCGGCAAGCCTTGCCGCCAGTGTGCGCAGCTGCACCGGCAAGTGGAATGCTGACCCGGCAGTGCCCTTTGACTACGTTGTTTACTACGGCTACCCTGCCGTGCCCAGCAAAGAATTTGCCTGAGCAGGAAAATTATTGTATACAACACTTGCATTTCGACAGCTTCCGCTGTATGATAGAAGCATTCGAGCTTTTTTGTCATTTGCAACGGAGGACAGCATGAAATCGTCCAAATTTACATCCACTCCCCTGTTTCCACGGCAGGCGCTGGTGGCGCTGCTGCTGCCGCTGATCGCGGAGCAGGCGCTCAGCGTGACCATTGGTCTGGCAGATACCCTGATGGTATCCTCGGTGGGCGAAGCCGCCGTGTCCGGCGTAAGCCTTGTGGACAGCTTCAACACCCTGATGATCCAGATCATGAGTGCACTGGCCACCGGCGGTGCGGTGGTCACCAGCCAGTACATCGGCCATCAGGAGCCAAAAAACGCCAAGGCGGCGGCTGCGCAGATTTTATTCGTGCTGTCCAGTTTCAGTGTGCTGGTGGCGGCGGTGGTCATCGGCGGGCGGCACGCCATCCTGCGGGGCATCTTCGGCTCCATTGATGCGGACGTGATGCACTACGCCGAGACCTACTTTCTGCTTTCGGCGCTGAGCTACCCCTTCATCGGCCTGTACAACGCCGGTGCGGCGCTGTTCCGGGCGCAGGGCAACAGCAAGATCAGTATGCTGTCCAGCTTGGTGATGAACGTGGTGAACATCGGCGGCAACGCGGTGCTGATCTACGGCTTCGGCATGGGGGTCATGGGCGCGGCGCTTGCCAGCCTTGTGTCCCGCGCCATTGCCTGCGCGGTGGTGCTGTATCTGCTGCAAAAGCCGGACTGCGCCCTGCGGGTGGACAGCCTGCGGGCGATGGCACCGAACGGCGGGCTGATCCGGCGCATCCTGCGGGTGGGCATCCCTGCCGGCATCGAGAACGGGATGTTCCAGATCGGCAAGCTGTCGGTCTCCAGCCTGACCTCCACCCTTGGCACGGCAGCCATTGCCGCAAATGCGGTGGCAAATACCACCACCACCTTTTTGAACATCCCCGCCAACGCCGTGGGCATGGCTGCCCTGACCGTGGTGGGCCAGTGTCTGGGCGCAGGCGAAAAGGAACAGGCGGTGTACTACTCCCGCCGCCTGATGCTGACCGCCTACTGCGGCGCGTGGGTGATGAACCTTTCGGCCTTCTTCTTCGCCAACCGGTTCGCGGTGTCCCTGTTCAACCTCTCGCCGGAAGCGCAGGCCATGGCGCTGGACATCATGGTGTGGTTCAACATCGTTTCCCTGTTCGTGTGGCCGTCCAGCTTTACCCTGCCCAACATCCTGCGCGCCGCCGGTGACGCCCGCTTTACCATGACCGTGAGCATCGTATCCATGTGGACGTTCCGGGTGGGCTTCTGCTATCTGGCAGTGCTGTGCTTCGGCGGCGGGCTGCTGAGCATCTGGATGGGTATGTATCTGGACTGGGTGTTCCGCTCGCTGTGTTTCTACCTGCGCTTCCGCCGTGGCAGCTGGCTGGAGCAGAGTGTGATCTGATTTTTTCTTTTTTGCAGGAAACCGCCGCTCTGATTCGTATTATCAGCAGAAGAGCGATGGTATTTTTTACAAGTTCCACAAATTATTTTTTCAGCACTTGACAAAGTTTTCACCTTTCGTTCTTGCAATCTTCATCGTTCGGGCGTATAATTTCTCAATGCTATCGAGTTCTGCTCTTCTGCAAAAGGAGGCTATTCTATGAAACGCAGCTGGCTTGCGCGCCACCCGGTCGGGTTCATGGCGCTGTATTCTATATTTTATCTTTCCGTTTTTCACTATCTGGAGTCAAACGTCCCCCTGCGCAGCATTCTGGTGCACTGCCGTCTGGACGATCTGATCCCTTTCTGCAAATATGCGGTGATCCCCTACTTTGCATGGTTCGTATGGATCCCCTTCACCCTGTTCTATCTGCTGTGGAAAGCCCCACGGGAGGACTTCTGGCGGCTGTGCCTGCCGCTGTTCTCCGGCATGACCATTGCACTGGCGTGCTACGCGGTGCTGCCCACAGCGCTGGACCTGCGCCCCTACTGGGTGCCGGGCAGCGACATCTTTGCGCAGACCGTGCGCTTTTTGTACCGCACCGACACCGCCACCAACGTCTGCCCTTCCATCCATGTATTCAACTCGGTGACACTGCTGCTGGCGTACTACCGCAGCCGCATTTTTGATGCACCGCGCCGCCGCTGGATGCGTCCCGCAGCCGCTGTGCTGTGCATTTCCATCGTCTGCTCCACCGTGCTGCTCAAGCAGCACAGCTGCATTGACGTAGCCTTGGGTGCGCTGCTGGCACTGGTGCTGGACAGCGCCTTTACCGCCGCCGAGCGCAGCCAGCTGCCCCAAGTGCGGAGAGCCTAAGGAAGAAAGAAAAAGCGACTCCTGTCAGCGCCTTTGGCGCTGGCAGGGGTCGTTTTTTCATTTCCTTTTTTAAAACAGCCCCTCGGGCAGGCAGATATCCTGCTTGGGGACTTTTGCCCACGCAAAGTCCGGCACAAGGCTTTCCGGGGTGCGGGGCGCAGGCTCCGGCTGCAAACCGTAGGCATACGCCAGCTTGCCGATGATCTCCGGGGCGGTGTATTTTGCCCGCAGGTTTTCAAGGCTCTGGTCGCCGTCCCGCTTGGACAGCCGCCGCCCGTCCGCCGCCAGCAGCAGCGGGCAGTGGGCAAAGCGGGGCGGCTGCAAGCCCAGCAGCCGGTACAGGTACAGCTGCCGCGCCGTGGAGGACAGCAGGTCTGCCCCGCGCACCACCTCGGTGACGCCCATGCGGGCATCATCCACCACCACTGCCAGCTGATAGGCAAACACGCCGTCTGCCCGGCGCAGATAGAAATCGCCGCAGTCCCGCAGCAGGTTTTCGGTATGGGTGCCCATGCAGCCGTCCGTAAAGGTGATCTCCTCGTCCGGCACCATCAGGCGGTAGGCAGGGGCTTTCTTTTTGCGCTTTTCCGCGATCTCCTCCGGCGTCAGCCCCCGGCAGGTGCCCGGGTAGATGACGTTGCCGTCCGAGGTATGGGGTGCGCTGGCGGCGTGCAGCTGAGAGCGGGAGCAGAAGCAGGGGTACACCAGCCCCCTCTGCTCCAGTTTGCGGTAGCTTTGGGTATAGATGTCTCCGCATTCGCTCTGGTAATAGGGCGCGTGTGCGCCGCCGGTGCTGCCGCCCTCGTCCCATGTAAGCCCCAGCCACGCAAGATCCTGTTCCAGTAAGTCGGCATAAACGCGGGGGCAGCGCTCGGCGTCCAGATCCTCGATGCGCAGCACGATGCGCCCGCCCTGACTTTTTGCGCTGAGCCATGCCAGCAGGCTGCACGCCAGATTGCCCAGATGCAGCCGTCCGCTGGGGCTGGGCGCAAAGCGCCCGGTGACCGGGCGGTTTTGGGATACAGGGACTTGGTTTTGCATGGGTGTGCTTCCTTTCGCTTTTACTGGTTTTTTCTCATTATAAGCCCTTGCTCTGCAAAGGTCAATGCGCACAAAAAAAGCCGCCGCAGGCGGCAATGCCTGCGGCGGCTGTAAGGTCGGCTGCTCAGTGCAGCTCCGGCCAGTAGCCCTTGTTGGCTTCGATCATATCGTCCAGAATGGCCTTTGCAACGCTCATGCTGGGCACAGTCTTGTTCAGGGTAAAGGCCTGCAGCACCTTCTCGTAGCTGCCTTCCACGCAGCCCTCTACCAGCAGCTTTTCGCTGTTGAGCTGCTGCATCATCAAGCCCTGCTGGAACAGCGGGATGTTGTCCCGGGCAATGACCTCCGGGCCGTTTTTGCCGATGTAGGCGGGCAGCTCCACCATTGCGTCATAGGGCATATTGGGGATCGCGCCGCGGTTCTCGGTGATGATGAGGAAGCGTGCCTTGGTGTCGTTCTTCAGCGCAGCGGAAAGATCTGCGATCCAGTCGCCGTGGCTGCCGGCATAGAAGGTGTTGGCGTCCACCTCGCCGGTCTTGAGGTAGTGGTCGATGCCGTCGAACAGGTTCTTTTCGCGGGTTTCCTCCACCTCGTTGGCGCGGGTGTGGTTCGGGTCCGAGTGCTCCACGAACTCCTTGGCCTGCAGATAGTAGTTCAGGTAGGTGTTGGGCAGGTACTCCGGGAAGTTTTCCATGATCTCGTACTCGCCCTTCCACACATAGTACCAGCTGCCCTTGGTGTGGCGGTTCTGGCTGGCGGAAGAGGTCAGCGCGCCCATGCCCTTGAGGTAGCTTTCCGGCAGAAGGATCTTGTTCTCCTTGATGTAGGCGCGCAGCTTGGGCATCAGATCCTCGCCGTGGTACTGGATGGAGGTGAACCAGCCGAAGTGGTTCAGGCCAAAGTAATCGTAGACGATCTCCTTCTTGTTCTGGATGCCCATGGCAGCTGCCACCACGTCAATGATGGCGATGGGCATATCGCAGATGTTGATGATCCGTGCCTTCGGGCGCAGCTTGCGGCAGGCTTCGGATACGATGGCGGCGGGGTTGGAGTAGTTCAGGATCCAGTAGTCCTTCTTGGCATACTTTTCTACGTCGTCGATCAGCTTGATCATGGGGAAGATGGTGCGCATTCCGTAGGCCATGCCGCCGCAGCCGCAGGTCTCCTGTCCCACGCAGCCGTGGCGCAGAGGGATCTTTTCGTCCTGCTCCCGCATGGCGTAGCCGCCCACGCGCATCTGGGCAAACACAAAGGAGGTGTCGGTGTAAGCCTCCTGCACATCGGTGGTGACCACCAGCTTGATGTTGGTATTCAGCTCCTTGTGCAGGACCCAGTCCACCACAACGGCTACCTTGTCCTGCCGCTCCTTGTTGATGTCGAACAGACGGATCTCGTCCACTTCCAGTTCTTCCCGGCGCAGGGCGATGGATTTGACGATACCGGCGGTAAAAGTGCTACCGCCGCCAGCAATGGTAATGACCATAGTATAAACGCTCCTTTTTTGTATTTTCAGGTTAGCCCGGCATAGTCCGCCGGGACACGGAAAAGCGGTTTACTGGTTTTCCAGCTGTGCTTCCACAGCACGCTTGATATCGGCCACCTGCAGACCATAAACGATCTGGATATCGGTACCCTTTTTCACGATGCCGCTGTTCGGCAGTTTGTTGATGGCAGCTTCGTCCAGCTTTGCGGGATCCTTGATGTTTACCCGCAAGCGGGTGAAGCAGTTGTCCACCGACAGGATGTTCTCCTTGCCGCCCAGACCATCGATGACGCACTGCACCTCGGCGGCGTTCTTCACGCTTGCCTTCTTGGCGGGTGCATCGCTCCCCGCGGTCTCGGTGCTCACCTCTTCCCGGCCGGGGGTGTGCAGGTTGAAGGCCTTGATCAGCAGGGTGAACACCACAAAGTACACTGCGATCTGGCACAGCGCCAGCAGATACAGGGTGGGATAGTTGGTCTTATCTGCACCGGCGGAAAGGTTCATCAGAATCGAGCCGAGGAGGTTGGTGGTAAAGCCGGTGACATGGAAGATGTGCAGCAGCACGATGAACAGGCCGGAGATGCAGGCGTGTGCCACCCACAGGATGGGAGCAGTGAAGCAGAACATAAAGTCCAGCGGCTCTGTGATGGAAGCCAGAGAAGCGGTAAAGGCCAGCGGCACCAGAACGGCAGCGGTCTTTTTGCGGTTCTCCTTGCGGGCGCAGAAGATGAAGGCCGCCACGATGCCAAAGTAGCCGAAGGTCTTGGTGAAGCCGGTGTACATCCACACGATGCCGTCCGAGAAGGGCAGACCCATGCTGTACTCCATCATCATGACGATGTAAGAGCCGGTGTAGGTGGCATCGCCCACGGTCAGGCTGTTGCCCAGTGCAGAGAACTGGAAGGGGGTGTAGATGAGGTGGTGCAGGCCGGTGGGGATGAGGAAGCGCTCCAAAAAGCCGTACAGGAACAGGCCGAAGTTGCCGGAGGTGGCGATCAGATCGGTCAGTGCGCTGATGACGTTCTGCACCGGCGGCCAGAAGAAGCAGGAGCCAAAGCCGAACAGGATGGAAAAGACCACCATGCAGGTAAAGGACCAGCGGTTGCCGGAGTAGATCTGGGTGATGATGCCCTTGAACTGCTTTTCACAGGTGCGGTTGTACACCCAGCCGCAGACAAGACCCAGCAGGATGCCGCCGAACACGCCCATATCCACCGTCTGGATGCCAAACACGGTGGACTGACCGGTGCCGTACAGACCCACCATCGGGTCAGGCTCTGCCAGCATACCCAGCTGGGTCAGGGTGACATTGCCGGCGGTCAGGTACATAAAATAGCTCATCAGGCCGATGATGGCAGCCTGCTGCTTGTTCTTTTTGGCCAGCGCCGCTGCGATGCCCACGCAGAACATCAGGCTGAGGTTGTTGATGATGACCATGATGCAGTTGTAGATCAGCTGTCCCAGCAGCTTGATGGGGGTCCACTGCAGAACGGGGATCATCGCACTAAGGCTTGTGCTGGTAAGCAATGCGCCCAGCACAAGGATCAGGCCTGCTGCCGAGATATACGACAGCGGTGAGAGCATGGCTTTGGAGAACTTTTCCAAGCCATTCATGACTTTTTCTTTCATCGTGTAATACTCCTCACTTTTTGACTTGACTGTTTTGGGGGATGATTTCTATTCCGCAGGGCTTCCGGACGCCCTGTTGAAACATTTTATCCTATGGTGTGTCTGAAAAGTCGAAAATTTAGTCTATTTCTACAAGCACAGCCGGATTTTGCGTTAAACAGCCTTGAAATCCACAAAGGATTCCTGCGGCTATTTGCCTTAAATCCCGCTTGTGCTTGCGAAATATCCGTCATTTTCTTTGTTTTCAGATACACCTTACGATTTTGGTCAGGTGGATGAGCAGATAGACCTGCTCCTGATGATCCAGCTCGTAATCAAATTCCTGCCGCAGATAGGCATTGATGCGCTGTAAGCACACCTCGTTGCGGCTGTCGCGCTGCAAAAGCACCGCGTACATGGATTCCAGCCCGGCGTCCTGCCAAGGAGTGTGCCGCAGGATGCGCGCCGCCAGAAACTTGAGGTGCACGGTCAGGCGGGTAGTCTCAAGGCTTTCTTCCTCAAAGGTGCAGTGATAGGTATCGCAGATGATCTCCTTGACCGCCTTGACGAACTTTACGGTATCGTAGGCCAGCGCGCCGTCCGCCGCACCGGCTACCAGATGCAGGGCAATGTAGCCCGCTTCGTCCTCCGGCAGCTGTACGCCGCAGAACTGCCGGACAAGTTCCAGCGCCCTTTGCCCCACTGCGTACTCCTTCGGGTACAGCATCCGGGTCTCCGAGAGCATGAGGTTGGGCAGAAAGGTGCCCTTTTCCACACGTTCCAGCGCAAAGCTGATGTGGTCCACCAGCGAGATGGTGCTTTTGCTGCTGAGCAGAATGCCCTGCTCCTCTGCCGCCAGCGAGATGCGCTCGGCGGCCTGCATCACCTGCGGGGTAACGTTATCCAGCATCTTGAGGAACTTGGTCTGCAGCTCGTTCTGCACATAGTACACCTTGGAAACGCGGTTTTTGTCGATCACGTCCCCCGGGCGGCGGCCAAACCCAAGCCCGTTGCCCACGAGAATGGCTTCCCTGCCGTCCGGCATGACCACCGACACCGCATTGTTATTGAATACCTTTACAGCCTGCATCGCCGCACTCCTCCGCTTCCATGCCGCAGCTTTTGTGAAAAAGAAAAAGGGCACAAGAACCAAAGGGATGCCGTTGCCGCCTTCCCTCTGATGCTCATGCCTGATCGAACAGTTACACGCACTGATAAATTCACTTGTCTGCTTTTGATTATACGAGCCAGTGCAGAAAATGTCAATGCGTTGAACTGCCCGAAATTCAAGCTGCATTTTTGTATATCCTGCACAGGTGCTGCTTGAAATTCGTCCTGCGCGGAACGATTGACAACGCCGTGCGCAGAACGTATACTTAGGGTGTAGATCCCGCTTTGCTCCGGCGGCTTGCCGGGGCACCAGTTACGGAGGTTTTTCTTATGACATCGAAATATATCCGCTCCCTTGCGCTGCTGCTGTGCGCCGCTTTACTGGGCTGTCTGCTGGCAGCCTGCGGCGGGGCTGCAAGCAGCCCCGCATCCAGCGCTGCGCCCGCCTCGGACAGCGCATCCGCTTCCGGCAGCAGCACGCTGCCCTCCTCCACCACAGAAGCCAACACCGGAGAGCTGAACCCCGGCAACTTTGATGAGAACTCGGTGTTCTCCATCACCGGCACCTCAAACGCCTTTGCGCCCTGTCTGGGCTGGGGGCCCGGCGTATCCGGCTGCTCCTTGAAATCGGTCATCGCGGCGGCATCGCTGCTGCACTGGGCCGAGGACGCACGGATGTCCAGCCGCTCCCCGGAAGCCATTCAGGAAGCCTTTTACAGCTGGTACGACGGCCTGACCGACAGCCAGCAGGAGGGCTTTGCCGAAGCATGGCCGCTGATCAAGGACGCCGCGCTGGATCTGCTCAGCGATAAGGACAGCATGACCGGCCGCATCGCGGACGCAGGGCTGGACGCTGACACCCTGCCCGGCTGCACCCTGAAAAACTGGCAGGCGCTGCAAACCGTGCTGGACGGCATTGTGCCGGAGACAAACGGCGAAGCTTAATAAAACAAAAAAGCATCTGCAACCATCGCTTCTGAATTTCAGAATCAGCGATTTTGTTGCAGATGCTTTTTCTTTAGCGGGCTCGCCCTCTCCGTCACCTACGGTGACACCTCTCCCAAAGGGAGAGGCCTTGGCAGAAAGATGAAGTCTGCGTGGACTGCCAAGGGCTCCCACTTTGGGGGAGCTGGCATCGCGAAGCGATGGCTGAGAGGGCGAGGCTGCTGACCATGTGCAACAGCCCCTCTGTTTCCGATATTTATACCTTTTTCAGCACATACTGGCGGGTGCCCATGCCCACCTTCTCGGCCTGCTCAAGGGTGGCCTTCCACTCGATGTTGGGGTTGGAGTCCTTGAAGTTGTCGTGGTAGCAGTTCCAGCCCGGCTTTGCAAGGTTTGCGCCCAGCTGGCTGTTGGGCAGCGGGGCGGCGTTCAGACAGGCGTCCACGCAGGCCTGGTCCAGCGCCACCGGGTCGAAGGACGCAAAGATACCGATATCCGGCAGGATGGGCGCATCGTTCTCGCAGTGGCAGTCGCAGTTGGGGCTGATGTCCTGCACCAGAGAAACGTGGAAGCAGGGACGGTCGTGGCAGACTGCGGCGGCGTACTCCGCCATCTTGCGGTCCAGCAGCTCGTTGGCGCAGTCGTTGGGAGAATAGATGGCGTCAAAGCTGCAGGCGCCGATGCAGCGGCCGCAGCCCTTGCACTTGTCGTAGTCGATGACCGCCTTGTTTTCGGCATTGTAAGTAATGGCGTCCGAGCCGCACTCCTTGGCGCAGCGGTGGCAGCCGCGGCACAGCCCCTCCTGCACGGCAGGCTTGCCGGCAGCGTGCTGCTCCATCTTGCCCGCGCGGGAGCCGCAGCCCATGCCGATGTTCTTGAGCGCACCGCCGAAACCGGTGGACTCGTGGCCCTTGAAGTGGGTCAGGCTGATGAACACGTCCGCATCCATGATGGCACGGCCGATTTTTGCGGTCTTGCAGTATTCGCCGTTCGGCACCGGCACTTCCACCTCGTCCGTGCCGCGCAGACCGTCACCGATGATCACCTGACAGCCGGTGGTCATGGGCCAGAAACCGTTCAGCTGGGCGCAGCTCAGGTGCTCCAGCGCGTTCTTGCGGCTGCCCGGGTACAGGGTGTTGCAGTCGGTCAGGAAAGGCATACCGCCCTGCTCCTTGCACAGGTCTGCCACCACCTTGGCGTAGTTGGGGCGCAGAAAAGCCAGATTGCCCAGCTCGCCGAAGTGCATCTTGATGGCCACGAACCGGCCGTCCATGTCGATGTCCTTAATGCCGGCGGCAATGCACACCCGGCGCAGCTTTTCCAGCAGGCTGGTGCCCACCGGACAGCGGAAATCCGTATAGTAAACTTTGGATGCTTCCATGGTGTTTTTCCTCCCATATCTTTCCGGCGGCGTCTGCCGCGCGGACTCTCTTTTGTTCAGTATAGCACACCCGGGCGAGCGGTGTAAACAGGAAAAAGAACAGAGCCATAGGAATCAATTATTGCAGCTTTGCCCGGAGGGACAAAAGCCTTCACCCCTTGGGGGGAAGGTGGCGCGCAGCGCCGGATGAGGGGTAATTTCCCGTAAGCTGCTGCTTGCCTGCGCCCTCATCAGTCACCTGCGGTGACAGCTTCCCCCGACCGGGGGAAGCCTTCAGTCGGAAAATTGATTCCCGTAGCTCTGCCCATTTTGGGGTTGACAGCCCTGTCCTGCGGTGTTATCTTATATCGGTTATCGGTTCCAAAAAACAGAACGGACGTCAAAATACAGGAGTTATGTCTATGAACGATTTTGATACATTCTGGCACGAAGCTAAAGCCGCCCTGCGGGTGGCGCTGCAATGGTTCTTTCTGGCGGTTCCCATGGGTCTGCTCTGTGGATTTCTGGGCACCTTGTTCCACCTTGCTGTCGAGCACGCGACAGAACTGCGCGCCGCGCAGCCCTGGCTGCTGTTCCTTTTGCCTGTGGCGGGTCTGCTCATCACTGCCCTTTATAAGGTGACCAAGTGCGAGGGCGTGGGCACCAACAACGTTATCCGCGCCGTGCAGAGCGGCGAGCCGGTCAGCATTCTGCTGGTGCCCGCCATCTTTCTGGGCACGGTGCTCACCCACCTGTGCGGCGGCTCTGCCGGCCGCGAGGGCGCTGCGTTGCAGATGGGCGGCAGCATCGGCTGGAACCTCGGCACCCTGCTGCGGCTGAAAGACCACGACCGCCGCACCGCCACCATCAGCGGCATGGCTGCGTTCTTCTCTGCCCTGTTCGGCACCCCGCTGGCGGCGGCCTGCTTTGCCATGATGGTGGAGGATGTGGGCCTGACCTTTACCGCTGCCTTTGTCCCGGCCTTTACCTCCGCCCTCCTCGCCTACGGCTGCTCGCTGGCCTTTGGCATCGCGCCCACCCACTTTGCCCTCACCGCGCCGGAGCTGAATGTCCGCACCGCCCTGCTGGTCATCCTGCTGGGTGTGGCCTGCGCTGCCGTTTCCCGCCTGTTCTGCTACACCCTCCACTTCATGGAGCACACCGTGCCAAAGCTTCTCCCGAACCCGTGGGTGCGGGTCTTTGCGGGCGGCGTGCTGGTCATCGGCTTTTCCTATCTCTTCGGCGTAGGGCGGTATAACGGCGCGGGCATGAGCGTCATCACCGCTGCCGTGGAGCAGGGACAGGCACTGCCGTGGGATTTTCTGTGCAAGATCTTCCTCACCGCGCTGACCCTTGCCTGCGGGTTCAAGGGCGGCGAGGTGGTGCCCAGCTTTTTTGTGGGCGCTACCTTCGGCTGCGTGGTCGGCCCGCTGCTGGGTCTGCCCGCCGGGTTTGCTGCGGCGGTGGGGCTGGTGTCCATCTTCTGCGGTGCCACCAACGTCCTGATCCCCTCCATTCTGCTGGGCTTTGAGCTGTTCAGCGGCGCCGGGCTGGAGCTCATCGCGCTGGGCTGCGGTATCTGCTTTATGCTCTCCGGCCACCACGGCCTGTACAGCAGTCAGACCTTTGTTACCAACAAGCTGCGCTCGGAGTATATGTCCCACAAGTGTCGCGTAAAGGTGAAAAAAGCGGAAAAGTGAGCTTTCCTATCAAAACAGGGGCTGTTGCGTAAGCAACAGCCCCTGTTATCATTATAAGATTTTCTCTTATGCCAGCGCGGTAATAGCCGCCACAGCCAGCACGATGGCACCCAGCACGATGCGGTAGATGCCGAAGAACTTGAAGTCGTGGCGCTTGACGTAATCCATCAGGAAACGGATGGCTGCAAGGCTGACCACAAAAGCCACAACGCAGCCCACCAGCAGCACGGCGATCTCGGTGCCGGTGATGGATACGCCGGAAACCGCGAACTTGACCACCTTAAGCAGGGATGCGCCCGCCATGACCGGGATGGCCAGATAGAAGGTGAACTCTGCCACGCAGGCGCGGGAGAGCCCCAGCAGCAGACCGCCCACGATGGTAGCGCCGGAGCGGGAGGTGCCGGGGATGATGGCAAGGCACTGCCACACGCCGATGAGCAGCGCGTCCCGATAGCTGATCTGTTCCAGCTTTGTGACCCGGGGCGTGGTGCGGCGGTTCTCCACCACAAGGAAGAGCACGCCGTACAGGATCAGCATGGCGGCTACGGTGATGTAGTTATAGAAGTGATCCTCCATCCAGTCGTCCAGCGGGCTGATGACCAGCACCGGCAGGGTGGCGGCTACCACCTTGAACCACAGGTTCCACACGCTGGGCTTGGAGATGACCTTGCCCTGCCGCAGCCCGAAGGGCCACAGCTTATTCCAGAACAGCACCACCACGGCCAGAATGGCACCCAGCTGGATGACCACCCGGAACATGGACATGAATTCTTCACTGGCATTGAACTTGACGACCTGCTCCACCAAAATCATGTGCCCGGTGGAAGAGATGGGCAGCCACTCGGTAATGCCCTCCACGATACCCATCAGGATCGCTTTGATGATCTCGAAAAACGTAATAAATCCCTCCTGCAGCACCCCGCTGGGTGCGTTGTTTTTTCAAAAGCAGTTCCAGTATACCATACTATGAGCCGCTGTGCATACAGATTATAGAAATTTTCCCCCGGGCGCTGTATTTATCTGCCCCGGGAAATGTGCTATACTATAAAAATAAGAAGTCTGTCCGCTTTCTGCGCCCGGCGCAGAAAGCTCTGAGAACAACGAGGTGAACCTTCATGAACATACTGGTGATCGGCTGCGATCAGGTGGGTGCGGCGCTGATCCGCGATCTGGAGCGCATCGGCCATGATATCTCGGTGGTGGAAAAGGACCCCGAGCAGCTCAAGCGTCTGGATGCCTTTGACGATTATACCTTTCACGGCACCGCCCTTGTGGGCGACCCTACCGATCCGGACACCCTGCGCCGGGGCGGCGTGGAGAACTGCGACGCCGTGGCGGCGGTGACCGAGGAGGACTCGGTGAACCTGATGGCCGCACAGCTGGCGAAGAACATCTTCCGCCGGGATAAAGTCATCTGCCGGGTGTCCGACCCGCATCTGCAGATCTTGTACCACAAGGCCTACGAGCTGGAGACCATCTGCCCCACCGTGCTGACCGAGCAGGCGGTGTTCCGGGCACTTTCCAAATAAGAATCAATTTTCCGAATGAAGGCTTCCCCCGGTCGGGGGAAGCTGTCACCGCAGGTGACTGATGAGGGCGCAGGCAAGCAGCAGCTTGCGTGTAATTACCCCTCATCCGGCGCTACGCGCCACCTTCCCCCCAAGGGGTGAAGGCTTTTGTCACGGCTCATACTGCAAAATTGATTTCCGTGAAAACAGCCTGTTTTTGCTTTACAGACCGTAGAATGAGGTAACGATATGAAAGTTTGTATTGCCGGCGGCGGCCGGGTGGGAATGTATCTTGCCCAGAGCCTGCTGTCCCACCGCCATAAGGTGACCATCATCGAGCCGCAGGAGGCGCTGTGCCGCACCCTTGCGGATACGCTGGATATCCCGGTCATCTGCGGCGACTCCCTGAGCTTTGACACCCTGCGCACCGCCGATGTGGCCAGCTGCGACGCCTTTGTGGCGGTGACCAACACCGACGAGACCAATCTGGTGGCGTGCCAGATCGCCAAGCGGGAGTTCGGTGTGAACCGCACCGTGGCGCGCGCTTCCAACCCCAAAAACCGGGACATCCTGCACACGCTGGGCGTGGACACCGTGGTATGCGGCACCGACAACCTGAGCCACATTCTGGAGCGGGAGATCGAGACCGACACCATCCGGCAGCTGCTTTCGCTGGGCGGCGGCACTGCCAGCCTGAATGAAATTTTGCTGCCGGAGGACTTTCAGTTCGCGGGCAAGGAGATCAAGGAGATCCCCATTCCCGGCGATGCCATTCTGGTCAGCATCACCCGGGATACCGAGTTCATCATCCCCCACGGCAGCACGGTGCTGCTGCCGTGGGACCGGCTGCTGTGCCTGACACAGGACGACACCCTGCATCTGCTGATGGATGCGTGGGGTCTTTCCTCCCACAAATGAGCGAGCAGGAGCTGCTGCGCACCGCGCTGGTGCTGCCGCCCCGCGCCCGCCGGGTGCTCTGCGTCTGGGCAGCTGTGCCCGGGCTGGTCTGCGCGCCCTTTGCCTTCTGGCAGAGCGTGTGGGCGGGCGCGGTCTTTTGCGCTGTATGGGCGGCGCTGGTTGCGCTTGTCCGGGCGCGCTGCTGCAGCTTTGTCGCCGCCCTGACGGCGGACAGCGTCACGGTGCAGGCCGGGGTAGCTGTCCCTGTGCTGCGCCGCATCCCGCGCCGGGCGGTCACCGGGGTGCAGCTGCTGCGCACCCCGCTGCTGTGGGCGGCAGGGTGCACTGTGCTCCTTGTGCGCAGCCCGGGGCTGCAATTGGTGCTGCCCGGCATCCCCGCCGCACAGGCTACCGCGCTGGCGGCGGTGCTGATGGAGGGCAGTGTATGAACCGGGAAAAGCACTTCCACCCGCTGGCGGCGCTGCATCTGCTGCGCAAGACCCTGCTTGTGTACCTTCTGCCGCTGGTACAGGTGCTTTTTGATCGCAACTGGGACGCTTTGCGTGCGGCGCTGCGGCAGGAGCTTGTGCTGCTGGTGTTTATCAGCGCCGTGTGCTGGGCGGTGTACTATGCAAGCCGCTGGCAGGTGGATGCAGAGGGCACGGTGCACGTCAGCTGGCGGCTGGGGGTGCGGCTGGACCGCGCCCTGCGCGCCGAGGGTCTGGCGGCGCTGATGCTGGAGCAGCCCCTGCTCTACCGCTTGACCGGTGCCTGCCGGGTGGTGCTGTACCCTGTGGGGCAGACCAAGACCATCACTTTGTATCTTACCCGGCAGCAGGCCGAGGAGCTTGCCGATGTGCTGCTGCCGGTGACAGACCCGCTGTGGCACGCGCCCAAGGGCGGCGAAAAGCTGGCCTTTACGGTGCTGGGTGCCAACGGCCTGTCCACCCTGATTTTATGGTGGCTGGCCATCCACCAGACCCAGAGCTACGCCCCGGACGCCCAGACCGCTGCCCTTGCGCAGCTGGGACAGCTGGCGGCGCTTGCCGCCCGCTGGCTGCCGCTGGGCATGGCGTGGCTGCTGGTGCTGGCGGGCACCCTGTTCTGCATCAGTCTGGTGCGCAGCGCCTTACAGGCGGTGCATTATACCGTCTGGCGCACCGATACCCAGCTTGGCAGCCGGGGCGGATTTATCCGCCGGTACGAGATGCGGCTGCGGCTCAGCCAGCTGAACTACGCCGACCTGCGCCGCTCCCCTGCCACATGGGCGCTGCATTACTGCCCGGTATTTGTCTCAGCAGGGGCGTGCCGCCCGGAGCTGCCCTTGTTCGTCTGGCGGGAGGGCACCCCGCTGCTGCGGGAGCTGCTGCCCGAGATGGCGCAGCTGCCCCCGGACACCCGCGCCGACACCACTGACCGCAGCGTAGTGTTCTTTTTGCCGGCGGGCATCCCGCTGGCGCTCTGCCTGCTGCTGACGGCGGTATCCCGCACCACCCTGCCCGCCCTCACCCTGCCGCTGCTCATCCCCACCGGGGTGTTTGCCGCGCTGCTGGGCGCTGCCGCCGTGGGCTGGCACCGGGAGGGCGTATGGCAGCAGCAGGGACAGCTGCTGCTCTGCCGACAGCACCAATTCCATCTGCACCAGCTGTGCGTGTTCCACCCGGACACCGGCTTTACCGCCCTGCAATCCCCTTGGGCGGTGACGGTGCAGCGCGCCAACCTGACCCTTGTATTTCCCGGCAAAGAAAAGGTCACGGTGCGCAGCGTGCCGCTGGCGGCTCTTGATTTTCTGGAGATATAGAAGTATACTTGCGATGCCCCGCTGAGCCTACGGTCGGCGGGGCATTTTTTGTATCACAGACCAACGGAGACTATTTTATGATAAAGACTGTATTATTTGATCTGGACGGCACCCTGCTGAACACCATCGACGACCTTGCCGATGCCGGCAACTGGGTGTGCGCACAAAACGGCTGGCCCACCTTTACGGTGGCGCAGTTCAAGCTGATGGTGGGCAACGGCATCCCCAAGCTGGTGGAGCGATTCTCCCCCGCTGACGCCCGCACCCCGGCGCAGCTGGCGGCGACGCTGGCACAGTTCACCGCCCGGTACGATGCCCACAAGGAGGACAAGACCGCGCCCTACCCCGGCATTCCGGCGCTGCTGGACGCACTGAAAGCCGAGGGCATCCAGTGCGCGGTGTTCTCCAACAAGGCTGATGCCCTGTGCGGCGGCATCATTGCCCACTACTTTGGCACCGGCCGCTTTGACGCCGTGCGGGGCAACCGCCCGGGCGTGCCCACCAAGCCCGACCCCACCGGGCTGTACGCCCTGATGGCTGAGCTGGGCGCAGACCCCGCCGCCACCCTTTTTGTGGGCGACAGCGACGTGGACATCCTCACCGGACACAACGCGCAGCTGCCCGCCATGGGCGCGCTGTGGGGCTTCCGCGGCCGCGCCGAGCTGACCGCCGCCGGTGCGGATGCACTGGCAGAGGTGCCGGAGGATATCCTGCGGTATGTGCAGGAGCAGAATAAATAAATAAAAACACGGGAAGGTCTGCGGATCTTCCCGTGTTTTTGCGTATTTTTGCGGTTCAGGATGCCGATTCCAGCGGGTCTACCACCACAGGACAGGTCTCGTACAGCTCGATGGGGTCCAAGTCCACACAGCTGCCCGGGTCCCGGTCACCGGTCACATCCCATGCTGCGGTATCGTTCAGGACGGTCAGGCGGCTTTTGAAAAAAGCTTCATCCTGCAAGGGCGCAAAGACCCCGCCCAGTGCAAGCAGCGGCTTTGCGTCATACAGACGCACAGAGCCATCGTTGAAATAGAGGTACACCGTAAAGTCCTCGCCCGCAACAGCCTGCAAGACCTTGGGGAACAATGTATCCATAGAGATACCTCCTTTGTTCCTTCGATTCCTCGTACGGGTTGCATGAAACAGCAACCACAGTAGACATTCCTACTGATTGGGACCCGCGGGCTAACCAAAGCCCCACTGGGGCTTTGGTTGCGGTGCTGCGCACCGCCGCCCTGTTCGATTCCCGTACGGGTCAAATTAAAAACGCCCTTGCGCGATGCGCAAAGGCGTTTTTATGACCCGTACGGGAATCGAACCCATGTTACAGCCGTGAAAGGGCCGTGTCTTAACCGCTTGACCAACGGGCCTTACAAATACAGAGCTTCGCTAAAACCTCCGACTTTCATCGTCCACTACTGCGGACGACCGTCCCCCTTATCTTAGCGAAACTCTGTAACGTGGTAGCGGTAACTGGATTTGAACCGGTGACACTTCGGGTATGAACCGAATGCTCTAGCCAACTGAGCTATACCGCCACATATTTAGCTTGCACTTGAACGGTGCTTTATTATTATATCCATAGATGCCCTTTTTGTCAACACATATTTTCAAAAAATTTTGCAGTTTTTTGATATTCTCAATTTATTTACATAGGTGCGTTGAAATATTGGATTTCTTGTCATTTTGCGGGTAAAAACTCCCCCAGTCTCGCTACGCTCGACAGCCCCCTCTAGGATGGGGCCTTTGGCATAGCGGCAAAGTTTCCGGCTAAAGTGCGAAGTTTGCGGGTACGCCAGAGGCTCCCTCCCAGAGGGAGCTGGCAAAGCCGTAAGGCTTTGACTGAAGGAGTTCAGCACCCGCTTTCCCACACAAAAAGCACCGCTTCCCTCTACGGAAAGCGGTGCTTTTTTCAACCTTTTTCTGCCCGGATGTGGAAAACCCGGTGCAGTTTTAGTTCTTCTTATTGGTGGGAATCATGACCTTCAGCCCGCCCATGTACGGCTGCAGCACTTCGGGGATGGTCACGCTGCCATCAGCCTGCAGGTGGTTCTCCAGGAAGGCGATCAGCATACGCGGAGGTGCCACGCAGGTGTTGTTCAGGGTGTGGGCCAGATAGGTCTTGCCGTCCTTGCCCTT
>OBIA01000197.1_pt1 | contig 45978 bp, 39 predicted proteins | sample 1519911 | NCBI WGS metagenome assembly OBIA01 (sample SAMN04209236, study PRJEB22552) | human gut metagenome | biome: gut; material: feces | host: Homo sapiens | place: USA: Oklahoma | reverse complement strand
GTATAAGCGTGGGTTCATCATATTTGGTGTGGTATCTTTAACTATGGGAAACTCCCCGCTCCCAACGGCTGACCGCCTTATCCGTCACTCCGACTTTTCCGGCAAGATCGGCCTGTGTCATATGATGCTCTTTTCTTCTTTCCGAAATAAATGCCCCAAACCTTTTTGCGTCCACTATATGATATCCTCCATAATTCTTTTGCGTTACTCTCTTATATACACTAAAATGTGGATTTTCGTCAATCGACGATTTGTTTACCTGGAAAAAAACGAAAAATTTTCTATAACTCTCTTGTATGTATTGACATTTTGATATCTAAATGATATCATATTTATATCTCGCAAAGGATAATTTTCATTATCAGGAGGATTGCTATGAAAGAAAAAGTTTTGGACAACAAGAAAAATGGTATGGGAATGATGGTGCTGTTTATTCTGCTCTATGCCGTGGCCGCAGCCGCTGTAATATTCGGCGCAGCCTTCGAACAGATTCCCCTTATGGTCATCGGTATCATCTGGGCTTCACTTGGATGGATCCCGTTCCTTGGCCTTAAAGTGCTGAAGCCGCAGGAAGCCCTTGTACTCACCTTATTCGGCAAATATGTGGGAACCTTGAAGAACGACGGCTTCTACTGGGTAAATCCATTTTGCACCGCTGTAAACCCCGCTGCGAAGACGAAATTGAACCAGAGCGGCGACGTAGACGGTGGAAATGCTGCCAAGTCCGTTTTCACGCTTGCAGCCACAGGAACAGCCACTTCTGCCAGTTCTACTTATGTAAACAAAAAGATTTCCCTGAAGATCATGACTCTGAATAACAACCGTCAGAAGATCAACGACTGCCTGGGTAATCCTGTAGAGATCGGAATCGCAGTTATGTGGCGCGTTACTGATACAGCGAAAGCAGTTTTCAATGTAGACAATTATAAGGAATATCTTTCTTTACAGTGTGACAGTGCCCTTCGAAATATTGTCCGCATCTATCCTTATGATGTAGCGCCAAATGTGGACACTACAGGTGACGGAGTTGCAGATGAGGGAAGCCTTCGCGGTTCCAGTGAAATCGTAGCCGGACGTATCCGCGATGAAATTCAGCAGAAGGTTGCTGAGGCTGGTCTGGAGATTATCGAAGCACGTATTACTTATCTTGCTTATGCACCTGAAATCGCAGCGGTTATGCTGCAGAGACAGCAGGCTTCCGCTATCATCGACGCAAGAAAGATGATCGTAGACGGTGCTGTTGGTATGGTAGAAATGGCATTAGAGCGATTGAATGAAAACAATGTGGTAGAACTTGACGAGGAGCGGAAGGCTGCCATGGTTTCCAATCTTCTCGTAGTGCTGTGCGGCAATCACGATGCCCAGCCGGTGGTTAATTCCGGCAGTCTGTACTAATGGCTGAGACAAAAGACACCCGGCCCAAGAAACAGATTCCGCTCAGGCTTTCCGCCAAGCTTTATGACCAGATTGCCGCCTGGGCAGAAGATGATTTCCGCTCCGTCAACGGTCAGATCGAATATCTGCTTACTGAATGCGTCCGACAGCGTAAGAAGAATGGGAAATATGTTTCCGACACTATGGATGAGCCGCCAGAACTGGATATTGAGTGAATTATAAAATAAGTAGTAAGCAGAGGGGCTGGTCTAAATGACCAGCCCCTCTGCTTACTACTTATTATGCCTCTTTTCCGTAAATAGAATGCTCCAAACGGAAGTTTTCTTTCTGACTTGGATATCTGTAACGTTTGATGTCCTGATCTGATGGATAGTTGAACTGTCCAGCGCAACGCATAATAACAGTTTTGCACTCTGGGCAGCAATCTGCACACAGGTCCTCGAACTGTCTTACCAGCATATCCGGATCTGAAGAAGAGTTTGCCCAGTTCTCCCAATGATCTGGGATAAGGACCTTTGCTTTTAATGCTTTTCCAAGTCTCGCACCATCATAAGGTGTCATCTTATCAAATGCACCCGGCTCGTTCCAACCGATATCAAAAATAGCAACATCAATATCATACTTCTGGCCAATTGCAACATATCCATCATTATACCAGGTATCTCCCAAGAATAAGATATTTCCAGCAGATGTTTTGAACAGGAAGGAAGTTGCAACCTCATCGTATGGCTGTGCAGGACCATCTCCAGTTTTTGTTGCGCAATCATCATAGTTTTTCAGGAATACAATTTCTGCTCCTGCCATTTTAATGCTTTCGCCTACATGCGCAGTAATAATTCTGTCATCCGGAACCTCAAATTCTTTTAATCTCTTTACAGTTTCTGGCGGAGCTACATATTTAGCATCTGTTGTCTGCATAGTTCCTTTAACAGTATAAATATCACAATGATCATTATGTACATGTGTACAAAAAACTCCATCTACTCTATTAAATGAAAATGGATCAATTACCTGTGGATTCAGGCGAAGCCAGTTCATACTTGCTGCACCGTTCTGCTTACACACACCACAATAATCAATTGTCGTATAGTGAGATGGTCCACACCACTGGTCAATAAGGAAAATACCTCCTTCATCTGTCTTCAGAACCCATGAAGGACCACCACACCACCAAAGAGCAACTTCTCCCTTTGGCACTTCATAGTTCTCAATATGCTGATTTAAAAATGTTCCCCACTCTGGAAAAGACTCAAGAATCCAACGCTCTCTTGTCATCTCTCTGTTTGTTCTGATCCATTTTCCAGATACTAAACCTCTTCCATCTGTTTTTTCCACTTCATTACCCATATTTTTTTCTCCTTTACGCTTTCATTTATTTTAAGTTATTTGTTATTATCATTCTGCACAGTAAACAGTGTAACGGTCTGTCTGTCTGTTTGCCGCACAGATAAGATCTCCTTGTTTATGAGGTATTACAGTTACATTTGCCGGTCCAAGATTAGCATCAATCAAATGATCTTCAATCTTTTCTTCATTTTGCTCAACCAAAATAAGCTCTTTTCCCGCATCTCGGAATCCCACAATAAATGCCGGCTTGCCATTAAAAATACCGCCCCAAATGGCATGTCCAAATTTATGAGTTCCCGGAAGTGTATAAATTTTCTTAAATTTCCCATCTATTTTTTTATAAATATTAAAATCTTCGCCATGGAATGGAGTGATTGTGCCATACTCAAATTCCCCATCTCCATCGATATCTACTGCGACACAATCACTTGTGGGGTCTGTGATTTCTTCAATAATTTCCCACTCATCATTCTCTACTGCCGGTGGCACTAAACGGTGTACTCCATTCTTTCCAGCAATAAGGATTCCTCCTTGATTTTCAAGTTTAGTCAAACCATGATTCTGGAAAATATCAGTATAAACAACCTGCAATTCACCTATTGAACGTTCCTCATAATTAATTTTACCAACATAAACACTTCCTGAATAACTCCAGTCATCAATATATTCCTTTGTTTTGCACAATGTTGCACACATGAGGTAATCCTCATTTCGAATCTGAACCACTTCGATTCTGTGCAAAAATGGAAGCTGCAATACCTCTTTTGTATGATAGCCGTTTTCATCCTCATAGCCCCAAACTACATCTGCACCTTCAGACTTAAACACAGGAAAAAACTTCTGAATACAAAGGAACTCCCCATTTTCCTTCAATGGCACAATATTCATTCCCCCGCCAGGTGCTGTACTGGCACAGACAGTTTCAAAAGTATCCGGATCAACTAGATCAATAACTCCAGTCCCTTCCAATTCTGATACAAATGCAATCCATTCTTTCTGATTCCGAACAACTTTTCCTGCCCCATAAACTCCTGGACAATATTTTTCATGAACTATTTTAAAATTCATACTATTCACCAGCTTTCTTATACATCTTTTGTATTATTCCTGGAATAAGCAATCAGCAGCACAATCAGAACGATTCCGTTTACCATAGTACGAATTGCTTCATTTACATTAAGAATGGTAAGGAAATCTGTCAATATCGTCATAATCAAGACACCTGCGATAGTTCCAACATAGCTTCCACGTCCCCCTGTAACTGCTGTACCCCCAAGAATAACTGCAGCAATATTAGATGGATCATAACTGTCACCGACCTCCAAATAGGTCGTTCCAGTATAGCCAACCAACATAAATCCTACGAATGCACACACGATCGGAGATACTATATATACCAGTGCCCTGATTTTCTTTGTATGAACACCTGAAAATCTTGCTCCAGTTGAATTAGCTCCCAACGCATATACATAACGGCCAAATTTCGTATATTTCATAACAATAATAAATATAGCCGATACAATTACCCAAATAATAATAATTCCAGAAATTCCACCAATGGTATTCATTGAGGTAAGCTTAGTAAGCATTGGCGAAGAAGAACCTTTCGGAGCTCCTCCTGTCGTTACCATCGCAACACCTTCAACAATAATTCCCATTCCCAATGTCATGATAAATGCATTTATCTTAAAGTAATTAATTCCAATACTTTCAATAATACCTATAATTGCACCAGCTAAAATAACTGCAACCAGCGCTTTTCCAATATTAGAATCCTGACCCTTAAGAATCTCCGCACCAATAACATTACCAATCATAATGACATAGGGAACACCCATATCAATACCGCCAATTAAAATTACAAGATTTTGTCCAATACATACAATTCCAAGAAATGCTGCAATTCTCAGCATACTCAGTAAGTGTTTTCCCTTCAGATATCCTGGCGACACAATATTGGCTATAATCAGCATAATAATCAGAATCACATACACTAGTACTTGCGGACGCATTAACATCTGTATGAAATTATTTTTTTTCACAGCATTTGCCTCACCCATTTATGTCACCTCACTCTTCACGATTCCGTATTGAACTAATTGCCAGCGCTACAATCAAAATGAAGCCTTTGATCAAGAACTGATAGTTAGTTGAAATACCATTCAGATTCAGTAGGTTACTGATTAAAGTAAAAATGAACACTCCAAACATAGTTCCAATCAGATCACCATTCGCTCCTACCATAGATACACCACCAATTACAGATGCGGAAATAGCATTCATCTGCATTCCAGTTCCAATTGTAGGATCTCCCGAATTAATATATACCGCCATATAAATTCCACCAAGTCCACACAGTAATCCAGATAAACCAAATGCAAGTATTTCTGTTTTCTTAATATTAATTCCAGCCGAATACGCAGACTGAACATTTCCTCCCATTGCACGGACAGCTTTTCCAAACGCAGTTCTGTTTGTAATTGTTCTTACAATTACCAGAATAATAAAAATTAGAATAATACTGTTCGGGATTACATCAAAAAATTTAAATTTAATAAATTTATAGAACCCCATATGCATCATACCGCCAGGAACAGGCATAATAAATAGTGCCAAACCAGCATACACAATTGACATGGATATGGTTACAATCAGTGCTGGAATATGGAATTGCTGTGTAATAAATCCATTTAACGCCCCACACAGAAATCCACAAACTATTGCTGCTAAAATTCCAGGTATCCATCCAAATTCAGAATCAACATTAATGAATGTAATACAGACAACATTTGTCAAAGAAACAATAGACCCCAAAGAAATATCAATTCCTCCAATCAAAAGACAAATTGTCTGTCCAAAAGCAACCATCATTAACGGAAATGCTGCTTCAATCAATCGGTTAACATTTCTTAGTGACAGAAACGTAGAATTCATAGCAATCGCCAGAATATTAAATGCCAAAAGGAACAATCCCGCAAAAATCACACTTGCATAACGGTGCATAAAATCTTGATCTTTCAGCAAATCTTTCACCTTATTTATCACTTTCTGCCACCTCCTCTACAATTCCCATTGACTTCTTCATTATTAATTCTTCGCTTAATTCATCTTTCTGAAGCTCACCAGTAATTCTGCCCTCATACATTACAAGTACGCGGTCACTCATGCCAATAATTTCCATCATGTCACTGGAACACAAAACTACACCGATTCCTTCAGTAGCCTGTTTTCTCATAATGTTATAGAAATCACTCTTAGCTTCAACATCAATTCCTCTTGTTGGATCATTGAATAGCATTATTTTAGGATCTGTTCCAAGTTCTTTTCCAAGAACAATCTTCTGCTGATTTCCTCCACTAAGGCTGGAAACTGGATCATTAAGATTATGAAGTTTGATTTTTAGGCTTTTACGGGTTTCTTCTGCAAATTTCTGCTCTTCTTTTAGGTTAATGAAACCTGCTTTTGAGCGCTTATCTAATGAACAGAGTGCTAAATTCTGCTGGATTGGAAGAATCAACATCAAACCTTCGTTTTTACGATCGCAGGGAACCAGGGCAATTCCATTATCCAATGCTTGTTTTGCATTTTTAATTTTTGCCTCTTTTCCATTAACTTTAATAGTTCCTTGTGTAAGCTTATGCACACCGCTAATTGCATCCAGCAATTCTGTCTGTCCATGACCTTGAAGACCAGCAATCCCCAGGATTTCTCCTTTATGAAGCTGGAAGGAAACATCATTTAATTTCTCTGATTTCAGATTTTTAACCTCAAGTAAAACTGTGTCCTCTACCATTTCTGATTTCTTAGGGTAGATCTGAGTCAATGGTCTTCCAACCATCATCTTAATCAGTTCATCAACATCAATTTCAGAAATCTTACGAGTTCCAACAAAGGTTCCATCCTTGAATACAGTTACATAATCTCCGATTTCAAAAACTTCTTCCATTCTATGTGAAATAAAAATGATTGTTTTCTCTTTTTTTACTAAATTTCGTACAATATTAAATAACTTAACCACTTCTTCACTTTGCAGGGAAGATGTTGGCTCGTCTAAAATAATAATCTGAGGATTTTTTAATAAGACTTTCAGAATTTCAGCCATTTGCTGTTCTGCAACAGATAATCTGCCAGCAATTGCCTTTGGATTGATATGAATGTCATATTCATCCATCAAGGCAAAAATACGTTTTCTTACTTCTTTTCTGTCAATTAAACCGAATTTATTCTTTGGCTCTATAGAAAGGAAAAGATTTTCTTCAACGGTCAGCTCGCTTACCAGCGTAAGCTCTTGATATACCATGGCTATTCCAAGATCCTGTGCCTGTCTTGGATTCGCAGCAACGATTTTGTTGCCCTCCAAGTAAATTTCTCCGGAATCTGCATGGTAATTTCCGCATAAAATTTTTAAAACAGTGCTCTTTCCAGCTCCATTCTCTCCTGCCAACACATGTACAGTTCCCTTTTTTACGGAAAAGCTTACATCTTTCAGTGCCCGGTTACCGCCAAAGGATTTTTCTATATGCTCCAGTGTTAAATATTCACGATCCATATATGTACTCCTTTTCTAAGACAGCAGGTGGGCTTTTAAACCCATCCTGCTGTGATTTGTTTTAAATCCGCCTTATTCTGCTGCGCCTGAGCCATACATTTCCTGCAATGTATCTTCATTCAGAATTGTTGGTGCCCAGTAGTTATCATCTAGGTCTACTCTTACGAAATCATCAAGAGTCTCATCCGTAACAGGAGCAATATCATAAACATTTACTTTCTCAAAATCTCCGCCAGTGATTGCAGTTAAACCAAGATCCAGGGCATCTGCTCCGGAAGTACTTGGAGAGATTGGACAGCAACTGGTAAATCCATCAGCCTGTCTTTCTTTCCACATTTTCAAGAATCCATTATTTGCCTCACCTGTAATCGGCACCAGTTCACGATCAGCAGCTTCTAATGCATCGATACATGCACGGCTCATAGCGCCGCCCAGGGAAAGGATTCCATCAATATCATCATGTGCAGAAAGAAGAGATTCAATTGCTGTCTTTGCTGTTGCATAATCATAATCACAATAATTCAGGGAAATTGTCTCAATATCTGGATATTTCTCTTCCAGAATTTCCTGTGCGCCCTGTACACGAAGCTCTGCATTCTTAGATCCAGCTTGTCCTGCAAGAATAACGATCTTGCCCTTTCCATCCAGTTGCTCACCAAGCCATTCTGCATCTTTTGCACCAAAGTCATAATTATCAACTGTTAAGGAAGCTGTAACATTATCTGTATCAACACCTGCGTCAAAGGAAATAACTGTAACGCCTGCATCCATTGCATCATCAACAGCTGGAATTAATGCTGTTGGAGATGCAGCAGTAAGGCAGATGATATCTACACCCTTTGTAACCAGATCCTGCATATCAGATACTTGCTGTGAAGTATCACCGTCAGAATTAGTAGTATAGTACTCTTTGATTAAGCCCATCTCTTTGTACATTTCAGCCTGCTGTTCAAATGTTTTCTCCATCTGAACGCGCCAAGTATTTCCCAATGAGAAATTACAAAGAGCAACTGTGTAGCCACCTTCTGGCACGTTAGTCATATCAAATTCTTTTGCCTCCTTTGTGTCTGCAGTTTCCGCATCTCCCGCCCAGACGCTGGTGGCCATCATAGAAAGTGCAAGACATCCCGTTACCAAACAACTAATTACCCGTTTCTTCATAGATTTTTCCTCCAATACATTTTTTGTTCTGTTGTTTTTGATAGTGTTATTATAGTATACATTTTCTTACATGTCAATTCAAAATAACAAAATTGTATACAATTTTGTTATTTTGCACACTTTTCTTCACTGTAATTAGTAACATTTTCTCAACACTAAATTTTACTAAGTTTATCTCTTTTTTAGATAGATAAAAAGCAAATACTAATAGATTCTATAACTATCAGTACTTGCTTTTATTGTCGCTACATTTCAAGGTCGTAATCTTATGAGTCATTAGCTTTTTTAATTATAATTTCTGTATTTATAAAAAAAATTCGGATTCAAAGAAATTAGTATCATCAACTTTAAATGCATGTCTGTTATGATGAGTCAGCAATCTTAAAACTTCTTTCTCATCACGTTTCTTTAATGCCTCAATAATCTGTTCATGCTGCATATACTGTTTATCTGCCGAAATTAAAAAATCCTTTCTCCAACACAGTAAAAACTGAATCTGATCATGCACCTCTCGCAAAAATTTATACAACAAATCATTTTTTGCAATCTTCGCAATCTCCATATGAAAAGCACTGTCAGACTTTAATAAATCTACTATATTATTATTTTTCCCCGCCTCATAACATGCACTACTAAATTTATGCATTTCCTGAAACTCACTGTTATTTCCATAAATAATTGCAAGCTTAGCTGCCAGATTCTCCATATCCGTCCGGACAATTTCCAATTGAAGAATTTTTTCATCATTCCACTTGGCGACAGTCGTATTGCAATTCGGTTTGCTTTCCAAAATACCACTTGCTGCCAACTGTCGTACAGCTTCTCTGACCGGGGTTCTACTGATATTAAATTCACTGGCTAATTTCGACTCCGCTATACTATCTCCCGGTTTTAAATCCCCGTTCAAAATTTGATCCACCAAATAATTATAAACCTGAACCCGTAATTCAGTTGTATTTACCCTACTAATTGCCATTGGTTCTAAGCTCCTCCCATTGTTTACATTGATGTATTTTTGTATACAATTTATATTTTTAGAGTACTATAATTGTGTTTATTTGTCAACTACATTTTTTTCAAAATACTAGGGAGGTTTATTATGCAGGAAAAAGTTTTAAGCAGTAAGAAGAATGGTATGGCAATGATGATTCTCTTCATTTTGTTGTATGTGGCAGCAACAGCACTTGCTATAATCGGTTCCACCTTTTACTGTATTCCAATGGCTGCAGTCGGATTCATCTGGTTATCTTTGGGATGGATTCCATTTCTTGGATTAAAAGTACTGAAGCCTCAGGAAGCTCAGGTTCTTACCTTGTTTGGTAATTATATGGGCACACTGAAGGATGACGGCTTTTATTGGGTAAATCCTTTTTGTACAGCAGTGAATCCGGCAGCGTAAGAAAAACGGGAAATATGTTTCCGACACTATGGATGAGCCGCCGGAACTGGATATCTCATGATTCCTGCTTATTTAAAAAGGCATTCTGCCTGCCGCACAGGATTTTCATAGTAAACAAAGCAGGGAGTACAGATGTTATAACAACAGTGCTGTACTCCCCGCTTTTATCTATTCGTGCGCAAAGGGCAATAACTTTCCGGATACTCTATAGTATTTAATGCTTATAATTGTTAAGCTTATTTTATTCGTTCTTTGTGTTAATTTATCTTTTGTATTTTAGTATTTTCTGTAAAACAGTATATTATTTTCAATTTACTTTCTCTATGTGTATTTTTCTGTTTCGTTTTTCTATTTTGTTTTCTACTGCTTTTTATATTTCATTTTTTCTGAGAGTATTTCTACAGCCATTCTTATGTATGAATGGTTCTGTCAATCACATACACAGCCTCTGCTTTATCGCGGTGATGTCTTTCTCATGTTTGTTCACGTAAAATAAAAGTCTTTCCTGCGTTTCCCATCTCTTTTGTTGTTCTTCCAGCTTTTGTAAAAGATTGGAATGATTCTCTGCTACAACCTGAAGCTTCCAGTCTGTAGTGTTCTCCACATGAAGCCAGAGTTCTTTTACACTTCTTTGCAATTCTGATACTGATGCATCCAATTCACATACATGCTTGTCTACGCTGCGCAAGTTCGCTTCCAGATTCTCAAAGCGCCTCTTGGTTTCGCTTTCGAAGTTGTCAACGCGAGTTTCTAAGCTGTCAAAGCGGCTTTCCAAATTATCGAAACGGCTTTCCAACTTGTCGAAGCGGCTTTCCAAATTATCGAAACGGCTTTCCAACTTGTCGAAACGGCTTTCCAACTTGTCGAAACGGCTTTCCAAATTTCCAATCCGTGTCTCAATGGGCACCAGCAATCCTGCAATCGCCTGTAGATCTTCTTTCGTCAACATTTCTTTCACCTCCCGTATATTTAAGATAAAAAAAGTATATCAGCAAAATAATATAAAAACAACACTTGAAGTACATTTTGTTCTGTGTTATAATCACGCCACACATGATTTGCAGCAACACATTTCAGAACAGGAAAAAAGTCCACTGTCTGGGAATCCCCAAGGCAACGGACTTTAAAGCATCTACTCACCTAATCTATATTTTCTATTACTTTCATATTCTTACCAACTGTGGAAATTTCACCAACACCCCATCTTTTTATTCCCAAGGTGCCTTTACGACTTCCTTCGCTTCAAACAGGTGCTTCATCCAGTCACCGGCAAGCTGAATCCAGCTCTCACATTCTGCCTGGATTCCATAGCCATTGGGGCATGCTGTTTCTGCAGTGGCAAGTCCCAGACCATGACTGCCCACTGGATAAATATGCAATTCTGCCGGAATATCCAGAGCGTGAAGTGCCTGGAAAAACAGCAGGGAGTTCTCTACCGGTACAGTATCATCCGGTGCTGTATGCCACAGGAAAGTCGACGGGGTATCCTTCGTAACATTATATTCCAGGGACAGGAATCTGCGTTTCTCTTCATCTGCATAATCCTCTCCCAGAACGCTTTCAAAAGAACCCTTATGTGCTTTCTCGCCAGAAGTGATTACCGGATAGCTGAGCATAAGCCCATTGGGGCGAAACTTTTCGGAGTCCATGCCCAAAGCTTCTGCAACAAAGGGCTTGTTCCAGAATACACCAAGGCTTGCCGCCAGATGTCCACCAGCAGAAGAACCCTGGACTACGATCTTCTCTGTATCAATATGCCATTTTTCTGCATTTTCACGGAGCATTGCAACTGCTGTAGCCAGCTGAAGAAGCGCCTCCGGGAAACGTGCCGGAGCAACGCTGTAGCGCAAAATCGCAGCATGATAGCCCATTGCCATAAATCTGACAGCAAGAGCTTCTGCCTCTCTGTCAGAAGTCATCTGATAGCCGCCGCCAGGACAGATCAGCACAACCGGTCTTTTTCTCTCCGGATCGATTTCAGGTGAATTGTCCAGGAAATATGTAAATAAATTTGCTTTAAACTCAGAATCTTTTAATTGAATCTCTATTTTTTCGTGAATCATTTCGCGAACCTCCTGTTGTATATATTTCGTTCATTTTATAATGTCAGGAATAACCAGCTTATCCCCTAAAGCATGTTTGGAAAAAAGCTTTCTGTAAGACGTGCGTCACAATTTTGGCGTGCAGTTTGCAATAATGCTTTTTCAAACAGGCTCTAATGCCATAATAATTTTCTTCCTATAAGAAATCAATACCTAAATAAAATTGACACCTGCTATTTCAAACACGCTCTAGTTCCCCATCTTCGTCCTGTCATACATCTCCCTGAACTCCGTAGGCGTACAATTATTCATCAGCTTAAACATCCTAAGAAACGCCGACAGACTGGAAAAGCCTGACTTAAATGCCACCTCCGTCACACTCACTCCCGGATCCTGCAGCAACGTTTTTGCAAATTCAATTCTCTTCTGATTCAAATACTTATAAAACGTAGAATCTGTATACTGCTTAAACAACCTGGAAAAATGATACTTACTGAATCCTGCCTGGGAAGCCACTCCCTCCAGGCTCAAATCTTCCGCAAAATGATTGTTAATATAATCTGTAACCAGGATAAACTTCTCCACATATTCCTTCTGCCTGCTGTTTGCTCCGTTTTCTTTCTGCTGTCCCGCTACAGTATGTGCATTTACACGCTGTCTTCCAACGCATGTAAGAATCTCAAGGAATTTCGAAATAATCATAGTTTCCAGATAGGGAGACTCACCGAAATATTCCTCTTTGATTTCCAGCATAAGCGTTTTTACTTTTTCATAAATCTGCGGATACCCCTCCGGTGTAATCAAAGTAGCCGGGGTTATAATCATAGTAAGCAAGTTCAGCTCCTTGGTAGAAATATTGTTCAGACACGGCTGAAAAATAATCCGCTCTCCGCTTTCCGGAGCAAAAAGCTCATGAAGCATACACGGACCGATAATCAGCACATCCCCCTCACGCAGATTGTATTCCTTTCCACCGCACAGTGCCTTATAGCCATTTACGATTGGCATAAGTACCTCGAAGGAGGTATGCCAGTGCGGTGGGTAATTCTCGTATTCATCATTATAATAGAGACAAACCTGCTCATCCTCCCGGAAATCTACTGTTTCATGTATTCCACTAAGCTTATGTATCATTTCCCCATGCTCCTTCCCTGTATATTCTTATTATAATGCTCCTGAGTTTCACCCTTTTACCAGAGCATGTTTGAATTTTCCCAACATATATCATTTTCCGACGGTCAGTATCAAATGTTGTCATTCAGTTCTCAAATATTGCGTTTTTCAATATGTTTGTATTGTATCAAATGTTTCTTTTTTTATCAATATATAGCCAAATTTATATTTTAAATCTAAATAAGTATCGTTTATCTTTGTCTATATTGCATAATTTTCTATGTTTCAAATTATATACTTTGACATGTACTTGTTTTTGTACAATTTCAGATAGCAATAATTGATAGTAAACAAACAAGAATTAGAAAGAAAACCCAGGCAATCTCTGCTATAGTAAGAATTACCAAATACGAGATCTAAATTTTTAAAAGGAGGTTCAATATGAACAAGAAACGAGCACTTTCAATATTAGTAGCTGCAGCAATGGCAGCTGGAACTCTGGCTACATCTGTACCGGTTTATGCTGATGATGTTGAAGAAATCACATGGATGTTCTGGGATGACCTGGAAGCTACGGAAGATCTTATTTCCAAAGGTTACAAAGAAGTCATTGATCGTTTCAACGAAGAGTACGATGGCAAATATCACGTAACTCCGATCACCACCAACCTGGAAGAGTATGATGGCAAGCTGAACGCACTGATCGCAGCCGGACAGACACCGGACGTTTACATCTGTAACCCTGGTCCAAACATGGACGTATATGTAAATGCAGGCGCAGCAGCTGATCTTACCGATATCCTTGAGAATCAGGAAGCAGACTGGTACGCATCCTTTACAGATGGTATCTTCGAAAGAATGACCTATGACGGAAAGATCATGGCAGTTCCTACCAACTTCGCAGCAGCCTGCGTTTACTACAACACCGAGATGTTTGCAGATGCTGGCGTAGAAGTTCCTACCACATACGACGAACTGATTGCTGCATGCCAGAAGCTTCAGGATGCCGGCTACACACCAATCTCCTGCTCCGCTGGTACCGCATGGTGCTTATCCATGATCGCCGGTTATCTGTGTGACCGTCAAGGCGTTGACCTTGCAGCTATCGCAGACCATACCGCTAACTGGACAGATGAGAACTGCATTGAAGCAGGCACCAAGTTAAAAGACCTTTCCCAATATTTCCAGGCTACAGCAGCCGGAGATTCCAACGACCAGGCTACAGCAGCTTTCTATAACGGCGAAGCAGCTATGCTGGTTCAGGGTTCCTGGGCAATCGCACAGATCAATGGTAACAACCCGGATTTCGAGTCCAAATGTGGTGTATTCCAGTTCCCTGGAATCGACGGTGCAAATGACCCGAACCGTATGATTGTTAAGACTGATAACCTTCTTATGAGCTCTACAACAGAGCATCAGGACGCAGCTATCGCTCTTATGAAAATGTTCACAGACGAGACAGCTCAGAAATACACAGCAGAAGTCGGCGGCAAATTCCCAATCGTCAAAGACCTTGAGATCGACTATGACAAAGCTCCTGCACAGCTGAAATATGTTCAGGATATCATGGCCAAAGCAACTGGTACATTCGGATTCTACAATGAGTCCCTTGCATCTGTAGAAGCTGGTGACTGCTTTGATAACGCAATGGTTGACATCTTCCTTGGAAACCAGACACCTGAAGAAGCATTCCAGACCGTACAGACATTCTATGAGGAGAACGTTTGGGAATAAATCCTCCCTTATAAAAATAAGTTATAAACCCAGGCACATGGCTGCCGCGGAACGGACTAAGGCATGTTCCGCGGCAGTCTTTTTACTAAAAAGGTTATCGCCAGTCAGCGAGCCCACCAAAATCAATACAATACTCATGCAGACAACGGCTTATTCTTTGCTATCATTCGGTTTTCTTTAGTAGTAAAACCGCACACATTTGACGGAAGGAGATATTATGGATAAAATTCTGCGCGACAAAAAAGCCATTTTCGTATTTATCGCCCCGGCGCTGATCATGTTCCTTCTGGTCCTGATCATCCCGACGATACAAATGGTTTACTACTCACTCTGCGATTACGCAGCACTTACACCCCCTGAATTTGTGGGATTAAAAAACTATAAGAAACTGTTTTTCGGTGACGCCACATTCCGTATTGCCCTGAAAAATTCCATCTTTTTCATGATCTTTTCAGCAGTCACACAGCAGATCTTCGGTCTTTTACTTGCTGTTATGCTCACCAACATCCCGAAAGGCCGCAACATTTTCAAGAACATTTATTATCTTCCATGCGTACTTTCCTCAGCAGCACTTGGACTTCTCTGGTCCTTCCTTTTCAATCCGAGAATTGGTATCAACAATCTGCTTGCAAAATTCGGCATTGAAGGACCTCTGTGGCTGATGGACTCTACCGGATTTATTGTACTTCCCATGTGGGTTATCGCATTTGTTGCCCTGTGGCAGTACCTTGGTCAGAATATGATGCTTTATATGGCACAGATCACCGGAATTTCCCGTGATATTTATGAAGCTTCCTATATAGACGGCGCGTCAAAGGCAAAAGCATTCCGCTATATCACCCTTCCGCTGATCAAACCAATGATGATCACATCACTTTCCCTGAACTGTATCGGTTCTCTGAAGTTCTTCGACCTGGTTTACAACATGACTCAGGGTGGTCCGAACCACAGAACAGAAGTCCTTGCAACTGAGCTTTATGCAGAAGGTTTCAACTATTTCAAATACGGCTACGCCAGCGCCATTTCCGTAGTTCTCCTGGTGCTCTGCCTGCTTGTAACCCTTCTGGTAAAGAAAGTCATCAAAGTTGAAACTTACGAGTCATAAGGAGGTGGGAAAATGAGCAACGTAAAAGTAAAAGCTCCGAAAAAGCCGGTAAAACCGGTAATCGTAGTGATTTATATCCTGCTGGTGATCCTGGCAGTTATTTATCTGGCTCCGCTTCTGTGGATGCTGTCCGTATCTCTGAAAGATAACGCTGGTGTTATGTCCGCACCATTTTCCCTGCCAGAGGTATTTCATTTTGAAAACTATGCGCAGGCATGGCAGATGGGTAAACTTGGCACAGCCCTTATAAACTCTGTCATCGTCTGCGGCGCTACCCTGATTGTCAGCCTTTTCTTCGGCGCTATGGCTGCTTTTGCCATCGCCAGAATGCGCTGGAAATTATCGGAATTCATGCACACCTTCTTCCTCATCGGAATGATGGTTCCAGTACATTGTGTTCTGATTCCTCTTTTTGTAAGATTTGCAAAACTTGGTCTTACCAATTCTCAGGGCGGATTGATGATTCCTTATATTACCTTCTCCCTGCCAATGACCATTTTCCTGCTTACCGGATTTTTCCGTTCCATGCCAGGAGAAATGTTCGAGGCTGCTGCCATTGACGGCTGCGGAATCTACGGATGCTTTTTCCGGATCGCACTGCCACTTTGCAGAACCGGTTTCTTCGTATCCGGTCTGATGACCTTCATCAACAACTGGAACGAGCTGCTTCTTGCCATGGTATTTATCTCTGATCCTATGAAAAAGACACTGCCGGTTACACTGACCTATTTCGTTGGTCCTTACGCAACCAACTATGTGCAGATGTTTGCTGCGATCATTATCGCAATCGCACCTACCGTTGTTGTTTACTCACTGTTCAGTAACCAGATCGTAGAAGGTCTTACCACAGGTGCAGTAAAAGGATGATATGCAGCCCGAAAACTCACACTCGCTTTACAACGTAACCTGCTATTTGTGGGTCACAAACCTTATATGGCTCAATGTTTTACAGTCACCATGAATTCGCAACAAGGAGAAACATTATGGATAGAAAAAAGGCTAGAAAAAAAGCGACCGAACTGGTCAGCCAGATGACCTTAGAGGAAAAAGCAAGTCAGCTACGCTATGACGCACCTGCAATCAAGCGGCTTGGCATCCCCGCCTACAACTGGTGGAATGAAGCGCTCCACGGAGTTGCCCGCGCCGGACAGGCCACAATTTTCCCGCAGGCAATTGGACTTGGCGCCACTTTTGACACCGAACTTCTGGGACAGATTGCAGATACCATTGCTACCGAAGGTCGTGCCAAATACAATGCATATTCCCAGGAAGAAGACCGTGACATTTACAAAGGTCTTACCTTCTGGTCGCCAAACGTAAATATTTTCCGTGATCCAAGATGGGGACGGGGACATGAAACTTACGGTGAAGATCCTTACCTTACGAAAGAGTTGGGAGTCTCTTTTGTAAAAGGGCTCCAGGGCGATGGCAAAGTTATGAAAGCCGCTGCCTGCGCCAAGCACTTTGCAGTCCATTCCGGTCCGGAGGCCATCCGCCATGAATTTGACGCAATCGCAACTCCGAAGGATATGGAAGAAACTTACCTCCCAGCATTTGAAGCTTTAACCAGAGAAGCGGACGTGGAAGGCTTCATGGGCGCCTACAATCGCACCAACGGAGAGCCCTGCTGCGGAAGTCCTTCCCTTCAGAAAATACTTCGCGGCGACTGGGGCTTCCAGGGATATTTCGTTTCCGACTGCTGGGCCATCAAGGATTTCCACGAGCATCATATGGTAACCAGCACCCCGGCAGAATCGGCTGCATTAGCACTGAACAATGGCTGCGATCTGAACTGCGGAAACACTTATCTTCACATTTTGAAAGCTTATGAAAAAGGACTGATCTCCGAGGATACCATCACGGAATCCGCCATCCGCCTTTTCACTACCAGATATCTGCTGGGATTATTTGAAGAGACGGAATACGACAAAATTCCTTATTCTGAGGTGGAGTCACCTGCCCATCTGGCACTTTCCCAAAAAGCTGCTGAAGAAAGCTTTGTACTTCTGAAAAACAATGGGATCCTGCCTTTGAACAAAGAGAAGATCAAAACAGTTGGAATCGTTGGACCAAATGCAGACAGCCGTAAGGCTCTGGTAGGCAATTATCACGGTACAGCTTCCCGCTACTGCACGATCCAGGAAGGTATTCAGGATTACCTTGGAGATGATGTACGTGTGCTTGCCTCTGTAGGATGTGACCTTTTCCGCGACCGCACCGAGCATCTTGCTTTTACTCAGGACAGACTTGCGGAAGCGAAAATCGTTGCAGAAAACAGCGATATCGTAATTCTCTGCGTGGGGCTTGATGAAACACTGGAGGGTGAAGAAGGAGATACCGGAAACAGCTATGCTTCCGGTGACAAAGAGACCTTGCAGCTTCCACAGGTTCAGCTGGATCTGATGGAAGCCATGGCTGAATCCGGCAAACCGGTTGTTCTTTGCTTGATGGCAGGAAGTGACATTGATCTTTCTTATGCAGAAGAACATTTTGATGCAGTGATGGTTCTGTGGTACCCAGGTGCTGAAGGTGGAAAAGCCGCCGCAAGAGTACTGTTCGGAGATGTCTCCCCATCCGGCAAATTACCAGTGACCTTCTACAATACCCTGGAAGAGCTTCCGGATTTTACAGATTATGCCATGAAGGGACGTACTTACCGCTATATGGAGAATAAGGCGCAGTTCCCATTTGGATATGGATTGACTTATGGGAAGGTAGTAGTGACAGATGCAGTTGTCAGTGAAAACAGCGCAGCCGACACAAATGGTACAAGTGTTTCCGGCAAGGCAGGTTTCGAAAGCGGCACTAATACCACAGCAGCACCAGTTACAATCCAGGCCACTGTCACCAACCAGGGCGCAATTGATACCCGGGATGTGGTTCAGGTTTACATAAAGAATGCAGATTCTTCTCTGGCCGTTCCAAACCCAGAGCTTGCCGCTTTCACGCCTGTTTTTCTGAAAGCAGGCGAAACAAAAACCGTCACACTTTCCATTGCTCCAAAGGCCTTCACCGTAGTAGATGAAACCGGCGCAAGAACAGAGGACGGCAGCCACTTCCATATTTACGTTGGCTGTACACAGCCGGACAAGAGAAGTGTGGAACTTACAGGTGTGGAACCAGTGGAAATTGAATATAGTAAATGATCTTTATAAGGCGAACTACTATCTTAGTCGTTCGTCTTATATTTTTACTCCTTTAAAAGCATCGAATATTAAGTAACCGCCATTCATACCTATCTCAAAGTACAAACAGCGGTCACGCAATTCATCTCAGTTTTCACTCAATATTTTCCTGTCCGTAATAAGCATTTGCACCATGTTTTCTATAGTAATGCTTATCCTGAAGCTCCTGCGGAGCAGGTTTCACATTCGGATTAATCAGCTCGCAACGGGAAGCCATCTTGGCAACCTCTTCCAGAACTACTGCATTATGCACTGCCTCGTGCGCATCCTTGCCCCATGTGAAAGGACCATGATTCTTGCAAAGAACAGCCGGAACAGCCTCATAATCTCTCTTCTTGAAATAGTCGGCAATGAGAATACCAGTATTCTTCTCATAAGCTTCCGCTATCTCACTCTTATCCAGATTACGGACACATGGAACCTCACCGTAAATATAATCAGCATGAGTAGTTCCATAGCATGGAATTGCGCGGCCGGCCTGTGCCCAGCTGGTAGCCCAGGAGGAATGCGTATGTACGATTCCACCGATCTTCGGGAAAGCATTGTACAGAACTACATGAGTCGGAGTATCAGATGATGGGTTATATTTACCTTCTACTTTATTACCTTCCAGGTCTACAACTACCATGTCTTCCGGTGTCAGTTTCTCATATTCCACACCACTTGGCTTGATTACGAAAAGACCTTTTTCACGATCAATTCCACTTACATTTCCCCAGGTAAAAGTAACCAGACCGTATTTCGGCAGGTCCATATTTGCTTTGTAAACTTCTTCTTTTAATTTTTCAAGCATAGCTGTATCCTCCTTTTTATACATGCAAATATCTTATATTTTTCATAAAAACTTGTATCTTATAGTTTTCATAAAATTTCATCACTCATAAAGCGGAATCTCATAGCCCCAGGATTTCCTGATTCCATCCATGATCTCCATCACACGCACAGTCTCATCATGAGGCATTTCCGGGCATTCCTTTTCGCCCTGTGCGATTGCTCTGGCGCAGGCCTCAACCTCATACTCATAGCCTGTGATCTGTGCCGGAGGCAAATAAGCTGCAACCTCCTTATGCTCCTTGTCAAACACTGTGATTTTCTCCGGATTATTAATATTCTGCACCTGAATATAACCTTTGGTTCCAAAAATACTTCCCATTCTGTCAGAAATTTCACGGGCACCACACTGCAAGGTAGCCATGCGGTCGCCTTCAAATACCATAGCAATCGTATCCAGCATATCCACACCTTCACGGAAAATAGCAGTTGCCTGTACATCCTTCAACTTATCCCCAAGAACCATGCTTGCGAAATTAATGGTATAAACACCAACATCCAGAAGCGCACCGCCTGCCAGCTCCGGCTTACGGATACGTTCCACCTCACTGATGGCATAGTTCAGATTGGCTGTAACAGCTGTCACCTCACCGATCACACCGCTTGAAATAATATCATCGATCATCTTTCTGGATGGCATATATCTGGTCCAGATTGCCTCTGTGATCAGCAGGTTTTTCTCTTTCGCCAGGGCAAAAAGCTTTCTTGCCTGGTCTGCATTTACAGTAAACGCCTTTTCACAAAGCACATTTTTTCCTGCCTCCAGGCACATCTTTGCATGAAGATAATGATGGGAATGAGGGGTTGCAATATAAACCAGATCCACCTGCGGGTCTGCAAGCATTTCCTCATAAGAGCCATAAGCCTTGGAAAAACCGTATTTCTCGGCAAAAGCCTGCGCCCGTTCAAAGCTTCTGGCTGCCACTGCGTAATTCTCCACGTCCTTCATTCCAGCTACTGTTTTCGCCATCTGAACTGCAATTCCTCCAGCTCCAAGTATTCCAATTTTCATTTATGTAAACCGCCTTTCTAATAAAATTTCCTGTTTCGCCATTCTCAACTGACCTCCCTGTATGGAGATATCTCTAAAGCGATACAGTTATTTCGCTCACATGATATTCATATAGTCTCACCTCATGCAGACATAAACTCTACAATCGCATAAGGTTCGCCATTCTCCGTGGAAAGCGCAACCGTAACCTTTCCCATTTCCAGCTTCACTGCCGGATAAAAAACGTCTCCAAGCAGTGCCTGCTTCTTATATTCTGCCCTCATCTGGCGGATTTCAAAGCCTTCTGGCAGATAGTCTGCCCCCATGCGGATATACTGACAATTATTAACATGGTGATGGGTGTCCAGATGATGTTTCTGTATTGCAAAAGACTCCTGAGCTTCCATCCCTTCCGGAAGGGCAATCTTACGTGGCGCATAATCCATCTCCAGCTTTTCATCCAGTTCGTATCCTCTGGTGTCTTCGTCTGTAAGTCTGGCCGGCAGACCAGTCTTTGTGTCAATATTTGTCCAGATACTGTTTGCATAGGATAAAAGTTCACCGTCCTCTGTTTTCAGAGTAAAGTTACGCATTCCAAGAAAGCCTTTGAAGCCATATGGCGCCGTTGATGCCACAATCGTCTCTCCCAATCCCGGATATCGGTTCACCACAATCTGCCAGGATGACAATACCCAGGCTCTCTGGCGTTCCTCCAGCGCCTCCATTCCCTGCCCTATATTCTCAGATTGAAAGGTGCAGCAATCCTGATAATAATTCTGAATTCCAGGAAGAGTCAGGCAACCATCTTCGCCTATTTCACTGTATCTGACACGGCCTTTAAAACTGTAACTCATGTTATGTCAATCTCCATTCTAGAGCCTGTTTGAAAAATCATTCCCGCAATCTGCACGCCCCACTTTGTGGGAGATTTTGCAGAAAGCCTTTTTCAAACACGCTCTAATTTCTTGTCCGCAAATTTTACTTCATTATATAACAAATCCAGCAATAAAGATATGAAAATGTAGATTTTTTTGTGAAAATCCCCTTGATTCTGCACCCTTTACCATGTACAATAAAGGTATAAAATAAAAACAGCAAACGCTTATATATGTCCATAATCTGGTTGGACGTTTCTACCAACTACCCTAATAGTTGTCTATAAGCTGCATGCGAAGAGGTATGCAGGTATGGCATTTTCCGGGTGGTTTTTTTATTGCTGAATCAGCCCGAAATCACATTTTGCATGTTTCCGGCAGTACGTTCTCAGCCGCAAACTATCCCGGAGTTTTACTTTGCCTCGCCTCTGGCAGAAAGGATGGTCTGATATGAAAAAAGATTTGTTTGCTTTGAAAGGTACAATTTGTTACAGCAAGAATCAGAAAGAACTTGTTTTTCATGAAAACTCTTATGTAGTCTGTGAAAACAGTCTCTGTGCTGGTATTTTTTCCCAGCTTCCGGCAGAATATAAGGACATTCCGGTAGAAGACATGGGTGATCAACTGATCATCCCAGGATTCACTGACCTTCATCTGCACGCTCCCCAGTACGCTTACCGCGGAACCGGCATGGATCTGGAGCTGCTGGACTGGCTGAACACCATCACTTTCCCACAGGAAGCCAAGTACGCTGACCTGTCCTATGCGAAAAAGGCTTACTCCATTTTCGTGGATGACTTAAAGCACAGCTTCACCACCAGAGCCTGCATTTTCGCCACCTTGCACCGTCCGGCAACGGAGCTTCTCATGGACATGCTGGAGGAAAGCGGTCTGACAACTATGGTTGGAAAAGTAAATATGGATCGCAATGGAGCACCGGAGCTTCAGGAGAAAAGCGCACAGGCTTCTGCACAGGATACACGCCAGTGGCTGGAAGAGATCAAGGGACGTTACGACCACACCTACCCGATCCTTACCCCACGTTTTACCCCATCCTGTACGGATGAGCTGATGACCGAGCTGGGAAAAATCCAGCGGGAATACCACATTCCAATTCAGTCTCATCTGTCTGAAAATTTCGGGGAAATTGCATGGGTAAAGGAGCTTTGTCCCACAAGCAGATTTTATGGGGATGCGTATGATATGTTTGGATTGTTTGGAACGAAACCTGCAGCAAATGAAGAAGTCTCCAATCCTGCTTCTGCAAGCAGCAATACATGCCCTACTATCATGGCCCACTGTGTTCATTCCACAGATGAGGAAATCCAGATGATCAAAGACCAGGGTGTTTACATCGCCCATTGCCCGGAATCCAACACCGACATTGCTTCCGGAATCGCTCCCATCCGCCGTTATCTTGACATGGGACTTCACGTAGGTCTTGGAACTGATGTTGCCGGTGGATTTTCCCTTTCCATGTTCCGCGCAATTGCCGATGCCATCCAGGTTTCCAAGCTCCGCTGGCGCCTGATGGACCAGACCCAGACCCCGGTTACTCTGGAAGAAGCCTTCTACATGGCTACGATCGGTGGTGGTTCCTTCTTCGGAAAAGTCGGCACCTTCGAAAAAGGCTATGAATTCGACGCCATGATCCTGGACGACAGCAATATCCGTCATCCCCAGGAAATCTCCACCCGTGACAGACTAGAAAGGCTTGTTTATCTGTCCGACGACCGCAATTTGGTTGGGAAATATGTACAGGGACGGAAAGTAATTTAAATTTCAGATTTTCAAAATTACGCTTTGATATTTTCTTAAATAATGGTAATCTAGAGCGTATTTGAAAAAGGCTTTCTGCAAGATGTGCGTCACAATTTGTGGGAAATTTCGCTCGGATGAGGGCGCCGTAGCGGGCTACGGCAACCGAATTCGGGTGAAATCTCCCGCAAAGTGGGGCGTACAGATTGCGGGAATAATTTTTCAAACACGCTCTAGTCAATATGGCGGTTACTTAATATTCGCTGTCCCCAGATACTCCCGTATCCGCGCCTCATTCATATTCTCCCCGATCACGATCACGACTTCCTGGCCTGCGGAAATGGGCCTTAGGGAAAATTCTTTACGGGTGGCGTTTAATTCCAGCCAGTTATTGTCGGCGGACACTTTCTGAGCGGAGCCCGAATTCATTTTTTCATTTTCGGTTACCACAGCAGCGCTTTCTACTAATTTTACAAAGCCCTTAATTCGGAAAACATCCCCACATTCCGGATCATCCAGAATCTGATGCGCTGCTTTCTCCAACTGTGTCTCGGAAATCTTCAGCTCCATAAAATACAATGACTGGAACCCTTCTTTCTCATCAAAACACTGTTTCTCGAAATCTTCCATCACATACCCACTGTTGAAAATCTTCTGAAAATCCTCATCTGTAAACTTTTCCCAATTCTTATTCAGTATCTCATTTTCCGTAAAACGTCGTTTGCATTTCACGCTTTCCAGTGCGCGATTCAGATGTTTCACAGTTCCACTAATCTCTTCCTCAGATGCCTCCTGGCTCTTGCTCAGAACAATACAACCTGCATCAGCCGCCTCTGAAGCCAGAATATACTCTGCCTGTGGCTGCAGCTTCTCCTCCAGTCTGGCATCCAGAATGGTAATCACATTTCCAATCTGATACCACTTATCCAACGGCTCTTCATAAAGGGCATCGAAAAACTCATCCACATCAAAAATCCCGGAAGGCTCAATGAGAACTCTGTCATATCCGCACATTCCCATTGCGATCAGCTTGGTCTTGAAACGTCTTCTGTGGCAGTCCGCATCACATCCACCTGAAACCATTTCCAGCTCGCAGTTCTCACCTTCCAGATCATGAAGCAGCATCATGTCCACATTCACTGCACCAAAATCATTCTCCAGAATTCCAATATTCTGCCCCTGACTCATCAGCCATGCAGCATATTTCTTTATGAAAGTCGTTTTTCCTGAACCAAGAAAACCTGTAATTAAATCAACTTTAACCATTTTTTAATCTTCAACCTCACTTTTCAATATAAAGCTGGCCTGGAACCTGTTGCCGACCACTTCGAAGTGACTGGCTCCGCCATGTTTTTCGCAAAGTTTTTTCATGGAAAGAATGCCGATTCCTTCCTGTTTGTTTTGCCGTTTTTTTGAGTAAATTTTCCCATTTTCCTGGAATAATATTCCATCAAAAGAATTGTCTACCGTAATCAGAAGCATGTCGTGTTTCTTCTCCGTAGCAACTTCAATAATCCAGGGACAAGCCAGATATTTACAGCAGCCATTACAATACAGAAAGCAATCAGATTTATCTTATAAAACGGCACGTCAATTTCCCGGTAATTTCCCACCCACATGCAGATTCCGAAGTCCACAGCCAGACCAATTGCATAGATTACAGTCAGTCTGATCCTGTCTTTATCTGAGATTTTTTCGTGAAACGGAACAATTCGCAGGATCAGAGTGGGGACATGAGCCAGGATACAGAGAAGACTTACAATCGCGATTATAATTGTATTTTCCATATATTTTTACCTCGTTTTAAAGTACTCCATGGGACGGTCCGCCTCTCCGTTTTTCTTCTCCATCCTCTTTAACTCCGGCAATATAGTCAGCAGCATTGTAACAAAACAAAGGCTTCCGCCAATTACATTAGATACCGGCTCTGCCAGGAATACTCCGTGAGTTCCCATTTTAAACACGTAGGGAAGCAGGTATGTCAACGGAACTACAATAAAAACTTTTCTCAAAAGCGAGAAGAAAATGGCCTGTTTTTTCTTATTTAAAGACTTGAAAACAGTCTGTCCAATGTATTGCAGATCCATAAAAATAAAGGCTGCAAAGTAGGTTTTCAATGCCGGAACTGCATCCTTTATCAAGAGCTTATCGGAGCTGAAAATGGCAATCAGATAATCCGGGACAAAGATAATCACGCTCCACATTACTGCTGTATAAACCAGAACCATTACTGCCAAAGTGACCATTGCCTTGCGGACAAGCTTCGGTCTTTTTGCCCCGTAATTGTAGCTCAGGATAGGTGATGTGCCTTCATTTATAGCATAAATCGGCGTCTCTACCATCTGACGGACACTGGATACGATAGTCATAACAGATATGTAAACATCCCCTCCGGTAACCCCCAGAACATTGTTGCAGCAGATGGTTACCAGGCTGTTTGTCAGCTGCATAATGAAACCTGCAGTACCAAGACTGACAATGTTTTTTGCATTCTCTTTACAGCTTTTCAGCTCTGTTTTTTTCAAAAGACGAGCTTTCATTTCCGCTCTTTTCTCAAGAAAAAGAAGTACATAAGCAGCTGATAAGAACTGGGAAAGAACTGTCGCAATGGCTGCTCCTTTGATTCCGAAACCAAGCACAAAAATGAATAATGGATCTAGGATCAGATTGGCAACTGCACCAATTGCTACAGAAAGCATACCGGTTGTCGCGTATCCCTGTGCATTGATAAACGGGTTCATTCCTGTGGCGATCATGGATGGAATCGTTCCGATCAGGTAGATCATCATGTAGGGATATGCATAACCCAAAGCATCCTCAGATGCCCCAAAAAGTACCAGAAGAGGTCTTGCAAAAAGCATACCAGCTATCATCAGAATAATCCCGCTTCCGCACACCATAGTAAAGGAAGTGTTCATTACCTCCTGCGCTTTCTGGTTGTCTTTCATACCTCTGTTTATAGAAAAAACAGGCGCGCCGCCACTGCCAAACAGATTGGCAAAGGCAGTGATAACCACGATCAACGGGAAACATAAGCCGACTGCGCCAAGCGCTGTAGTTCCCACTTCAGGGATTCTGGCGATATAGATTCTGTCTACAATATTATATAAAAGACTGAGTATCTGCGCCACCAGCATGGGGATTGCAGCGCTGAAAATGTTTCTGGTTACCGTGCCATTTTCAAAATCAATTCGTTTCATTTTGTTTCACAACTTTCTTTTTATTTCATATTTTTATTTCATATTTTTATTTCCAGTTTATGACTTTCTTTCAGGCTTATAACACTCTTTCTGTTTTATTTTCGAGGTTAATTTCAGCATAATTCATCATTCCAGGTTAAAATCCCCTGTACTTTACCCTTAATTTCTACGCCCAGATCATAGACTACATTACTCAGAACATACTCTCCATCATTGACAAAAATCTCGATCAAATTAGGATCTACGAAAATTTCCAAATCAGCTTTTTCACCTGCATCCGGAATCTGGCAATGCAGTTTTTTACTGTCTGTGTGAGGAAATACTCTTGTTCTGTCAGTACATATTGTTCCGTCTTTCATGGAAATCTGGTAGCCTCCGATGTCCAGACAGTCACCGTTTTGGAGGGTTGTTTTTATACAAAATGGATTACTGCTGCGCAGGGCATCCTGACTGGAAAGTGATCTGGAAAGACCCTTTCGCACGTTTGGATGAACCCGAAAACGAACCTGTCCATTCTCAACTTCTACTACACGCGGCAGGCTCATCATGCCATTCCAAATTACACGTTCTTCCGTTAGCAGCTGACTTTTATCACTCTTTTTCAGATGATTTTCATCTATTGACTGTGTGATTTTTTCTCTCTCATTTTCTTCTCTATCACTATTTTGAGCAAAAAATACAGCAGCTTTACTGCTTTTCATTCCAGTCACAGCCTCTGGCATGCGGATCCAACCAATCATAACTCTTCTGCCATCCTTATCCAGATTGGTTTGCTGGGCGTAGAAATCACCGCCGTAATCAATCAGCGAGTAGTTATCCTCCAGCTCCAGCCTACCGGTTTCTGTATCAAAATCGGCAATACAATAACCGGAAACAGCCTCATATTCTATCTTATCACCACACCTGACAGGAGTCACCGGACAGCCTGTAAATATACGTTGTCCATCCACCTCAAACATATCCGGACACTCGATCACATATCCATAATTCTTCATTCTGCACTGGGAAAGATAGCTCCAGTTTTCTCCGTCCTTGCTGGAATACAGAATTACTCTGCCGGTTTCATGTTTGTATGTACTGCCAAGAATCATATAATAAACGCCATTTTCTTCCCATACTTTCGGATCTCTGGTATCCATGGAATCAGCCGTTTCATCATCTCTGATTACCGGAATGATCTGCTTTTTCCCATTCCAGTTATCAAAGTGAAAACCGTCTTCTGATGTGATCATGGCCTGGCTTTCCTCGTATTCTCCATCTGCCACATGGATATTTTCATCCTGTTCTTTCAGATAGCGATTTGCAGTATAATAGAGGTACATTTTCCCATCTTTCTCCACTGCACTTCCAGAGAAAACTCCGTTTCGGTCGTAATCCTTTGTTGGAAACAGGGCTATTTTCTCATGGCTCCAATGTACCAGATCATCGCTTACCGCATGTCCCCAATACATGGTTCCCCACATAGGTGCATAGGGAAAATGCTGATAAAAAAGATGATATCTGCCTTTAAAATATATAAATCCATTTGGATCATTGATCCAGTTTTCCGGTGCTTTTAAGTGTAAAAAATCCTGTCTCATGATATAATTTCTCCTGAAATTGTTTGAACTTTATGAGTTTATTTTGCACATTACGTGGAAAAATGTCAAGAGAAAAGGGACTATAACAGATGAATGTCACTTCATACGCAACGTGCATCTATTACAGTCCCTTATATATTCTCTTGTTACATTAATTTGAACCGCCTATTGCTTTTTCGATGTTTGAAGATCCAGCTTTCTTTGAAAACCTCCCCATAACACAAACAAATATTACATCTTCTTTATTACAATCTTTTTGCTTATGCCTCGTTTTACAAAAACCGTTTTGTAGCTCTTTGCCTTTTTCCTTGGGACGTAAACTTTCATCCTGGATGGAGTGCCTTTGAAGGCATTGGAGCCTACGTATTTGGCTTTCAGGCGGGAGGTGTAGCTTCTCATTTCGTTTAACTTTTTGCAGCTATAAAAGCTTTGTTTTCCGATCGCTTTTACTGAACCGCCAATTTGTACGTAAGAGAGTTTCGTGCACTTATAAAAGGCATAGCTCTTAATCTGGATTACATTGTTTCCTATGATAGCCTTTTTCAGGTATTTATTGCTCTTGAATGCTTTGGAGGCTATTGAGGTTACTTTGTAATTCGCGCCCTTTAGGTTTACGCTGTCTGGAATTGTGACAGTGCTTACTTTTTTCTTTATCGGTTTTATATATTCTACCGTGTCGGTGGCGGTAACTTTATAATATCCGTTTGTCGCCGGATGTTTCACTGTTGTCCCCACTTTATATCCAGTCGGCGCAGGTGTGTTCGTTGGTACTGGTGTGTTTGTCGGCACTGGTGTGTTTGTCGGCACTGGTGTGTTTGTCGGCACTGGTGTGTTCGTCGGCGTTGCCGTTGGTACTGGCGTGTTCGTTGGCGTTGCCGTTGGTATCGGTGTGTTTGTCGGCACTGGTGTGTTCGTCGGCGTTGCCGTTGGCACCGGTGTATTTGTTGGCGTTGCCGTTGGCACTGGCGTATTCGTTGGCGTTGCCGTTGGTATTGGTGTGTTTGTTGGCGTTGCCGTTGGTACTGGCGTGTTTGTTGGCGTTGCCGTTGGTACCGGTGTGTTCGTCGGTGTCGCCGTCGGCACCGGCGTATTCGTTGGCGTTGCTGTCGGTACTGGCGTTGGTGTCGTCGTTGGCTCCAGCATCGGAATACTTTCGTTCTTTGTTTTCCCACACACCGTACAGCTAAAGGTTCGAATCCCTGCATTCTCAACCGTCGGCTTTAATGTAACAGCTCCGGCATCCCAGGCATGCCCGGTTGCCACTATAACCTTCTGCTCCTGTAACACTGCCCCACAAACACTGCAATGACTTCCCGCTGTTTTACCTGCGCTCTCGCATCCCACAGCTACAGCTTCGTCTATCACCGTGATATGCCCAGTTTTCTCAATGCTTTCCAGTCTTATCTCTTTGCACCCTGTACAGGTATAGGTCTTTAGTCCATCTTCTGTACAAGTGGGTTTCTTTGTAACAGCTCCGGTATCCCAGGTATGTATATGAGGAGTCTCTTCCGAACCGCCTTGACTATCATCATAAAATACTACGGTAACAGTATAAGTTATCTTCGTCACTCCATCCGGAGCTGTCAGAACATATTCTACCGGATTGGAAAAATCATGCGACGTGCCATTGGCAAAAGCCCAATCCAAAGCTGCTCCCGAACCTGCTCCATAGTCCATATTCGGAGTCAGTCTGCTAACATCTGTCCCTTTTGGAAGCAAGAGAGTAATTGTCCTTGCTTCATTATCAATCTTACCTATTACATCTTTTTCCAGAACGGTATTCTGCAGTTTATAAAGATTAAAGCTTGTAAAAGCTGCTTCATTTGAATTCTGCACATAAATTGTGATTGTTACAGGCAAAATTGCCCTTGTCTGTACATCCTGCACCTGATATTCACACACATAAGTCCCGGCTGGTGCAGTAACAATTCCACTATAGGAAAACGTATAAGAGAGTCCGGGTAAATGGGTTCTCTCCAGACCAGCTGGAAGATTCTCGCTGATCACAACAGTTTTATACTGCCCGCTTCCGCCTGTGATCACTCCTGAATCAATATACTGTGTCTCAGTTTTTCCTGCAGACAAATGAAGATTTACTCCCGAAATTGATAGCGGCACAGCCACATGGATTGTTTCTGAAACTGCTGTCACAGTTCCATAAGTTCCCGGAAGTGCATCCGTCGCATAAAACAAAAGTGTCTGCCCATTATCATCTGCTGTGAATATTTTTTCAGCAGAAACCGGTGTCACTTTACCATCATTTCCAAGTGCGATTTTCACACCATATTGCTCCAGCTGATCAGCAGTGAATGCCGGTGACTTATTGCCATTATTATAGGTCAGACGAAGCCTCAGACCAGACAGATCCAGCTTATCTCCCACACTATAATCCGTTTTATCCGGTGCTGTAATTACGCTAAGCTTACTGGGTTTTTTCGCTGTAACTGTAATCTTTTGCTGTACTTTAAAGCCATGATAATCAAATGTTACAGCCGTGTCAGCAGTTGTCAGAGGCTCTGTTTTATCATAGGAAAAATCACTGTAAACCCATGCCCCGGAATATGCAGAATAAGAAATATACAAACTCATTCCTGAAGGATCAAATAGCTCCCCCTCCGTGTAATTTGTCTTTGGAGCCCTTGATATCTGAACCTTTGTTATTTTGCTGCTGTCCGGCTCCGTAATCGTTATCGAACAACTGGTGGTTTTTCCTTTATATACAATGTTTATGGTTTTCGTACCTGCTGTTGTGTTATCAAAACCACTGATCATATCATCTGTAATATCAATTCCACCAGGCTGACCATTAATATAAAGAATTCCCCAGCTATACGGACGCTCCCCAATACAATAAGAAGAACTATATAAATATGCAGAAACAGACGTAATGTCTGAAGCTTCCATCCTTGCCGGAATCCCGTCCTCAGAAATTTTCCACTCACTTCCAAACTTCCAATTCGTATAAGAAGCGGAATCTTTCAGCTGATTTTCCGTAAGAAGCTTTCCATTTGATTCCGTAGCTGCGGTGGAGCCAATCAGTTCTCCCTGAGAATCCTTTCCATAACAATCAGAAATCACAGAAGAGGTCATCTGACCACAAATCTGACCGACATTCTTATTTTTACCACTTACCCGAAGTATACCGGTATGAACGCAAACCTTTATACTGCTGTTTCCTAATGTTGTCCGTTCTGTTCCTCCTGCAATGCCGCCCACATACAGCTGCCCGGCATCCTCCGCCTGCGTAACCGTTATTTTTCCACTGCTGACACATTTCTCAACACAGCCTTTATTCAATCCCACAATACCGCCTGCCCAGCTTTTCATCGCCGGCATAGACAGATTCATATTTAATCTTGATGAACATCCACTGATGGTACCAGAATTTTCTCCCGCAATACCACCAAATTTGGGAAATTCCTGGAGGCCCTGACCGCCCATATGACCGGTCACAGTCCCGGATACCGTACATTCCTGAATTTTCCCAGTGTTATATTGGGCAAAAACGCCCTGGGCATTCTGGCTGTCATCATCAAAAGCTGCTTCTATACGCAGATTCTTAACAGTTCCTCCATTTTGAACTATCAGCGGCTTTTTCAAACCGCTGATAGTATGCCCATTTCCGTCCAGAACCCCTCCAAAATAATTTACAGAAAAATTTATTTTTCCATTAATCTGAATATCTTTTGTAAGACAGTAATGTGCACCTGCATGGTCTGAAATCATATTCAAATCTTCCAGGGAGTCTATCTCATATGGATTCTCCGCCGTTCCATTTCCTCCTGCCGGAGAAACAGCAGCGTTCCGGTTTCCGATCACACGATAAATAATATTGGAATCACCATCAGACGGAACTGTAAATTTACCATCTTTCAGCTTTATAATAATAGCTGCAGCAGGTTCTAGGGAATATTTTGCGCCACTATTTCCTACAAAAACAGGATAAGTCGCTGCTTTCTGTGCTGCCACCCTGTCTCCGTAAAAACCGTAAGCGCCAGATGTTTCACCAGCGGCTATTGCTGTATAAAAATCTGTAAGAAGTGTTTTAAAAGCCACCCCTGTAACCTTTTCCAGATATTCCTCACAGTTTAAATCAGAAGCATTTATCTGATAAAAACGTGGAAGTACAGACATAGGATCATAGCCTCTGGCCATCCTGTCGATCACGTATCTGACAAACAGATATGGCAAACCATAGTCCCTTGCCGTGTCATCTCTGTAAGACTGATAAATCAGGGATGAGCCTCTGCGGATTGCTGCATTCTCTGCAATTCCATTTAACCAGCCGCTGCTGTCTATACCTCCCCACAGATAGTCCATTACTGTAACTGCAAGTCCCTCATTCAGCCACATATATTTTCCTGAACTGGAAAAATTAGTCTTCAAGGCAAGCACTGCATGCTGTCCCTCATGAACCAACAGACCGTTTCTTCTGGACATTTCTCCTGTCACATAAGAGGATGCAGCCGGAATGTTAATATGAATCGCCGTCACATCAGTCTCATACATATACATTCCACTGGCACTGCTCAGTGTTTCAAGCAAAATTGACAATTTGCCCGAACCATCCAGACATGGTATCTCCCCGCCGGCCAGCTGATTCAGAATGCGATATGGCTGCCCATCATAAACACTTGCCATATCAGCTGCTATAACCGCGGTTTTTCCGGCACTGTCATAATCTGATTTCATGTTTTTTTCCATCCAGATGTAACAATGCTCCCCTATCCCAATGCAGACATAAGTCTTTTGGGAATATGTGGTGCCCATATATTTTTCCTGTCCTATGGTGTAGGTGGTGGCTGACTGCAAAGCGATCGCGGAATTCGTGCTTCCGCCCGCCACATTTACGCTGCCCAAACTGTTAGAAGCTCCCACGCTCCCTGCCGTATACGGCGCAGTCCCATCTGCGCCATCATCAAACACCAGCGTTCCAGTATTATGTGCCACCTCGGGATCCGTATTCACAATAACTGCATACTCCCCGGTAAGAGTCTCCCCTGCTTTCCCTTCTGTTACTGCCGCAAAAACGCTTATATTGCTGAATAACCCAAGAAGCAGAAGACAAATCCCCACCGAAAGCCCAATGGATCTCTTCCTTTTCATACACGCCTCCTGTAAAAATTTCTTTTCTACAGTTTACCATTTTTTCTAACCATACACTATGTTTTTTTGTACACTTTTTCGGCTAATTTCAACAACACAATTGCTAAATTCTCTCGCCAGCAAAAGCTTCAGCTCGTTACTCACAAAAAAAGTGACACACCACTTCAAATGATGCGTCACTCATTCATACTTATAAATTATTTTTCCGTTTTCACCACTTTCGTCCGGTTCGCTCTTTTCCCATATTCCCTGGCAAACCGCGTCTCTTCCGCAATTTCACATGCGGTCTGGTAATAATAATTCAATGCGGTATTCAACACCTTTTGCCGCTTTCCCTGCAAAAGATCCGGGCTCAGTTTAACTTCTTTTTTGAAAGGAATATCTTCCTGCTCATAATGAACATAGTTCTCCTGCGTCTGCATATCCACAACCAGCACCGGAGCCTCACCTATATATAATTTATTTCCCTGCACACGCATATTCAGCAAATCAGTTTTCACCTCCAGAAAATCACATGCTTCTACCAATATTTTTCTCTTTTCCAGATTTTCTTACCACTTTGAAAAAGCCGAAGATACTCTATCTTTTTCTCCACAGTCTCTGCAATCCTGTCCGCTCTTTCTTCTGGCATTTTTGTATATGACATAAGCAGCGTTTTCACTTCTTCTGGAAATCCGTTAAGCCTTGACAGCTCAATACGCTCTCTATTTTTCACATAAGCAAGCATATCCGCCTCTTTTTTACAAAAAGAATTTACTCTGATCTCCAGCAAGCCAGATTTCACAGGTATTAAATCTTTATCATAAAAAAGACAGTTTCCAGTATCATAGATCGGAGCCATTTTTATCAGCTTATGCGCTTTGCTGCTATACAAAAATCCAAAATTATTATAATGTCTGTCCGTATTGCTCAACACAAAATCCGTTAAAATCATATATTCCAGCTGCGCTCTTACTTCCAATTCTTCCATTCCATTTTTTACTGCCACATTGATAATTGCCTCATATTCAGACTGGTCGTTTGGAATTTTATAGTCTTTTATCAGCTGATATGCAGAAACCAATTCCGTATCAAGAGAAGTAAATAACGGTGTTAAACTGCCTGGAACCTGCAGCCCATCAATCCGTGTCATCTCAATTTCATATGGAACATAGTTCTTCCAGCCCAGTCTTTCATGGAGTCTGCACGCAATTTTCTCGTTTACAGCCTGCTGCCCATAATTATTTGTATTAATCTTCATAAGAAAACGGGTATGATCTCGAATCACCCATTTCTTTTTCATCTCGCCATTTACAGAAGACGCCGGGGAAAAGCAGGAAATATGACCTTCCACATCAATCTTGCCTGTATCGGTCAGTAAATTTCCAAGTTCATCGGAGAATTCATTTTCAAAGAAATTTATGTTCTTCCAGTATAATTCCTTCGAAACAGGCTGCATCCAATAATGATCCGTCAAACTCAGACCGTACGCCGCCAGCATAAGGGACTGGCTTGTCTCTTCCCCCAATAGTTTAAGCTGCTGCTGAATTCCTTTTCTTGTATCCGGAACAGCACGCATATTCCACCACTGGGCAAGCCCGGATCCCTCCTCCGCACATCCTACTGGCAATTCCTCTGGCATGTACACTTCAAGGACATATTCGATCCTTCCCGAAAAAGGATTTATTTTCACCATCGCAACATCTAAATCCTTATGTTTCAATATATATATTTCGTCTCTGCCCATAGTTTACACGCTCCCTAAATAAAAAGTCCCATGATATCAACTAATTTTGCTAAAATTAATGATACCATGGAACTTTTGGGGACTCAAGTGGGTTTTACTGCTGATTATTAGTCCTTTACGCTAGAACATCTTTAAAAAACCTCTAAACTTTTCCCCTCAAAACCATTTCGCCGCATACTGCTGCAATTGTTCCTGTACCTCTTTATAACTGTACTTGCTGACCGGAATGGTTTCGTGGTTTTTCAGGGTGATCTCGAAGCGTTTGATGGAGCGGACTGCATATAGGGAAACGATATAGCATCTGTGACACTGTACAAATATATCCTTAGGCAAGATTTCTTTCATAGAAGAAAGGGTTTTATAGATTCTCGTGACAGTTCCGTCCTGGAGATGGATCAACAGCTCTTTATTAATTACCTCAATAAACGTAATATCCCGAATATGAAATGACACCGTAGCAGATGGAGTATCTACCACGATCGATTTTGGTGTCAGATGCCGAATTGCTCGGTTCAGGGCTTCTGCCAGCTTTTGCCTGCTGACCGGTTTCAGAATATAGCCAACCGGCTCAGCGGAATATGCATCAAATACAAATTTTTCGCTGCTTGAAATAAATATGACAGGAACACAGTTTCCGTGATCCCGAAGATATTCCATAAAACTGACTCCGTTAATCTCCCCAAGCATAATATCAAGGATCAGAATATCATAAGCACCAGAATCCTCCTGCAACGCACTCTCCAATCCCAAAGCGGAAGTATACTTCCAGATTTCACAGGATTCTCCTATGGATGATAAAATGTCAACTGTCATTTCTGAAATATATTTTAAAAAAATCGGTTCATCCTCGCAGACCGCGATACGGTACATAATAAAAATTCTCCTATTCTTCGTTTTTTTCATCAAGGCAAAGAGTTGTTGTTACAGAAAAGAGGCCATTGTGAACCTGCACGCTGAGAATGCCATTATATTTTTCCGCAATCTCTCCCATGATCTTAAGACCATAGCCATGTTTGCTAATATCACGCTTCGTAGATCTATACTTTCCATTTGCAACTCTCAGGCTTCCCTCATCACAGCCATTCTCACATTTCACAAACAGAAAGTTCTCTTTTGAATGAAGATTCAGCCTGATAAACCGCCGTTCGCCTGAAACCTTTTTGCATCCCTCTACTGCATTTTCCAATATATTGTTCAGCATCCGGCACAGATCAATATCTTCCATATTCAATTGACTGCCGATAATAATGCTGTAATCCACTTTCACCTTACATCTCTTCGCCTTTTCGGAAAACTCCGAAAGAATAGAATTAACCAGCGTATTCGCCGTATATGTAACAAATGGAAGCTGTCCTGCGTCATCTGCAAACTTGTGAATATATTCCTCCGCTCCCATATAGTCCCTTTCCTTAAGATAAGCGGACAAAGCATTCATATGATGCCGGATCTCATGATGCGCTTCAAGGATATATTCGTTGTTTTCCGCCTGCTTCCGGTATCCTTCCAGCATACACTCAGAAACCCGCTCTTCCTCTTTTTTACGGCAAATGTACCCCATAACGCCAAAAAACACGCCATACACAATAAATGCAAATATAGCAAAAAGAACGAACAGCATATGGACAATAACATTCCGGTCAATATCTATTGTAGTTAAAAACTGTGCAATGCTGGCGATCAGCATAAACAATGCAGGAAGTGAACAAAGGATCCCCCAGATACGTGTTTCCAGATCTATTTCGATTATAACACGAATCCTTTCCATCAGCAAGAGAAAAGGCTTTGCCAGAACCAGATTGATTCCAAGCGTTAAAGCAAGGGCAACTGGCGGATACATAAAATCATCTGATTCAAATTTAAAGCTGCGAAACAAAAAAGTCACCGAACTTGTGACAAAAAATCCGTAACTCATAACCACAAAAAATATAAACAATTTCTCGGGTATTTTCGCCCGAACCACCAGACAGTACATCACCCCGAACAACAGCAATGCAATATAAAAAATAATATTCCAGATAGTTTCTTTATAAGCACCGCCCACATTCAGCTGCGCCACAGTGCAAAACGGGATAACCATCAAGGCGAAAATAGAAAGTGCAATAAACACAGCCCTTTTCCTGCTTCCCCGAAAACGGTCCCGGAATGGAAACATACAGAAAAACGCATATGGAAAAATCTGAAGAAAAAAGCCGCAGAAATAACGCAATGCTATCATAAAAAGCCCCCTTCTGACATGTCAAAATCAAAGAAAAACAGCTCCGAATACTTGATAAAAAGTATATCATTTATAGATGTTGAAATCAAATTTCCCCCATGTCTTTTTGCGCCGTATTTTGTCCACTCACGCAAAAATATAGACAATAAAATCAATTTCAAATAGCATAGATATAAAGACAAGGGCGCTGTTTTTTACAATGTAAATTTTAAATTTAAGGAGGATAACAACATGAAAAAAATTCACTCAATACTTTTAGGAATGGGACTAATTACAGGAGGCCTGATGCTTGCTGGCTGGACCAGCGGGGAAACCGTCACGCTTGAAGAAATCGATACGGCGACGCAGACAGAACAGCTGCTGAAAAACCATTCTTCTTTTCAGATTACTTCGGTCTATGTTGACGATGACTTTACCTATTCGCAGTATGTGGACAAGGATCTGCTGTTAGTCTCATATCCCGACAGCACTGAACTGTATCTGGATGGACAACTGAACTATCTTTCTGAAGAGGATTCCCTTAGCGGAATCTTGTACATTTTACAGGATCCTGTAGCATATCCCGCAACGGATAATGTGATTTTTTCCTCGAGCGCCGCTGAAACCATAACAAGCTGTGAAGAAAAAGATGGCAAAATTTACGTCTCCAGCGATGCTTCTCCGGAAGATACCGAAAAACAGGTAACAGGAGAAGGCTTCCCCTATAACGAAGGCGAGTATTTTATCACTGACTACGTTCTGGATGCAGAAACCTTCACACTTCTGTCCCTTGATGAAACCTTAGTCGCACCGGACGGCTCAACACGTCCCTATGTAACTGCTACTATTGAATATGATGTGGAAAGACCAGAGCTGGCACAGACAATGTACGAACACAGCACAGCCATAGAGAATCTTCGCCAGGTAACCCTCACAACAGATCCGGATACTGAAAACGAAGAGACCTTTTCCGTACAGGTACCCAAAGGGGATGGCGTAGTTATTTACTTACCAGAAGGTTATGATGGCATCTTTACAGACCGGGCTTGTACCAAGGAAGAAGAATCCCCTATAGACCGCAATGCAGACGCTACATTATATATGGCAAAGGGAAAGTAGAAGATGCAAAATATAAGAGACTTATTAACTGAACTTACAGACATCAATATGAACAATGTTTCAGATCAGATTGTTGTAACAATGGCGATCATTGTGGGGCTCCTGGTCGTTGCGTCCTTTTTTTCCCTTTTTGTATCCATCTACCTCGCTATTGCATACGCCAAATACAACCGCACGAAAAACACCTGCGGAAAAAACGGCGAAGAAGCAGCACGACTGGTTCTTGACAATAACGAGCTAGAGCACATTAAAGTTTCCAAAAACGGCTCCATCCTGTTTGGAAACAGCTACAGCCACTTTTTCAAGAAAGTACGTCTCAGAAGACTTACCTGGAAAAAGGACAGCATAACTTCTCTTTCAATAGCTGTGCAGAAGGCTTCCCTTGCCATTCTTGACAAAGAGGGGGATCCAGACATGGCAGCAAGAATCCGGATGACTCCTGTCATTTATTTCGGACCACTGGCTTTCATACCACTGATACTCATCGGACTTCTGCTTGACCTTTTTGTTTTCAGAAATGTAACTGGTCTGGGATTAATGTTTTTTACTCTCCTTGGTCTTATTATTTACATTATTTCCTTTGTCATGTCTGTTAAAGTGCTGAAAACCGAGAAAAAAGCCCAGGAAATGACTCTGAAGATAATGAAAAAAGAACATCTTGCGACAGCTGAAGAAATCGAAATGAGTAAAAAACTTTTCCAGCTTTACAACATTGAATATATAAACAATATGATTATTGCTCTTTTGGAGCTGGTTTACAGAGTTCTTCAGATCATCGCATACTTTGAGAGCAGTCTTCCGTCGAAAGACTGAGTTACTTTGCTTGGCTCCGGAGAAATATCAGCAGCTTCAGCGTAAACCCAAAAGGCACTGGCAGATGTGATTTTACACACATCTGCCAGTGCCCTTTTATGATTTACGCCTCTTCAGCCACATTCTTCTTTCTCTTCTTAAAGAATCTCACCAGCACAATCGCCATCACAGCTACCAGTACCACACCACTTGTAATGTCGATCTCCAGGAACAGTTTTGTCATGTTGGACATTTTGCCTGCGTCTGGATCCGGAACGGTGTAGTTGCCGCTGTTTACGGTAGTGTACAGAATATTCTTGCAAGCCTGGCGCATCGCTTTTACCAGAGTTGCGGAGGAAGTATTAGTGATCTTGTTGGACTCTTTGCTTGCAAAGCCAAGCATTGCGTCATTGCCGTTTCTTACCGCATCATCTGTATTCTGATAGCCATAGGAACCGTTCCAGTCAGTAAGAACCATTCCACGGAAGCCCCACTCGTCACGGAGAACATTGTTCAGAAGGTTCGGGTTTGCGCCGGTCCATCTGTCTCCAACGAAGTTGAAGGAGCTCATAACTGCCAGTGACTGTCCTTCAAAATTCTTTACACAGATTTCGAAAGGTTTCAGGTAAATCTCACGGATCGCCTGCTCATCAGAGTAGGTGAGGAGCATAGTACAACGGTTTGTTTCCTGATCGTTCATTACGAAATGCTTGATATACGGATAAACACCCTTTGTGGAAAGTCCGTTGATGGTATTCAGTGCGATCATACCGCCAAGAACACCGTCCTCAGAATAGTACTCAAAGTTACGTCCGGTAAATGCACTTCTGTGAATATTCATAGCCGGGGAATAGGTTCCGAAAATACGGCAGTCCGCATACTCAGCACCCTCAGCCTCACCAACTTTTTCCGCCAGCTCCTTATTCCAGGTCTGTGCGATCAGAAGCTCGGTGGGATAAGCAGTACCATAAACACCAATGTACCAGTCATTCAGTCCGGAAGTACCGTCGGAATCCTGTGTGCCAACTTTTCCAATAGAATCAACGCCAACCGTTTGGAAACCGCCAAGGTTTACCATGTTGATCATATCATCCACGGAAAGCTGATCCAGAAGGTCCTCCCACATTGCAAAATTCACAAACAGACTCGTCAATTGCCAAACGCTCGTACCAATACAGATTTTGGCTTATTTTGCGAAAAAAACAGCCAGCACTTATGAGTTCTTCAAATGCTGACTGTCTCCTTATTAGAATATGCAAATTGCAGGAATGATTAAGGGCACCCTCTAATTACTAATCTGAGAACTTCTCGAAAACATAATATCCAGCAGATACTTCCCGTCCTCCGCCTTCATAAACACCTGTCCATCATATTTTTCCGCAATATACACAATGCTTCTCACGCCAAAACCATGGCGGGTTTTATCTTTTTTATGGGTAACCGGGAGCCCGTCCTGAAACTGGACTTCCCGGCTGCAGCGGTTCTCCACATGCACGATCACCATCTCGCCCCGTCTTGTAAGATGAAGGCTGATAAACCGCTCTTCCTCTTTTTCCTCCTGCACGCACTCCAATGCATTGTCCAGCGCATTTCCAAACAGCGCATACACATCTGCTGCAGTCATGAAATCAATGCACTCTCCCTCTGCCATACAGCTGAATTCCACCTGGTATTCATTGAACAGAAGGGATTTTTCCCTCAACACATAGTCCAGCGGGCGGCAGCCTGTATTGTAAGTGGCATCGTAAATGGAGATGGCTCCTGTAATCTCTTTCAGATAACCAGACCTGGTTTCCTCATCCTCCACCCGCTCCAGGGCGCGGAGCTGGTGCTTCAGGTCGTGGCATTTGATGTTGATAATGTCAATGGCCTCCTTGGAGCTCTTCTGCTGAATATCCGCCATCCGCAGCATTTCCTCCATTTTTTCATGCTCACGCTTCATGCTGTTTTCCCAAAGTACCCGGTAAAACAGAACCAGAACAAAGGCACTGCAAATGAAACTGTAAGCCGGGCAGATCATTCCTCCAATTTTCGTTCCATCCAGGCTATGGTCATAAGACCAGTACACGCTTATGGTGATGGCAGTTAACATAAGTATGGCTGCCAGTGCTGCGATCCGCAGATCCCCATTGCCAAATTCCGTTTTCTTTTTGTTTCCTTTTACCGCCAGGAAATAAATTGCCAGAGCTGCCAGCGGGAAAATACCGAATCTGGTGACCAGCGCATGTCCCAGATGCTCCGGCGAAGTTTCATATGGAAGATTCAGCAGATAAAGTCCCATTCTGGACAACGCGAAACACATATGCTCGGTAGCATAACCTGCCGCTACAACAAACACAATTTCCAGCCACGCCGCGTCAAAAGCCAGCCAGATTGCCAGCCCCACAGCCAGCGCATATCCTATATAAACAAACACATAGGGCAGCATAAACGTTTCATTGCCATAAGGCGTCAGCAATCTGCACCATCCCCAGGACAAAAGCAGCTGTACCAGTACCGCCGCCGCACGCAGCGGAAAATACTGCCCCGCATCTGGAAATCCCCCTGCACCGTGTGAAACAGCAGGTCATCCCTGGACTTTTCTATATAATACACATAGGCTGCTGCAATGCGGTGGATTCCATCTTTCCCGTTGATCAGAATTTCCTTGGTCTGACGTTTCCGGAAAAACTGGATGGCTTTTTCCAGTTTTACCGCAAAATTGTAATAGCCCACAGGCTTTACAATGAAATCAATGGCGTGGACGGCATAGCCCTCCACTGCATATTTCGCCATTCCGGTGACAAAGATGATTCCAACAGCTTCATCCTTGGTTCGGATTTCTCTGGCAACCTCCAGGCCGTCGCTTCCCGGCATCTCGATATCCAGAAAAATAACATCGTAGTTGCCGTGATATTTTTCCAGAAATTCAAATCTGGCGTTGTACACGTCCATTTTGATCTCCATATTGTGCTCCCTCTGGAACTGCTCCAGATAATCCGCCAGCCGCTGGGAGTCCTCGGTGAGATCATCCACGATTGCTACTCTTAAACTCTTTTCCATAAAAACCTTCCCATATCAAGAAACAACACTACCCTCTAACAAAACGATAGAGGGTATGCCGCTTTATTTATATTTTGTTGTTCTTACTAATTTATTCTTCCTCAAACTCCAGATCCTTACGGCTCATCTCCTCGATCAGCTCTTTTTTCACCTGATAAAGCTTCGGGGAAAGATCCACGTAAACCTTCTGCGGGTTGGAGAATCGTCTGGACTCATCCCAGAGAGTGCTCTGCTCCTGCTGGCAGATTGCGCGAAGCTCCATGACGGATGGAGATGTGTAGACACGTTTTCCTTCTTTAATAACTGGAACCAGAAGTTCACGAACCTCATAGGTACCACCCAGGATCTTGGTCTTCTTCCAGGTGTCAACCGGGTCAAATACTACCATAGTTTCATCTGGGTTCAGCTTCTCGTCAGCAAGACAGATCAAATCAGCTTTAATCTTGCCTGTGGACTTGCTGTAAATACGATATACTGTCTTATTTCCAGGGTTTGTTACCTTAGCTGTGTTCTCAGAAAGCTTGATCTTCGGAACAAATTCACCTGTCTCAGGATTTTTCACTGCCGCCAGCTTGTATACACCACCAAATGCCGGATTATCATTGGAAGTGATCAGACGTGTTCCAACGCCCCAGGAATTAATCTTAGCATCCTGTGCTTTCAGGCTCTCGATGAGATACTCATCAAGGTCACTGGAAGCGGAAATGGTAGCGTCATCAAATCCGGCTGCAGCCAGCATCTTATATGCTTCCTTGGAAAGATAAGCAAGGTCACCGCTGTCAATACGGATACCATATTTTTTCAGCTGGATTCCCTCCTCACGCATTTCCTCAAATACGCGGATTGCATTGGGAACACCAGATTTCAGCACATCATAAGTATCTACCAGAAGGATGCATGCCTCAGGATACATTCTTGCATATGTCTTAAACGCAGTATACTCATCCGGGAAGCTCATGATCCAGGAATGTGCATGGGTTCCAAGTACCGGCACGTCAAACATCTGACCGGTCAGCACACAGGAGGTTCCGACACAACCACCGATCACAGCTGCACGAGCTCCAAAAATACCGGCATCCGGTCCCTGGGCACGACGAAGACCGAACTCCATGATTCCATCTCCCTTCGCTGCATAGCAGACACGGGCCGCCTTAGTAGCGATCAGGCTCTGATGGTTCATAATGTTCAAAATCGCAGTTTCCACAAGCTGAGCTTCCATAATCGGTGCTACCACTTTCACCATTGGCTCTCTTGGGAAAATAACAGTCCCCTCCGGGATGGCATAAATATCTCCGGTGAAATGGAAAGAACTGAGATATTCCAGGAAATCCTCTTCAAATATGGAAAGGCTGCGCAGATACTCAATATCTGCGTCTGTAAATCTCAGATTCTCAATATATTCAATTACCTGCTCCAGTCCTGCACAGATAGCAAAACCGCCTCCGCATGGGTTATCACGGTAAAACATGTCGAATACGACAGTCTGGTCAGTTGGGTTCTTAAAATACCCCTGCATCATGGTAAGTTCATAGAGATCCGTGAGCAGAGTCAGGTTATTTGCTCTCATGTTTATTCTCCTTATTAATGAGGCCAGTCTGAGACTCAATTACCTGAATAATTTTAAACAGGCTCCAGACAGGCTGTTTAATTATAAAAATTTTATACGGTAACCATAAATTCACAGGAACAAAGCGAAGTAATTTCCTATAAAGTAAAAAAGTTTCTGGCACTACTACCTTAGAGTGTGTCTGAAAAAAAACTCCAAAAGCTTCCCGCCAGCGACCTATGCGATTCCGTATATTTTGCTTGATTATAACACATTCATCCAGAAATGCACAGGGAAAAGGCACTGGAAATCTTAATTTTTTCCAGTAAAATCAAGGCTTTGCACGAATTGAATAAATTTTTTTAAAAAATTTGAAAAAAGGGGGTTGACTTTTATATGGGTGTTGATATATAATACAACATGTCGCAAGCGAGAAAACAACTTGCTAAAGCGCATAGGGCTATCGCCAAATGGTAAGGCAACGGACTCTGACTCCGTCATTTCAAGGTTCGAATCCTTGTAGCCCTGCTAAGTGGAGCACCTCGGATGAGGTGCTTTTTTCGTATTATGAAATTTCCGGAAGCCGCGTATTTACTGGCTTTGCGGGACTTTTAAAATTTTTTCTGAAACGCTTTTTCGTGGCTCTGAAAGGCGATTTTTTCCTTATTTGGCTTACTGATTTTTACTACATTTTCGGTGGTTTTCAGATGTGATAGGTCAATTTGGGATCGATTATAGGTCAATTTAAAATGACGTTGCTGCCAAAAGGTGCTGAAAACAGGAAAAATGAAGAAAATCGGCTAAAAATCGACAAAATTCTACTTTTTCTACCTTTTGCACAAAAAATTATGTTTACTTTTGTGATATTTTCGCCTCATAATCAAGACAGTTTCCACGCTTCAAGTGCACAAATCCATTTTAGTACTCCCACCGCTTATTCTTCTGTCCGAAGGCGAACCTTAATTGACTTACTTGGTCAGTTATATTTCGGCGTTTGCCTCACAGCCCTCGGATAATGTTCAAATAATCCTGTCTCTGGTCTACGACAGCATATATAATAACTTCCTTTCGGGCTTCATTAACTTTATAAAATACAAGGTCTTTTTCAAGAATCAATACCTTATAGCCCTGACGCTTTAATACCAGGTATCTTGGATCAATTCCAAGATCTGGATTTTCTCCCAGCTGTCGTATACGATCTTCTATTTCGTCTAACTTTTTCAATGCCACATCATTGCCGAAATTTTGTGCAATATATAATACAATCTTTCGCAGACCAGCATCTGCGGTATCAGTACGAACAACATTGTATTTCAAACTCAGCCCTCCTGCAGCATAGCACGTAAATCATCAAAGGTTTCACTGATCGGCGCAACACGACCATTCTTTACATCGTCTTCAGCTTCAGCAAGGACTTCAAGCAATTCGATTCTTGATTTCATATTCTTATACTCTTCATAGGACAAAGACACCGTATCACCTCTTCCATTTACAGTTATGATAACAGCTTCTTTTCCCTCACGGCACTGCTTTGAGATTTCATTATAATGATTTCTTAAATCCGCCGATGGTCTGATAGTTTCCTGCATAGCAAACATAATACGCACCTCCTGTTGTTATATATGAAAATTATATCATTTAATGTCTATACTTTCAACTTCTTAGTCAATTCCATTCATAAATTTTAGAATTCTTCATTTGTTCTAGCACCCCAAAAGGGGATGTCGATTAATACCTCATTTCGACATCCCCAGTAGTAATTGAACATAACTTCTCTTGATCTGTAATTAACTTAACTAATCGTATAGCCTTTCACATTCCTTAACAAGCAATTGTCTAGTTCCTCCTCGAACTCTTTGTCTGCCTTACTATTTTTCCTCTTTTCCAATATATCTATTATCTCTTTAACTTCAATTTCATCTCCATTTTTAAGATGCACTTCTGCATCTTCTTCCAATCCAGAAATATCAATACATTCTATTTCGTAATACTCCCCATTATACACAGCCTGAAAATTTGCCTCTTCTGTGTCATCTTCTATTAGATCACCTATTCCTTGTTCATCCAAATCTCTTTGCAAATCCGCAGTCTCTTTATTATCTTTGTACCATTCCGCAGCTTCCCTTGTTTCAAATGGATTGTTTCGTTCCTTTGATGGAGCACTTCAAACAAACTTATGGATTCTATC